>Ga0265313_10000632_pt1 | contig 36281 bp, 43 predicted proteins | sample 4123metaG_FD_203122 | JGI IMG/M metagenome (GOLD analysis project Ga0265313, IMG submission 203122) | Rhizosphere microbial communities from Carex aquatilis grown in University of Washington, Seatle, WA, United States - 4-1-23 metaG | ecosystem: Host-associated > Plants > Roots > Rhizosphere >... | reverse complement strand
TCCCAGGGCCGCCATTGGCTATATTGACGAGGATGCCTCGGCCTGGGATCTGGTGGTAGTCGATCAGGTCATGCCGCATATGAGCGGCACTCAGCTGATCGCGGCCATCAAGGAGCGGCACCCCGAGCTGCCCTGCATCATCTGCACCGCCTTTCCCGGCCAAAGCGCCGAGGATGCTGCCCGTCGGGCCGGGGCCGACGGATTTTTGACCAAGCCTATCGATCTCGGTCGCTTTTCCCTGCTGGTAAAGACTCTGATCGAGGGACGGGAGTCTCGGCCCCAGACGCCTTGATCATGGCTTCCCGTCGGACTTTCGCATGCGCCGGCCCACCATCTTATGGATGACGAACAGGGCGATGGCCGCCGCGCCCGCCGCCATGATGCGATGCTCCCATTGGGCAAGCTTGCCCAGATAGGCTTCGACAGCGTTGCCGAAATAATAGCCAAGGGCGCAGACAATGATTGCCCAGACTGCGGCGGAGATGAGGTTGAGTAGGGCGAAGCGCCAGACCGGGATCGACGACAGCCCGATGGCCATCGGGCTGATGGAGCGAAGCCCATAAAGGAAGCGGAAGGACAGGATGAACCAATCGCCCCAGCGATCCAGCAGGCGGGCAACCCGCTCGGCATCGGCGGCGTGGCCCGGGTGGCGTTCCATCCAGGTGCGGCCGAAGCGGCGACCGACCCAGAACCACGTCAGGTCGCCGGCCAGCGAACCGGCGAAGGCGCAGGCCATGACCAGATCGAGGCGGAGAAAGCCTTGATGGGCCGCGAAGCCGGCTAGAACCGGCACAGTCTCACCCTCGAAGAAGGTTCCTGCCACGACCGCCAGATAGCCCCAATGCCCGAGGAAGTCTTCCATGATTGTCCTGATCTTGCCTTGGCCGGCGATCCTAGACCGGTTTCCCCTCTGGGGGGATTGGAAATCGTGAGGCACGGGTACGAGAGCCTCATCGCATAGTCTATTAAACAAGTAGAAAATAGATTGAAATCGCAGAGTGCTGGGGTTAAGGTCAACTCGTTCATCGCACCGATCTCCGGTGCCGGATTTGAGGAAACGGCCATGACCATTTCCACCCGCCCCACACCCGGCCCTCGCCTTGCCAGCGAGCGTCACCGTGATCCCTGGCGCCAGGGTGAACCTTCGTTGACGGAGGTAATGGAAGATCCCATCGTTCATCAACTGATGAGCCGCGACGGCCTGATCCCCGACGAGGTTTGGCCGATGGTGCTGGAGGCGCAGTCCCGGCTCGGGAGGCGGCTTTGCAGAGTGATGGCCAGGGCGGCGTGATGGCGGCCCTAGTTGAGCACCTGAACGCTCCACCGGTTGACGGCGATGGCCAGGACGGCGATCCCATTTCCCTCCTGGTGGGCGAGAACCTCCGGCGCTTACGCACTCGCGCAGGCCTGTCTCTGGATCGTCTGGCCAAGGCCTCGGGGGTCAGCCGGGCCATGTTGGGCCAGATCGAGCTGGGGCGCTCGGCACCGACCATCACGGTGCTATGGAAGATCGCGCGCAGCTTTGACGTGCCCATTTCCGCCTTTACCGCCCCGGTTTGCGATGGCGACAGCGTGGTTCTGCGTGCCCATCGCAGCAAGGTGCTGGCGTCCCGCAACGGTCGATTTTCGCTGCGCGCCCTGTTTCCTTTTACCTCCCGCACTCGGGTGGAGTTCTACGAGGTCAGGCTGGCGGCCAAGACCCTCGAGGAGGCTGAGCCCCATCCGTCGGGAACCGTGGAAAATCTGGTAGTAGCCCAGGGGCGGGTGGAAATCGGCGTCGGCGCCGAGCGGCATCAGCTGCAGTTGGGCGATGCTATCCGGTTCATCGCCGACCGCCCGCATTTCTACCGCAATGATGGGCCTGTCGAGGCCTTGATCTATCTGGTGATGACCTATCCCGAAGCCGCTGCGTCGTCCCCATGAAGTACCGAGGCCGGGGCGGATCCCCCGGCCTCGTCGATTCAGGCTTTGCCCCGTCCCGACTGAATGCGCCGCAGGGCGTCGACCAGGGCGTCGATGTCCTCGAAGGTGTTATAAAGCGCTAGCGACGGGCGTACCGTTGCCTCAAGGCCGAAGCGCCGCAGGATCGGTTGGGCGCAATGGTGGCCGGAGCGCACAGCGATGCCTTCGCGGTCCAGGGCCTTGCCGATATCCTCGGTGCGGCATTCATCGATGACGAAGGAAAGTACCCCCGCCTTTTCCTTGGCGGTCCCGATCAGGCGCAGCCCCGGAATGGTGAGCAGCCCCCGGGTGCCGTAGCTCAGCAGTTCATGCTCCCAGGCGCCGATATTGCTCATGCCGATGCTCTCGACATAATCAATGGCGGCGCCGAGACCCACCGCATCGGCGATGTTGCCGGTGCCGGCCTCGAAGCGGGCGGGCGCCGGCTGATAGACCGTCTTTTCGAAAGTGACGTCGGCGATCATGTTGCCGCCGCCCTGCCAGGGCGGCATCTGGTCCAGCACCGCCTTCTTGCCGTAGACTGCGCCGATGCCGGTGGGGCCGAAGACCTTGTGGCCGGAAAAGACGTAGAAGTCGCAATCCAGTGCTTGGACATCCACCGCCATGTGCGAAACCGCCTGAGCGCCGTCCACCAGCACGCAGGCGCCGTGGCGATGGGCCATGGCCACCATCTCGGCGGCCGGGGTGACGGTACCCAGTGCGTTAGAGACCTGGGTCAGCGAGACGATGCGGGTGCGGGGATTCAGGAGTTTTTCATACTCCTCCAGGATGATCTGGCCGCTATCGTCCACCGGGGCGACGCGCAACCGGGCGCCGGTCTGGGCGCAGAGCTGCTGCCACGGCACGATATTGGCGTGATGCTCCAGCCAAGTAACGACGACCTCATCGCCTTCCTTGACGTTGCGGCCGCCCCAAGCCTTGGCGATCAGGTTGATGCCTTCGGTGGCGCCGCGGACGAAGATGATTTCCTCGGTGGAGCCGGCATTGAGGAAGCGCCGGGTTTTCTCGCGTGCCGCTTCATAAGCATCGGTGGAGCGCGCAGCCAGGGTATGGGCGGCACGGTGGATGTTGGAGTTCTCGTGTTCGTAGAAGTGGGACAGCCGTTCGATGACTTGGCGCGGCTTCTGGGTCGTGGCGGCATTGTCCAACCAGATCAGTGGCTTGCCGTGGACCCGCTCCTCCAGGATGGGGAAGTCGCGTTTGAACGAGGCTGCATCGAACGGCCGGGTGCCATGGCTGGTTCCACCGAGATCGGGGATCAGCTCGGGGCGAAGTTCAATGGCGAGCGGGCTGGGCTCGACCCTGGACGGTGAGGGGGAGACGGGCTCGGCCCGGCTGGACACGCCCAGGCCTTCATCGACGAAGTACAGCGGAGCCGAGGGGGCCGAGGCCGGCGGGGTGAATGGATCGGATACCGTCGGCGGCGGGGAGGCGGGAAGGGTAAGCGGCTGGTTCAGCGAGCTTTCCACCGGCAGGGTGTCTGTCAGGGGGCGGCTCTCCTCCAGGAAGGAGAAACTGTCGTCGGGGCGGGCCTGGGGCAAGCCCTGCGGCACCGCCGGCAGATTGGGAATGGCTGAATTCGGCACGTCTGGCGAGCCGCTGGGGACCGACGGGCCGGCGGCATGGCTGGGGGGGACCAGGGCGGTGATGCTGCCCAGCAGGTTGGGAAGGCTCCGCAAATCACCTTCTCCCGGCGCCACAGTGGGCGGGAAGGCGGCAGGATTGCCGGGAGGGGCGGCCGGCGCTGCAGCCAGCGGCCCCACCTGCGGCACTTGCGGCACCGGGGTGACGTTGCCCACCGAGGGCGGGGCCGGAACCCCCGGCGGCACGAAGCCGCCGGTGGGGGCCGTCTCGATCACCGGGATCGATGGCGGGGCGACACCGATGCTTGGTGCCGACTGGCCGGGAAACGCGGCGAACAAGGCGTTGGCCATCTGGGCGATCAGTCTCGCATCGGGCGCCCCGGCGAAACCGTCTGCCGGTTCCTCCCACGCCCCAGCGACCGGCGGCGCGGGCTGTGGAGTGGGGGAGGAGGGCAGCTCGAGGGAGAGCGGCTGGCTCATGCGAACTTCTTATCGTAATCGAAGTAGTGGTCGATCTCGACATCCTCCAGCACGGCCAGCGCGTCCTCGGTCAGGATGGCGGCCGAGCAGTACAGCGAGATCAGATAGGAGGCGATGGCCTTGCGGTTGATACCCATGAATCGCACCGACAGGGACGGTGACACCTCGCCGGGAACGCCGGGCTGAAACAATCCAACCACGCCCTGGCGTTTCTCGCCGGTGCGGACCAGCAGGATGTTGGTCTTGCCCGACTTCTTGCCGTCGCCGCTGATGGTCAGCTTGTCACTGGGGACCAAAGGCAGGCCGCGCCAGGTCAGGAAGGGGGTGCCGAACAGGTTGACGGTAGGCGGCGGCACGCCGCGCTTCGTGCATTCGCGGCCGAAGGCGGCGATGGCCTTGGGATGGGCCAGGAAGAAGGACGGCTCCTTCCACACCTTGGCGATCAGCTCGTCGAGGTCATCTGGGGTAGGGGCGCCCTTGCGGGTCTTGATGCGCTGGGCCTTTGCGGCGTTGGTCAACAGGCCGTATTCGGCATTGTTGATCAGTTCGTATTCCTGCTTTTCCTTCACCTTCTCAATCAGCAGGCGGAGCTGTTCCTGGATCTGGTCGATGGGGTGGGAATAGAGGTCGGAGACCCGGGTCTGGACGTCCAGCACGGTGGTCACCGCGTTCAGGGAGTACTCGCGCGGATTTTCCTCGTAGGGCACGAAGCTCTCGGGCAGGTCGGCGTCGTTGCGCGGGCTGCACTTGACGTCGGAGCTGGCACCGATGGCGCCTTCCTTGACCCGGTTCAGGCGATAGATGCCGGCCTCCACCGGGGTCCAGGGCAGGAACGATACCAGCCAGCGCGGCGTGATCCCTGACCACTGGGCGCGAGTCTTGGTGGCGTTGGCCAACTGGCGAGCGGCCTGCTCGTTCAGTGTGCGGCGAACTTCATTGTCCTCGGACATGCAGGCGTCTCCTTGGGAGAGATGGAATTGTGATGGGCTTGATCATAGGCAGAGAGCCCTCTTTGCCGAGCGGACCTCGCCGGTTCGTTGCGGTTTCATCCATCATCGCGGATGAAATGGGTGCAATGACGGAGGCTGTCAGTGGGGTGCCACGGATTCCAGCGCCTGGAGAATGGCGCCAATACCGGTGCTACGCAGCGGCTTGAACGGCTTGGCGAAGCGGCGGCACAGGCTTTTGACCTTAGTCTGCGCCTGATGGCTGACGCATCCCACCGGGAACAGCACGGCATCGGCGCGTTCCAATTGGTTGGAAAGCTTGGCCATGCTCTGTTCGACACCGCCGTCGTGATGGACGAAGGCACCATTGTGATCCTCGATGATGCGGCGCAGGTGGGCCACATGCTGGTGACGGCCGCCCACGTAGAGGATGAGGCGGCCGGACAGGTCCAGGCCATCGAACTCGGGGTAATCGTTTGCTGTGGTTGCGGTCATGGCTGGCTCCGTGACAGGGAGTGTAGTAAAAACTACTAGGGTTTAGACATTTAGGGCGGACATTGGTCCACCGTCAGGCTTGGAGGAATTGCATGGGGTCGAGGAAGGCGGTGACATGGCGCAGCCCCGAGGGTGCACCGGTGTCCTGCGTCGAGAAGATCAAGGTGCTGGAGCAAAATCTGGCGGAATTTCGCGCTGTCGCCCGGGACCTGCTGGAGGACGCGGTGCTGATGGGCTGCGATCCCGCGCAGGTTCGGCGGATTTTGAGGGACGAGGTGGACGGTATCGACATCGGCATTCTTCCCCGTCAGATGGAATAATCGAAGGATTCATAGGCCAAGGTCTTGAGGATTTCGTCGGGGCCGCGCCGGTCTGCACCGTCGGGGGCGAGGCGGATCACCCGGGCCGGAATGCCGGCGACGGTGGAGAAGGGGGGGACATTCCGCAGCACCACCGAGCCTGCGGCGATACGGGAGTGGGCGCCAATTTCGATATTGCCGAGAATCTTGGCGCCGGCGCCGACCATGGCGCCCCGGCGAATCTTGGGGTGCCGGTCGCCACTTTCCTTGCCAGTGCCACCCAGGGTGACGTTTTGCAGCAGCGACACGTCGTCCTCGACCTGGGCGGTCTCGCCGACCACCAGGCCGGTGGCGTGATCGAGGAAGACCCCCTGACCGAAACGGGCGGCCGGATGGATATCGGTCTGGAATACGTCGGACGAGCGGCTTTGTAGATAGAGGGCGAAGTCCCGCTCGCCCTTGTGCCACAGCCAATGGGCCAGACGATGGGTCTGGATAGCGTGGAAGCCTTTGAAATACAGGAAGGGTTCGATGAAGCGCTCGGTGGCGGGGTCGCGCTCGACCACGGCGGCGATGTCGGCCCGCAGCGCCTCGGCAAGCGTGGCATCGGCCTCGGCGGCCCGCGCGAAGGTGTCGCTCAGCAGCGGCAGCGATACCACATCATTCTTGAGCCGGGCGGAAACCCGATAGAACACAGCGGCTTCGAGTGATGACTGGTTGAGAACCGAGTCAACAAAAAGGGGGGCCAGCATGGGCGCCTTGATCAGGGCTTCCTCGGCCTCCTTTCGCAATTCCGACCAGATCGTATCACCAAAATGGTTAAGGTCCCGCGCTTGATTGGAGATCAGGGTCAGGCGCCCCGGGGTGGGTCGAACCATTGGAATGCTCCGCATAAGACCATAAATCTAGTAATGTACAGACTGATTGATCGTAAGGCGGGCGTCAACGGTTTTCTCGGTGTGGGAGGTCTCTCCAAAAATGGCCATCTTCGGCCGAGGTTGCCCGCACCGGCCAAGACCATGTTGCTTGACAGTCGCTATCTTTTGATCACCGTGGATTCGCTGCGATAAAAAACGGCGTGGAAGGCTATCGACGTCTTCTTCGTCTGTTAGGGGAATGCTTGACGATGCAACCACTTTCCGCCATGCCGCCGCCCAGCCCGTGCTGGGTCGAACGTGGCAGCCCGGCCTACCGGCGGATCAGTACCGCGCTGTTCCTGGCGGGATTCGCCACCTTCTCGCTGCTCTATTGCGTCCAGCCGCTCTTGCCGGTGCTGGCGAAGGATTTCACCGTCGGTCCGGCGGAAAGCTCGCTGGCTCTTTCCCTGTCCACCGGGCTGTTGGCCCTGGCCATCCTGGGCGCGGCCGTCGTGTCGGAGAGCCTGAAACGGCGTAGCCTGATGTTCGGTTCGGTGGTGGCGGCGTCGTTGCTCAACATCGCGGTGGCGGTCGCGCCGGACTGGCGTCTGCTGCTGGTGCTCCGCGCGCTGGAAGGTTTTGCGCTGGGCGGGGTGCCGGCGGTCGCCATGGCCTATCTCGCCGAAGAAATGGCGCCCAAGGGCCTGGGGCTGACCATGGGCCTCTACATCAGTGGCACCGCCTTTGGCGGCATGACCGGGCGTGTCATCACCGGAATCCTGGCCGACGCGCTATCCTGGCGCTGGGCCATGGCCATTCTTGGACTGATCGGTCTGGCCGCCGCCGCCGGCTTTATCGCCTTGCTGCCTCATTCCCGCAATTTCACCCCTAAGTCCGGCTTCGACCTTCGCTATCACCTGAGGGCCTGGACCGGGCATCTGCGTGGCCCCGCTCTGCCGCTGCTGTTCGCCATTGGCTTCCTGACCATGGGGGCCTTCGTCGCCGTCTATAACTTTGTCGGCTTCCACCTGATGGGCCCGCCCTTTGGCCTGAATCAAAGCGATCTCGGTCTGATCTTCACCGTCTACATTTTCGGCATCGTCGCTTCATCGGCGGCGGGTGCCGCTTCCGACCGTTTCGGCCGACATCTGGTGCTGCCGACGGGAATTCTTGTCTGCGGCCTGGGCATGGTCTTGACCCTGGTGCCGGGGCTGAGCGGAATGATCGCCGGAATTGCGCTGCTGACCTTCGGATTCTTCATGACCCATGCGGTGGCCAGCGGCTGGGTCGGTCGCGCAGCCACCCAGGCCAAGGCTCATGCCTCGTCCTTGTACCTGCTGGCCTATTACCTGGGATCGAGCACCGCCGGCTCGGCCGCCGGCTGGTTCTGGGCCGAGGATGGCTGGCCTGCCGTCATCGGCTTCACCCTGGCCCTGGAAGCCCTGGCGCTGGTCGCTGCGCTGCGGCTATACCAGCAGGCAAGACCTACAGTTTAAGAACGGCGCGCAGGCCGATCACCGTGGCGTCGGGGATGCGGGTAGCGGGCTTGTCGGGATAGCCGGTGCCGCCGCCCGGATGCATGATGTACTGGGCATTGGGCACCAGGGTAAACCACGGATTCAACTGGGCGCGGTAGATCAATTCGGCCACCATTTCAAAGTCGCGGACGGTGGTGTTTCCCCCTCCCAGGCTGATGGAATCGCGGTCACGGCCGGCCAGGGCCGGGCTCATCCGCCCGTAGGCCACGGCGATGCCTGCGACATCATCATCACGGGTCTCGACCATGCCTTTCCAGGTCAGGCCGACCTCGCCGTAATAGGGCAGGGGCGAGCGATCCTCAGGGCTGGCCGAGACCCGCGTGAAGCCACTGATGCCGCCATCCTCGCTGCCCGGCTTCTTCCACAGCATCTGGTCGACGATGCCGTAAATCCCCCAGGAGCCGCGATAGGTCCTGGCGATGGAATTAGTGGCTGCGCTGCCCAGCGAAATGCCCTGATTGTCATAGCGCTGGTCAAGGAAGCGGCCGGCGTGGTACCAGCCGCCCAGCTTGAGCATGGCGGCCAGCCCTTCGGCGTCCTTGCCCTGATTGAGCCCGTACTGGATTTCACCCAGCCAGTGGGGCGGCTGGTTGGTATCAAAGTTGAGGCCATAGCGGTTGCGGCGCTGGGCGTCGGGATTGCCGCTGCCGATCATCGGCGCCGCGTCGCCGTTGAACACCCCCACCAGAGCGGCCAGTTCAGGGGTCGGCTGAATCTTGACACGGGCACCGGTCGCGGCCAGAGGATAGGACCCGCCGCCGGATGGCATATTGGCGGACAGCCCGGCGGGCCAGCCGAAGGTGGCATTGATGAAATAGGCGCCGTTGCTGCTGATGCAGAATTCCTCCTGCTCGGGGATTTGACCGATCTTCAGCGAGGCCAGGTCGTCGAGGACATTCTGCTGCACCCAGAGGGCCCAAAGGCGTCCGGCGGGTGCTGCCTCGATGTCGCGGGCAGGGAACTGGTTGGACAGGAAATTGGCGCTGAGCGAGCGGCCGTGAATTTGCAGCATGGAGGTGTGGAGGGTCAGCCCTTGCCAGCCCATCAGCTTGTCGAAATCGGCATCGACATCGATCTCCAGCAGGCCTTCGGCCACCGCGCGCTGGCGCAGGCCGCCCGACGGATTGCCCAGCGCTTCGCCGGTATAGACACCGCCGATCTTGATCCCGCCCTCCTCCAGCGAGGTGCGTAGTCCGCCCCAATCGCCGGTCAGGGTATCACGCTCCCAGAAGCCCCGGGCGGAAGCTGTCTGCTGATCCACCACCGCAGATGCAGGCTCTTCTTCTGCAATGGCGGGCACCGACAGGGCGCAAAGGGTTGTCGCCAGGGCGATCGCGGCGGTGGCGTGACGCATGGACGGCTATCCTGTTCAGGGAATCACGGGTGAAGAAAGCGTGGCGGTACTTCCTTTCATCGAGATTACATACAGGCGGTTGGGGGGAGCGGCAACGCCGGATTGATGACATCCGGGCAAAAATCTTAGCGCAGCGGCTTGAGCCGGTAGCCGACGCCGGGATCGGTGACGATCAGCTTGGGCTGGGCGGGGTCATCCTCCAGTTTCTGGCGGAGCTGGTTGACATAGACCCGCAGATACGCCGTGTCGTCCACATGGGCCGGCCCCCAGACCTCTTTCAGAATTTGCTTATGGGTCAGCACGTGGTCGGGGTGACGGGCGAGGAAGGCCAGCAATTCCCATTCCTTACGGGACAGGTGCAGTTCCTCGCCGGATCGGGAGACGACGCGGCGGGCGAGATCGATGCGCACGGCACCGATCTCCACCACTTCGCCGGTGTCCTTGGTGCCGCGAGGCCGCAACACGGCGCGGACGCGGGCGATCAGTTCGGCGACGCCGAAGGGCTTGACCACATAGTCGTTGGCGCCCCGGTCCAGAGCCTCCACCTTATCCAGTTCCTGGGCGCGCACCGAAAGCACGATGATGGGCAGATCGGAGTTATCACGAATGGCCGAGATCACCTCCTGGCCGTCCATATCGGGCAGGCCGAGATCGAGAATCAGGAGGTCGAAGGGACTCTCTCGGCTGAGGGATAGTCCCTGCGCGGCGCTTTCTGCCTCCACGACTTCATAGCCGTTGGCGCCGAGCGAAATGCGGAGGAATTTACGGATTTGCGGTTCGTCATCAATAACGAGGATGCGGTCGGCCATGCCTCAACCCTCGGCTTCGGCGGGAGGCAGGTCAAGTATCGGCGGCAGCGGCAGGTGGATGACGATGCAGGTGCCGCCACCGTGCAGGCCGGGCTCAGCATGGATACTGCCGCCATGGGCCTCAACGATGCCCCGGCAGATAGCCAAGCCCAGCCCGGTCCCTGCCGCCTGGGTATCGGTCTGTCCGACCCGATAGAACATGTCGAACACCTTGTCGCGGTCCTCCTGCGGAATGCCGGGCCCCTGATCCGCGACCTCGATGGCCACATGCTCGGGGGTCTTGAGCGCCCAGACCTTGACGACGGTTCCTGCGGGCGCATATTTGCAGGCATTGTCGATCAGGTTGAAGAATACCTGTTCCAGCAGAACCGCATCGACGCAAAGCAGCGGCAGATTGGGCGAGATCTCTACCTTGAGGAGGTGGGAGCGGGCCAAGCGTTGCGACCGTTGCACTGCCGCCCCGACGATGTCGCGCAGATCGGCCCAATCAACCCGGGGCTTCATGGCGCCGGCCCCCAGCCGGGTCATGTCCAGCAGGTTCTGGACAAAGCGGTTGAGCCGCTCTGCTTCGTCCTGGATGGTCTGGGCGAGATCGCGACGCGACGCGCTGTCCAGTGCATCATCATAGCTGATAATGCTGCTAGCTGCCCCCATGATCGACACCAGTGGCGTGCGCAGATCGTGGGAAAGCGATGACAACAGCGCCGAGCGCAACCTCTCACGTTCGGTGGCGACGCGGGCGGCTTCGATGTCGGAGACCAAGGTGGTGCGCTCGATGGCCACCGCCGCCTGATCACCTAGGGTTTCCAGCAGCCGCATCTGCTCCGGCGCCGGCATATCTGCATCCTCCATCATCTGGACGCCGAGGATGCCGACCGGGCTGCGTACCGTCTTCAGCGGCAGGAACAACCACAGCGAAGCAGGGAGGGTGGTGGTTCCCCGTCCGGCCGGCTTGCCGTGGCTCCATGCCCAATCAGCGGCGGCATTGGACTTGTCGTCCAACTGATCCTCGGGGGGGTAGCCTGCGGCGATGGCCAGTCCGTTCTCACTCGGTAAAAGCACAAGCGAGCGGCCCTGGATGGTGTTGGCGACATGATGCACCACCGCCCATAGCACGTCGTCCAGGGTCGCCGCCGCCGTTACTTTGCGGCCGAAGTCATAGAGGTTTCCGGTGCGGCGGGCGCTTTCCCGGGTGGTCTGGATCTGGGTGCGCAGGCGGCTGGCCATATTGGAGACGATGAAGGCCGCGATCAGGAAGAACACCAGGGTCAGAATGTTCTGGGTATCGGAAACCGCGAAGGTCCATCGGGGCTCGGTGAAGAAGAAGTTGAAGGCAAAGAAGCTGGAGACGGAGGCCAGGATGGCCGGCCGCAGGCCCGCCTTCATGGCCACCATCATCACCGCCAGCAGATAGGCCACAGAAATGCTGGCCACAGGCAGCCAGATATCGATGATGAAGCCAAGGCCGGTGGCCGCGCCGGTGCCGAACAGGGCGAATAGCAGGCCCAGCCAATCCGGCTTTTCTTCCTTCCGCCGTGGCGTGGCAACAGCGGGTTTTCCGCCGTCCTCACCGCCCACCACCAGGATGTTGAGGTCGCCGGCATCGCGGATCAGCCGGGTAGTGACCGATGGGACGAGGCGGGGTAACGATGATCGCCGCCTCCGGCCGACGACGATCTGGGTGGCGTTGCGCTCGCGGGCGTAGTCCAGGACGGTGGAAACCACGTCCTCGCCCTGCAGAGTGGCTGTCTCGCCGCCCAATTGCGCGGCGAGGCGCATGGCGCTGGCGACGTGGTCCTTTTCGGCTTCCGTCAGGGCATAGGCGCGCGCGGTTTCCACCGTTACCGCCACCCAGGCTGCCCCCCGTCGCTCGGCTGCGCGCTTGGTCACCCGTACCAGCCGCTCGGCGTCCACCCTTTCGTCGACGCAGACCAGCAGCCTTTCACGCGCCGGCCAGGGGCCGGCGATGGCATGGGCCCGCATATAGTCCACCATCTGGCGGTCCACCCGCTCGGCGGCGTGGCGCAGCGCCATTTCCCTCAGCGCCGTCAGGTTACCTGGCGAGAAGAAGCTGTTGATGGCGCGGCGCGCCTGCTCGGGGACATAGACCTTGCCTTCGTGCAGGCGCTTGATCAGGTCCTCGGGCGGTAGGTCGATCAACTCGATTTCGTCGGCGCGGGATAGCACGCTGTCGGGCAGCGTTTCGCGCACCTTGACGCCGGAAATCTGCTCCACTACGTCGTTAAGAGATTCGAGATGCTGGATGTTGAGGGTGGCATAGACGTCGATACCGGCGGCCAGGATGTCTTCCACGTCCTGCCAGCGTTTGACATGACGCGAGCCAGGGACGTTGGTGTGGGCCAGTTCGTCCACCAGGGCCAGGGTGGGGCGGCGGGCGAGCAGGGCATCCAGGTCCATTTCCCGGAAGCTGTGGCCGCGATACTCCACTTGGCGGGAGGCCAGTACGTCCAGGCCCTTGACCAAGGCTTCGGTCTCGCGCCGGCCATGGCTTTCGATCACGCCGGCCACCAGATCGATACCGTCCCTCAGGCGATCATGGGCGGCCTGTAGCATGGCATAGGTCTTGCCGACGCCGGGGGCGGCACCGAGGAAAATCTTCAGCCGGCCGCGTCCCTCCCGCCGGACTTCGGCGAGAAGGGCATCGGGAGAAGGGCGGTGGTCATCGTCTGCCATACCTGCTAGTTCACTCCATCGGCTAGTCGCCGTCCAGCGCCGACCATTACCATGATGCTAAAAGACATTAAGGTTCTATGCGGAAAGCGTGGGTACTATCTTTATGCCCGGTTTATGATGGGCTTCGGTAGACGTGATCGGTGGGGCTCCATGGGGCGCGGCATTCTTATTCTGGGTGGCAGTAGCGAGGCCCTGGCCTTGGCCGACGACCTAAGCCCGCCCGAGGGCCCGGGGACGATCCTGTCCCTGGCCGGGCGGACAAGCCATCCGCGTCTGCCCCAAGGCGCAGAGGTGCGTATCGGCGGCTTCGGCGGTGTCGAGGGACTGGAGCGTTTCCTGGCCGAGCGCGCCATCTGGGCGGTGGTGGACGCCACCCACGCCTTTGCCGCCAATATGGGCAGTAACGCTGCTCTGGCCTGTGCCAAGGCCGGAGTGCCACTGCTCCGCCTGGAACGACCGGCTTGGCAAAAAAGCCCTGGTGATCGGTGGGACGAGGTGGACGATTGGAGTGAGGCCGTCACCCTCATCGAGCGCCAACAGGCCAAGCGGGTCCTGTTGACCATTGGCCGCCAGGAGTTGGAGGCCTTCACTTCCCTGAGGGCGGTCCGCTTCGTGATCCGCTCGGTCGATGCCCCCGATCCCATGCCTGATTTCCTTCAGGCCGAACTGGTGTTGGCCCGGGGGCCTTTTTCCGCCGAGGACGAGGAAACGATGCTGCGCGACAAGGGCATCGATCTTATTGTTTGCAAGAACAGCGGCGGTGCCGCGGCGCGAGGCAAGCTGACCGCCGCCGCCCGATTGAAAATTCCGGTGGTGATGCGCCGCCGGCCCTCGCGGTTCCCGGTGTCGCGTGCGACCAGGGTCGCCGAGGCGGCCCTCTGGGTCCGGATGGTGTTGGGGTAGGGGCTATTCCTGTTCGGTGGCCAGGGCGTTCAGGGCCGCTGCCGCCATGGCGCTGCCGCCGCGACGGCCGCCTAGTGCCACGAAGGCGACGCCCCGGCTGTCGGCGGCCAATTCGGCCTTTGATTCCGCCGCGCCCACATAGCCCACCGGGAAGCCAAGGATCAGGGCTGGTCGAGGGGCGCCGAGATCGAGTATTTCCAACAGATGGAACAAGGCAGTGGGGGCATTGCCGACCGCCACCACCGCACCTGCCAGCCGAGGGCGCCACAATTCCACCGCCGCCGCCGAACGGGTTGTACCCATGCGGAGCGCCAGATCGGCGACCGTGGGATCGGCCAGGGTGCAGATCACCTCATTGCCAGCGGAAAGACGGGCGCGGGTGATGCCCTCTGCCACCATGCGGCAATCGCATAGGATGGGAGCGCCGGCGGCCAGAGCTTTGCGGCCGGTGTCGCCGGCTCCGGGAGAGAACAGCAGGTCACCCACCACATCGGGCATGCCGCAGGCATGGGCGACGCGCACCGCCAGCTTTTCCAGATCGGCGGGAATGCGGGACAGATCGGCCTCGGCCCGGATGATGGCGAAGGACTGGCGGTAGATATCGGCTGGGTCACGGCTATAGGTCTGCATGGCGGGCATCTCTTACACCATTGCCCACGCGCCAGCCATGCCGTATCACGGGCGGATGAGGAATGTGCGATGACGGCTTGGCTCTGCGTGGTGGGAATAGGCGAGGACGGGCTGGCCGGTCTCGGCGAGGAGGCGCGGCGTGTGGTCGCCCGGGCCTCCGTGCTGATCGGCGGCTGCCGTCATCTCGATCTGGTCCCGACGGTGAGCGGGCAGGAGCGTTTGACTTGGCCCAGCCCGTTTGCCGGGGCATTTGACATGGTTCTTGCCCGACGCGGTACCCCAGTCTGCATCCTGGCCAGCGGCGATCCCATGCTCTACGGCATCGGCGCCAGCCTGTCGCCAATGCTGGCACCGGGCGAGATGCGGGTCCTGCCGGCGCCATCCGCCTTTTCGCTGGCGGCGGCACGGATGGGGTGGCCGTTGCAGGATTGCGCCACGCTGACCATCCACGGCCGGCCGCTGGAGGCGATCATTCCCCATCTTCTGCCGAAAGCGCGGCTGCTGGTGCTGTCTGAGGATGGGCGCAGCCCGGCCCTGCTGGCGGGGTTGCTGACCGATCTGGGCTTCGGCCCCAGCCGAGTCACTGTGCTGGAGCGTATGGGGGGCGCGGCCGAACATCGGCATGAAGGAACAGCCGCCACTTGGGATCGGAGCGACTGCGCTGATCTCAATCTGGTGGCCATCGACTGTCAGGCCGAGGCTTGGGCGCTGGTTTGGTCCTGCCTGCCCGGGTTACCCGACGAAGCCTTCCGCCACGATGGCCAATTGACCAAGCGTGATATCCGGGCCGCTACCCTGGCGCGGCTAGCCCCCCGGCCGGGTGAGCTGCTGTGGGATGTGGGGGCCGGGTGTGGTTCTATTGGCATCGAGTGGATGCGCGCCCATCCCGCCTGCCGTGCCATTGCCATCGAGGCTAACGAGGCGCGGTGCGCCCTGATCGAGCACAACCGTTCGCGGCTGGGCGTGCCGGGGCTGCGGCTGGCGGCCGGCAAAGCTCCGGCGGCCTTGGTGGGATTGGAGCGTCCGCAGGCGGTGTTCATCGGCGGTGGATTGACTGTCGACGGCGTGGTCGAGGCCTGCTGGAGTGCGCTGGTATCCGGCGGGCGGCTGGTGGCCAACGGGGTGTCGCTGCAAAGCGAGGCCCGGCTGGCGGCGCTGCGGGACTCCTTGGGCGGCGAGCTGACCCGGATATCCGTGGCCCAGGCCGGACCGTTGGGTGGCTTCGACGTATGGCGGCCCGCCATACCGGTCACAGTGTGGTCTGTGGTCAAGCCTTAGGTACGACTGTTGCCCACCAGTTTGCCGTGGCGGTCGAACACCAGCACATCCAGGTCTACCGGCGCCTCGCCCAGGACTTTTCGCGCAACCACCTCTGCCTCGCGGGCGATCAGGTTCGCCAGCGGCACTCCCGCCTTTTCGGCCAGCCCCAGCACTTCCATGGCGGTATTGGCCGCCGCCGCCCGGCTTACCAGTTCCTCAGGGGCGCCGAGGCCGTGTAGCCCCGCCGCCAACCGGGCCATATCCACCTGTGAGCGCCTGGAATGAAGGTCCAGGTGACCGGCCGCCAGTTTGGCCAGCTTGGCGAATCCGCCGGCGATGGTGACCCGGGCCACCGGATGGCTGCGCAGATATTTCAGCATGCCACCGGCGAAATCTCCCATGTCGATGATGGCCTCCTCGGGCAGACCACGCAGCTTGCGCAAGGCGCGTTCCGAGGAATTGCCGGTGCAGCCGGCCACCTGGGCGATGCCGCAAGCCCTCGCCACGTCGATGCCACTCTGGATCGAATGAATCCAGGCGGAGCAGGAATAGGGCACCACCACTCCGGTGGTTCCAAGAATGGAGAGGCCGCCGAGGATACCCAGCCTGGGGTTCCAGGTCCGTCGGGCCAGAGCCTCGCCGCCGGGGATGGAAATCTCGATTTCAAAGTCGGCGCCCATGCCGAAGGTCGCTGCCATGGCGGTGATTTCGTCGGTGATCAATTGGCGGGGGACCGGGTTGATGGCGGGCTCTCCCACCGCAATGGGCAGGCCGGGGCGGGTGACGGTTCCGACACCTTCACCGGCGACGAAGCGCAGGCCGCTGCCGGCTTCGCCCTGGCGTAGCGTAGCGATGATAGTGGCGCCATGGGTGATGTCGGGATCGTCGCCGGCGTCCTTGATCACCCCCGCCCTGGCAAAGCCGGGACCGCTTTCGGCCAGGGCCAAGTGGAAGCTAGGGGTTTCGCCGCGCGGTAGGGAGATGGTGACCTGATCAGGGAATCCGCCCCCCAGCAGAGCGCGGCAGGCTGCCTTGGCAGCAGCGCTGGCGCAGGCGCCGGTGGTCCAACCGGGTCGGAGGGAGGCCTTGGAGGATGTTTCGTCGCTCATCCCATGTCGCTCATGCGGCTTTATGGTTGAGGAGACTCTGAGTCTTGAGATGGTGGGCGCGACAGGGATTGAACCTGTGACCCTTCGCGTGTGAAGCGAATGCTCTCCCGCTGAGCTACGCGCCCGTTACCACTCGAACCTTTACCGCCAAGCCGTCGGGAAAGGGCCTTGGCTTTCCCCGCAACGGCAGGGAGGCCGCTTTATATGGTGGCGCAAAGGGCGTGTCAAGCGGATCAAAATCAGGTCGTCTCGTGGTCGATAACCTGGATGGTGGCCGGCGGGGTGTAGCCGCGCATCCGCGTCAGAAGCCGAGCGGGATCCGATTCTACCGCTACCATGTCGCGGTGGCGGGATTTGACGAATCCGTCCGTGGTCATGCGGTCGAGGAAGTGGTGGAGATGGTCGTAATACCCGGCGGAATCGAGGATGCCCAGCGGCTTGGAATGCAGGCCCAGCTGCGCCCAGGTCCAAATTTCGAACAGTTCCTCCAGGGTGCCGATGCCACCAGGCAGGGCGATGAAGCCGTCGGCCAAGTCGGCCATCATGGCCTTGCGCTCGTGCATGCTGGCGACTACCCGCAACTCAGATAGCGCCGGGTGGCCCAGCTCCCACTGCATCAGTGCTTCCGGAATCACGCCGATGACTTTGCCTCCGGCGGCGAGGGCGGCATCGGCCACCACGCCCATCAGGCCGACATTGCCGCCGCCATAGACCAGCTCAAGCCCCTGGGAGGCGATCAGGCGGCCCAGTTCGGCGGCGGATTTGGCGTATTCCGGCCAGTTGCCGAGACTGGACCCACAGAAGACACAGATGCGGCGCATCTCAACCTCCGGTCATCACGCGATTGAAGGCGGTGACGGCCGCCGCCGGACCATCCGGGTGGTTCCAGACTCCGGCCGAGACCGCCAGGAAGTCGGCACCGGCCTGGACCAGCGGGCGGCAATTGTCGACGGTGATGCCGCCGATGGCCACGGCCGGCACGGTGAACAGCTCGCTCCACCATTCCAGCAGGCCGAGATCGGCGTGGGAACTGGCTTCCTTGGTTTCGGTGGGGAAAAAGGCGCCAAAGGCGACGTAATCGGCGCCAGCCTCTCCTGCCTCCATGGCCAGATGGCGGGAATCGTGGCAGGTGACGCCGACGATGCCGGTGGGACCGACTGCCTTGCGCGCTTCGGCGTAGGTGGAATCTTCTTGGCCGATATGAACGCCGTCGCAGCCGGTCTCGAAGGCGAGATCGGGGCGGTCGTTGAGGATCACCGCGACACCGCGCCGCTGAGCCGGTGGCCGCAGCACGTCGACGACGCGGGCGATGGCATCATCGTCTATGCCCTTGAGCCGGATCTGCAGGCAAGCGACATCGCCGGCATCGAGGGTGGCTTCCAGGGTCTTGACCCATTCGAAAGGAGTCTCGATTCGGGGGGGGGTTATCAGGTACAGGCGGCAGGATGCGGCGGAAATGGCGGGCCTCGTCTTTCATGGTCGGGAACCGGGCCTTTTGAAGCATGGTCCGGGCGCCGGTGCAACCGGCTGCCCCAACAATATCACAATTCCACCCTAAGTCCGCCATGAGCGGGAGCGACATTACCCTTACCGAACGGCGGCGGCCCAGAACCTAATGATCGCGACGGCCTTCGGAACGACTTCGGAAAGGACTTCATCCATGCGTGCCACCCGTTTCCTCGCCACCGCCCTTGTCGCCGCTTCGCTGCTGCCGTTCGCAGCTCTGGGCCAGGGCACCTCGCCGAGTGCGGCCACCGTTGCCGCCCCGGCCGTGACCGGCGTGCTGACGGAGGGTGCCGCCTCTACCGCCTCCACCGCCGTTAATCCGGCCAAGACCGATGCGGTCAAGGCGGAAAAGGCCAAGGCCCATAAGACGATCAAGAAGAACAAGGGCAAGACCGAGGCGGCCGTTCCGGCCACGCCGGCAGCTCCGGCCGGCGCCGAAAAGCACTGACCGTTCCGCCCTCGCTCCGCCCGGTGTCCCTCCCTGCCGGGCGGAGCGAGGGACTCTCACTCTCCGTAAAGACGACATCCCGCCGCCCGGGCGATTTCGTCCAGGGCGGAAAGGGCTTGCGGCGGGGCCTTGACCCTGACCGCCGGTACGCCGGAGCGAATGGCCGCCAGGGCCAGCCCGGGTGCATTGCCGCAATCGAGCACAGCTTCGAACGCGACTGCGGGAAACTCCGCCCTGGCCAGCCGTAGCAGCGCCAGCCACCAGCCGATGCCCTGATAGCCGGCGGCACCGGGGGCGCTGACCAGCACGGGCGGTACGGCCCTGCTCAGCACCCGGCGGAGATCTGCGACACCATGAATGAGTTCGTGGCTAGCGCCCATCTTTCGCCGGGGGGAGAATGGCGCGTCCCTGACCGATGAACGCCATGGATTGGGTGCCGAAGAAGTAGGCGTTGATCGTCTCGGCCAGGGGGATGTTCACTGGCTTGGCCGAGGTCCACTCCACTACGAAATTGGCGCCGTTGCCCCCGGTGGTATCGCGATGCTCGACGAAGAAATCCTTCGAAGCCATGGCCTCGAGTGTCACCGGGGCGGTGACGAACTGGCGGACCACCCGGCCATCGGTATCGTAATATTTAACCGAGGTCACGGTGATGGTCTCCGAGGGGTCGGTGTTACGCAGGCTGAGCGTCGTCGACAGCAGCACCGTCAGAGGCTGGCCTTTGCCGTCCATGTTGCCGTGAGAAATCTGTGAATAAGCTGGAACATAGATCATCTGACCGGAAGACAGGTGCGGAGCGTCCTCGGCCTGGGCCGGAAGGGAGGCGAGCAGGGCGACGGCAAGGGCGGCCGAGGCGATGAACAGGCGCATGGTGGTTCCTCTTTGGGCTGGGAGCGGGATGAGGGTAGACCTCTCCTGCGGGGCAATCAACCGGGCCGGTTGTCTGACGCGTTGACTCGCCTCGCCTTCGGCCATACCCTCGGTAATCGTCCGAAATGGCGGGGAAGAGGACGTGGATCAGCGACATAGCGCCAGTTTGCACCAGACCGAGGAGGCCATGCGCCGCCTGGGGGCCGCCATCGACCGTCTTGAAAGTGCCTCGGCCCGGGTTGGGGCCGGTGATCTTCTGCTGGCTGGAGAGTTGCGCGGGGCTCGCGACGATTACGCCCGGCTGGAGGAGACGACCAGGGTCGTGTCTTCGCGGCTCGACCACACCATTGATCGCCTTCGCGACCTGTTGGAGGAGTAGGGCGTGGCCGTCGTCAATGTCACTATCAACGGCCGCGTCTATGACATCGCCTGCGACGATTCGCAGGTCGGCCGGGTTCAGGAACTGGGGCGTGAGGTTGATGCCCGTGCCCAGCATCTGCTGTCCTCGGTGGGGGCGGTCAGCGATTCCCGCCTGCTGGTGATGGTCGCCCTGTTATTGGCCGATGAGTTGACCGAGGCGCGCGACCAACTGGGCAAGCTGGGCGATGAGGTTGGGGCCGCCGCCGAAGGCGACGCCCGCCTGGCCGGGGTCATCGACTCGCTGGCCAAGCGCATCGAATCCATTGCGACCAGATTGGAAAGAGCCTAGACTCTGGTTCAGGAGCGGTCTGCTGCGCGGTGCGTCAGGCAGCCAACGTCCCTGGGGCCAATAACTTCCTCTCGGGGGCTGTCCCTGGCGGAACCGTGGTTCCGTTATATGGCCACCCACCTGCGTAAGCAGGCCACGGAGGACTTGCAGGCCAACGGCCGAGGCGGCGCCGCTCCGCATTTTCTAGATAAAGATGCCATCTGAATCCGTCTTCTTTGACAAAAGTAGCATTCGTATCGAGGCCGCCAAGGCGCGGGCCGAGGGTGCACGGCGTCTGGCCGAGACCGCGCCTTTCGCCCTAGCCGCTTTCGGACCGGCGCTGGGTCTTGCTCCTGCCTCCGTGGTGGCCGGATATTGGCCGATCAAGGAAGAGATTGATCCTCGGCCGCTGATGCTGGTCCTGGCCGGCCTGGGGCATTCCCTGGCGCTGCCGGTGGTTTCGGGGGCGGATCAGCCTCTGGAGTTCCGCGCTTGGCCACCGGGGGGCGCGTTGATCCCGGGGCCACATGGCACCAGCCAGCCGCCCATTGATGCCGCCACCGTCGATCCCGATCTGCTGCTGGTTCCGCTGCTGGCCTTCGATGACGGGCTCTATCGACTGGGCTATGGTGGCGGCTATTACGACCGGACTTTGGCGCGGTTACGCCGACACGGCAAAGTTCGCGCTGTGGGGCTGGCCTATTCCGCTCAGCGGGTTCCCTCCTTGCCGGTGGGGCCATGGGACCAACGGCTGGACATGGTGGTCACCGAACAGGGTTTGATCGGGATGCATAGGGCATGAAGTTGCTTTACATGGGTGATGTCGTCGGCCGTTCCGGCCGGGATGCGGTGATGGCGCGTCTTGGTGAAATCCGCTCGCGGTTGGCCCCGGATTTCGTGGTGATCAACGGCGAGAATGCCGCCCATGGCTTTGGCATCACGCCGAAAATCTGCGACGATTTTTTCAGCGCCGGGATCGACGTGGTGACGCTGGGCAACCATACCTGGGACCAGCGCGAGATCATGCCCTATCTGGACTCCGAGTCCCGGTTGCTGCGGCCGCTCAATTATCCCGCCGGCACGCCGGGCAAGGGGGTTGGGATCTATGCCGCGCCGAGGGGGCGTAAGGTCATGGTAATCCAGGCCATGGGCCGGTTGTTCATGGACCCGCTCGACTGCCCCTTCGCGGCCGTGGAGCGTGAACTGGCGCGGGTGCGCTTGGGCGCCGGCGGGGTGGACGCCATCCTTCTCGACATTCATGCCGAGGCATCCAGCGAGAAGATGGCCATGGCCCAGATGGTGGATGGCCGGGTCAGTCTGGTGGTGGGCAGCCACTCCCATATTCCCACCGCCGATGCTCAGCTTCTTCCTGCCGGCACCGGCTATCAGACCGATGCAGGCATGTGCGGTGACTACGATTCGGTGATCGGCATGAAAAAGGATGCCGCCATCTTCAAATTCGTGCGCAAGATTCCCGGCGAGCGATTGTCGCCGGCCGAAGGGCCGGGCACGCTGTGCGGTATCCTGGTGGAGACCGATGATCGCAGCGGTCTGGCATTGCGGGTGGCACCGCTTCGGCTGGGCGGGCGGCTGGCGGAATGCTGGCCGTGACCTGCCGGTGCCGACAGGTTGGCGTCAGCTTGCGCCCTTATGGTCCCGCGGGGCTTATGCCTGGAGAAAGCTTCCTGATGTCTCGTATCGTCATTCTGGCTGTTTCCCTTGTTTTCCTGCTGGTCCGGCCGGCCTTCGCCCTTGATGCGGTCGAGGCCGAACATCTGGTGCGCAGCGCCATCACTGATGCCACCACTTGGTTTGCCGGTGGCGGGATGACCCGGGAACAGACCCGCGCCAAAGTTACCGCCCTGGTCGAGAAATATGCCGACATCGGCTATGAATCCGAGATGCTGTTGGGGCGCTACTGGCGCAAGGCCAGTCCGGAGCAGCAGAAGTCGTTTTCCGATCTGCTGATTCCCTATTTCGTCGCCACCTATGGCGAGATGATCGACGGTGCCCCCGAGAGCCCCAAGATCGAATTCGGCAATACCGAACCCAGTGAAGGCGGCAGCTTCCTGGTCCATACGATGTTGCGGCCTGTTGGCGAAGAGCCGATCAAGCTCGATTGGAACATCGTGACAGCGCCCTCGGGCAAGGTGGTGGTGGCCGATGTCATGGCCGACGGCGTGGCCATGGTGACGACCATCAAGGCCGATTTCACAGCGGTGATCCGGGCCGGCGGCGGCAAGCTCGATCCCCTGTTGGTGGCCATGCGTAAGAAGATTACCGACGCCGAAAACCAGCCTTCGCGCTGATCGCGGCCTTTCATCGCGGGGCGAATCTTGCCATAGTGCCCGAATTCACATCGGAGGCGTCGTTACTGTTGCTTTGCCACAACATGTGGTATAGGCAGCGGTCGAACTTCCTTTCATCGGGGCATCTGAAGGTCCATGGCCGGTCATTCGCAATTCAAGAACATCATGCACCGCAAGGGGGCGCAGGACGCCAAGCGGGCAAAGGTTTTCACCAAGTTGATCCGTGAACTGACGGTGGCTGCGCGGTCGGGTCTGCCCGACCCCGCGGCCAATCCCCGTCTGCGCGCGGCCATCGTGGCGGCACGCGGCGCCAACATGTCCAAGGACACCATGGACCGCGCCATCAAACGCGGCGCCGGTGGCGAAGACGGCGCCAATTACGAGGAGGTCCGCTATGAGGGTTATGGCCCCGGCTCGGTGGCCATCATCGTCGAGGGGCTGACCGATAACCGTAATCGCACCGCCACGGAAGTGCGCACCGCCTTCAACAAGAATGGCGGCGCTCTGGGCGAGACCAATTCGGTGTCGTTCATGTTCGACCGTATCGGCGCTATCCGCTTTCCGCTAAGCGTTGCTTCGGCCGAGGCCATGTTCGAGGGGGCGTTGGACGCTGGCGCTGATAATGTCGAGTCTGACGAAGAAGGCCACGAGATCACCTGCGCACCCGACGATCTCGGATCGGTACGCGATGCGTTGGAGGCCAAGTTCGGTACTCCGGAATATGCTCGTCTCGACTGGAAGGCGCAGACCACGGTACCGGTGACTGACGAGGAAGTGGCCAAAGCACTGTTGAAGCTTCTCGATATTCTGGAGGACAACGACGACGTTCAGCGGGTCCAGGCCAATTTCGAGATTCCCGATGAGTTGATGGAAAAGCTCGGGGGCTGAGGCTTAAACCATGAGGGTTCTGGGGCTTGATCCGGGGTTGCGCAACACGGGGTGGGGGGTAATCGAATTGCTCGATAACCGCCTGCGTTATATTGCCGACGGTGTGGTCAAATCCGATGCCTCACTATCCCTGGCAGAACGGCTGGTTCAGTTGTTCGACGGTGTTTCGGCGATTATCGGGCAATGGATCCCGGACGAGGCGGCGGTGGAACAAACCTTCGTCAACAAGAACCCGGAAAGCACCTTGAAGCTAGGCCAGGCCCGCGGCGTGGTTCTGTTGGCCCCGGCCAAGGCCGGCCTTGCCGTCGGTGAATACGCAGCCACCCAGGTCAAGCAGGCGGTGGTCGGCACCGGCCGAGCCGCCAAGGAGCAGGTGGGAATGATGGTCAGAACCCTGCTGCCCGGCTGCCTGGTCCGGAGTCCCGATGCCGCCGACGCCCTGGCGGTGGCCATCTGCCACGCCCACCATTGCACAACCCGGCAGCGGCTTGCGAGGTCGCTGGCATGATCGCCAAGCTCAAGGGGATGATCGATTCGGTGGGTGAGGATTGGGCCGTGGTCGATTGTGGCGGGGTGGGCTATCTGGTGGCCTGCTCGTCGCGCACACTGTCGCGGCTGGAGTCCGGCACCGCCGCAGCGCTGCTGATTGAGACCCATGTCCGCGAGGACGCCATTCAGCTATTTGGCTTTTTTGAAGCCGGGGAGCGCGACTGGTTCCGGCTGCTGACCACGGTGCAGGGCGTGGGAGCCAAAGTGGCGTTATCCATCCTGTCGGTGTTGTCCCCCGAGCAACTGCTCCAGACCCTGGCGGCTCAAGATAAGACCAACCTGACCCGCGCCAATGGAGTCGGCCCCAAACTGGCGGTGCGCATCCTTACCGAGTTGAAGGACAAGGCGGGCAAGTTGGCGCTGGGCAGCGTCCAGGCCGGTGGGATCAATGCTGCCCTGGGTGGTGCGGCTCCGCTGCCGGCGGCTTCCGGACGGCTGGAGGACGCGGTGTCGGCCCTGGTCAATCTGGGCTACAAGCGGTTGGAGGCGTTCCAGGCCGTGGGTGAGGCCGCCCGCGAGCTTGACGATGACGCAGCTGACTCGTCCATCCTGATCCGTGCCGCGCTCAAGCGGCTGGGTAAGGAACTGACCAGATGACCTCGGCTCGGGAGGTTTCGCCGGAACAACATCCCGGAGAGTCGGAAGCCTCCATTCGTCCGCAAAGCCTCGACGACTTTGTCGGTCAGCGTCAGGTCTGCGAGAATCTCAAGGTCTTCATCAGCGCGGCGCGGGCGCGGGGCGAGGCGCTGGACCACGTGCTGTTCCACGGTCCGCCCGGCCTGGGTAAGACTACCCTGGCCCAGATCGTCGCCCGTGAATTGGGGGTGGGATTCCGCGCTACATCGGGTCCGGTGATCCAGCGGGCCGGCGATCTGGCTGCGCTGCTAACCAATCTGGAGCCGCGCGATGTTTTGTTCATCGACGAGATCCATCGCCTTAATCCTGCCATAGAGGAGGTTCTCTATCCTGCCATGGAGGACTTTCAGTTGGATCTGATCATTGGCGAAGGGCCGGCGGCCCGCTCGGTTCGCATTGATCTGCCGCCCTTCACCTTGGTGGGGGCAACCACGCGCTCGGGCCTGTTGACGACACCCTTGCGTGAACGTTTCGGCATTCCCTGCCGGATGAATTTCTACGAGCCGGCCGAGCTGGAATCCATCGTCAGCCGGGGTGCCCGGGTGCTGGGGTTCGCCTTGACCCCCGAGGGCGCAGCCGAAGTGGCGCGCCGTTCGCGGGGAACACCACGCGTCGCCGGCCGGCTGTTGCGCCGGGTGCGCGACTTCGCCGCCGTGGCCGGGCGCTCTCCGGTGGATGCGCCGGTGGCCGACGCCGCGCTCAACCGCCTGGAGGTGGACCAGATCGGGCTCGACGCCATGGACCGACGCTATTTGCGCTGCATCGCCGAGAATTACGGCGGCGGGCCGGTGGGAGTCGAGACCCTTGCCGCCGCCCTGTCGGAAAGCCGCGATACCCTGGAAGAGGTGGTCGAGCCCTATCTGCTGCAACAGGGTCTGATTCAGCGCACCCCGCGCGGTCGCATGCTGTCCGCTGCTGGCTTCAAGCATATCGGCCTCAATCCGCCCCGGGACCTTCTAGTGCAACTCGACCTGCTGGCCAGCCTGCCGGAGGAGGAGCCGTGAGCCCGGTTCATAAATTCCCCCTCCGGGTCTATTACGAGGATACCGATGCCGGCGGCATCGTCTATCACTCCAACTATCTGAATTTTGCCGAGCGGGCGCGGACCGAGCTGGTGCGCGAACTTGGAATCAGTCAGCGGGCGCTGCTGGAGGAGGGTGATGGAACAGCCTTCGCCGTCCGGCGAGCCAATGTGGACTTCCTGCGTCCGGCCAAGCTGGACGACCTTCTGGTGGTGGAAAGCGAAATCCTCGACCTGGGCGGGGCGAGCGTCGGGATGCGTCAATGCATCCGTCGCGAGGCCGACAACACGGAAGTGGTTCGCATCGACGTTCGGCTGGGCTATATCACCCTGTCCGGCAAGCCGGCCCGGATTCCGGCCGGAATTAAAACCTTGTTCGAGACCTGGATGAGCGAAAGGCGGTAGGTAACATGGATCCCTCTCAAACGGCGGCAGTCGCGACGGCAGCCCTGCAGCAGCAAGACCTGTCCATGTGGGCATTGTTTCTGCGTGCCGACATCATCGTCAAATTCGTGATGCTAGCTCTGATCGTGTCCTCGTTCTGGTGCTGGGCCATCATCTTCGACAAGCTGATGAAGCTGCGCCAGCTCACGACCCGGGCCGAGCAGTTCGAGGAGGCATTCTGGTCCGGCGGTTCGCTGGAGGAGTTGTACGACCGCATCGGCGCCCGTCCGCTCGATCCCATGTCCTCCATCTTCGTCGCCGCCATGCGGGAATGGCGCCGTTCTGCCGCCAAAGGTCTGGCCGACCGCGATACCACCCGAGCCAGCCTGCCCCAGCGTATCGACCGGGTGATGAGCGTCACGCTGGGCCGGGAGATGGAACTGCTGGAGCGCCGGCTTGGCTTCCTGGCCTCGCTGGGCTCGACGGCGCCGTTCATCGGCCTGTTCGGAACGGTGTGGGGCATCATGAACTCGTTCCAGTCCATCGCCTCGACCAAGAACACCTCGCTGGCCGTGGTCGCCCCCGGTATCTCCGAGGCGCTGTTCGCCACCGCGCTGGGGCTGGTGGCCGCCATTCCGGCGGTGCTGGCCTATAACAAGATTTCCGGTGATCTTGATCGCTATTCCAAGCGTCTCGAGAACTTCGCCGGTGAGTTCGGCGCCATCCTGTCGCGCCAGCTCGAGGAGAAGATCTGATGGGAGCCTCCATCGGCCCCCGCAAGGGCGGGCATTCCCGCCGCTTCCGGCCCGTGGCCGAGATCAACGTCACCCCCATGGTCGACGTCATGCTGGTGCTGTTGGTCATCTTCATGGTGACGGCGCCGCTGCTCACCGCCGGTGTCCAGGTCGATCTGCCCAAGACCGATTCGGCGCCGCTCAAGGGCGACGACCAGCCGTTGTCGGTCACCGTGGATGCCCACGGCAAGATATGGATTCAGGAAACCGAGGTCCAACTGGACGAACTGGCCCCCCGGCTCCAGGCCATTACGTCCCAGAAGCCCGACACCCGCATTTTCGTGCGTGGCGACAAGACCATCGATTACGGTCGCGTCATGGAGGTAATGGGAGTCCTGGGAGCTGCCGGCTTCGCCAAGGTTGCCCTGGTCACCGAGGTCAAGGGAAGCGATACCGGCAAGTCCGGCAAGAAGGGGGGGCGCTAGTCCCAGGTCATGGAAATGCGGCGCGATAGTTACATCTTCTCCGGCCTGTTGCATCTTGCGATCGTCCTGATCGCGGCATTCGGCCTGCCGCAGTTCTGGAAGCCGTTGCCGGTGGAAGACGCGCCCATCGTGGTCGATATCGTGCCCATCGGCGCCAAGACCAATCCGCCGCCGCTGCAAGACAACAAGCCTCAGCCCGAGCCGCAGAAGACGGAGCCCGAGCCACCCAAGCCTGAACCGCCGAAGCCCGAGCCGCCCAAGCCCGAGCCGCCCAAGCCGCCGCCGCCGCCCACCCCGGCTCCTCCGCCTCCTCCTCCTCCGCCGGCCAAGCCCGAGCCGGCCCCGGCCCCTGTCCCCAAGCCGGAGCCCAAGCCCGAGCCCACCCCGGCGCCACCTCCTCCGCCGCCGCCCAAGCCCGAGCCGCCCAAGAAGCAGAAGGACGTCACGGACGAGCTGGATTCGCTGTTGAAATCGGTGGAAAAGAAGAAGCCGACACCCCAGGACGACCTCGACAAGCTGTTGAAGTCGGCCGAGAAGCTGAAGCCGTCGGTGCCCGAGAATAAGAGCGCGACCCAGACCACGCCGCAATCGGTGCGGGGCTCGGCGTCCAACAACCCGCTTGAGCCCATCTCCATGACCGAGAAAGATCGCATCCGCGCTCATATCGAACGGTTCTGGAGCGTGCCGGCCGGTGCCAAGGATGCCGACAAGCTGGTGGTGATCATCAAGGTCTCGGTGCTGCCCGACGGCACGGTGACCAGCGCCGAGATCGTCACCGACCCGATGATGATGCTTAATCCCTATTACCAAGCCGCCGCCGACAGCGCGCGCCGCGCGGTGCGCGCCGCCAGCCCGCTGCCTATCCCGGCCGATAAGTACGACCAGTTCAAGGACTTTCAGTTGGCCTTTAACCCCAAATTCGCGGCAGGCCGATGATTGCCGGCGCTCGCTGCCTTAGGAGCTTGGGGTTGACGGCGATTCTGGCGGCCGGTGTCGGCTCGTTGCCGCAAGCATCGGCCTCGGACGTGTTGAGGACGGAACGCGAGGCGATCATGGACCGCATCCTACGGTTTTGGGATGTGCCGGCTGGAGCCAGGACTGCCGGAACGTTGGTGGTGATGATTAAGGTCTCGGTTCTGCCCGATGGCACGGTGACCGCCGCCGAGATCGCCTTCGATCCGGAGATGATGCTCAATCCCTACTATTTGGCCACCGCCGATAGCGCCCGGCGCGCGGTCCGCGCCGCCAGTCCGCTGCCGATCCCGGCGGACAAATACGACCAGTTCAAGGACTTTCAGTTGGCCTTTAAACCCCAATTTGCGGCAGGAAGGTGAACCCCATGTCTCGCATCCGCTCTTTCGTGGCCGTGGTCGCCATATTTGTCCTCGGGCTGATGACCCTGATGCCGGCCCATGCCGAAGTGCGCATCGACATCACCCATGGCCAGATGAAGCCAATGCCCATTGCCATCCCCGACTTCGCGGGTGGCAGCGGGCAGGAGGCCCAGATCGGCAAGGATATCTCACGGGTGGTGTCGGCCGACCTGGAACGGTCCGGACTGTTCAAGCCCATTGATCCCAAGGCCTTCATCCAGAGCGTGGCGTCGCTGCAGGTGCAGCCGCGCTTCCCCGACTGGAAGGCCATCAATGCCGAGGCCCTGGTTCAGGGCAAGGTGGAGGCTACCGGCGACGGCCGGGTACGGGTCGAATTCCGCCTGTGGGACGTGCTCAACGAAGCCTATATGACCGGCTGGACCCTATCGGCCTCGCCGCAGGACTGGCGCCGGCTGTCGCACAAGGTGGCCGATGCCATCTATAAGCGCATCACCGGCGAGGATGGCTATTTCGATACCCAGATCGTCTATATCGCGGAATCCGGTCCGAAGAACGACCGCAAGAAACGCCTGTCCATCATGGATCAGGACGGCGAGGGGCATCGATTCCTCACCGACGGCTCGGAGTTGGTGCTGACGCCCAGATTCTCGCCCAGTACCCGCGAAATCACCTATCTGTCCTATTTCAAGGGTGTGCCCCGGGTCTACATCTTCAATCTGGATACCGGCCGGCGTGAGGCGCTGGGCAATTTCCCAGGCATGACCTTCGCGCCCCGCTTCTCGCCCGATGGCAACAAGGTGGTGTTCAGCCTGGCCGAGAATGGCAACACCGATATCTACGAGATGAACCTTCTGACCCGCCAGAAGACGCAGCTGACCAATCACCCGGCCATCGACACCGCTCCCTGCTATTCGCCCGATGGCCAGCAGATCGTGTTCGAATCCGACCGCAGCGGCGGGCAGCAGCTTTATGTCATGGGCGCAGGGGGATCCAATCCCACTCGCATCAGCTTCGGCGACGGCCGCTATGCCACTCCGGTGTGGAGCCCGCGTAGCGACCTGATCGCCTTCACCAAGCAGAAGGGCGGGCAATTCTTCATAGGTGTCATGCGGCCCGATGGTTCGGGCGAAAGGCTGCTGGCCGAAGGCTTCCTGGTCGAGGGGCCAACCTGGGCGCCGAACGGGCGGGTTCTGGCCTTTTGGCGGGAGACTCCCTCGGATGAGCGGGGCCGCGGGCAGTCGGTGCGGCTTTATACTATTGACCTCACCGGCTACAACGAGAGGGTACTCTTGACCCCCATCGATGGGTCCGATCCTGCTTGGTCCCCCTTGATTCCCTAGAATTATGTTTGTATAGTCCGCGCCGATTGGGATTTATTCCGGTGGCGCCCGGTCCCATCCGAAACGGTGTCATCGGAGGGGCGTGTCGGCCAAGTGGTCGGCGCGAATTCTCTAAGGTCCTGTCGTTATTCCATTCCCGCGTCGCATTGAGGGGGAGTCCTCAAATATGAAACTGCGTTTCCTCAGCATCGTTGCCGCCGCCGCTCTGCTTGCGGCTTGCGAATCCGCTCCTTCTGATACTGGCTCCAAGGACGCCGTCGGCAAGGTTACGCCGCCTGCCGCCACGTCCTCGGGCATCGTGAAGGGCTCGAAGGAAGATTTCGTCGCCAATGTCGGCGATCGCGTCTTCTTCGACTTCGACAAGTACACCCTGCGCGCCGATGCCAAGGCTACCTTGGACAAGCAGGCCGCTTGGCTGAAGGCCTATCCCAACTACTCGCTGACCATCGAAGGTCACGCCGACGAGCGCGGCACCCGCGAGTACAACTTGGCCCTGGGCGAGAAGCGTGCCAATTCCGTCAAGGAATATCTGGCCGCTGCCGGCGTCGCTGCCGCTCGCGTCAAGACCGTCTCCTACGGCAAGGAGCGCCCCGTCGCCCTCGGTTCGAACGAGGCCGCCTGGTCGCAGAATCGCCGTGGTGTGACCGTCCTGAACTAATCAGGGCGTCCACGACGTGAAAATGGGGCGTCCGCCCGTCCGTCAGGCTCAGGCCGGCGGAAGGGGCGGGCGCCTTATTTTTGCCCGCATTTTCCCGGATTATCTTCCGGTTCAGACAATGAGGTCGGCCCGTGCGTCGCATCGTTCTTTTCACCGCCTTTGGCGCGATGATTTTGTCCGTAATGCCCCTGGTGCCGGCCCAGGCCCAATCCGATACGCGTGCCCTCTATGACCGCATCGAGCGGCTGGAGCGCGATATTTCGACGCTGCAAAGTCAGGCGGCCCGTGGTGGTGGCGGCACGGTTGTGCGCTCGCCGGCCGCCGGTGGTGGCGATCAGATGTCGGGCAGCATGGCGTCTCGGCTCGAGGATCGGATCAACGAACTCGAAGACGTCACCCGTCAGCTGACCGGCAAGATTGAGGAAGCCAATTTCAAGGCGGCCCAGCTTGCCAAGCAGCTAGATCGGATGCAGGCCGACAACGATATCCGGTTCAAGGAATTGCAGGAGGCCAAGCCGGCGGCTTCTGTTGCACCCGCGGCGCCGGCTGCTCAATCCAGCGTCTCCATGCCGGCTGTCGGCGCGACCCAGCCCAACGGCGCACCGGTGCTGATTCCGCCCAAGGGAGTCAATCTCGGCGGCAATGCCGCCGATGGGGCCGGGCCGGCTCCCGGCCCCCAGACCTTGGGCAGCATGCCGGCCAAGGACCTGAAGAAAGGCGAGACGCAGGCTGCAACTGCCGCTTCTGCGCAACCACCGGCACCCAAGGACCCTCAGGCGGCCTATGACGCCGCCATGGCCATGGCCAGCAAGGGGGAATACGATGACGCCGAGCGCGCGCTCCAGGCCTTCGTGAAGCAATATCCTAACCACCAGCTGGCCGGAAACGCCCAGTACTGGCTGGGAGATATCGCCTTTTCCCAGCACAAGGATTTCAGCGAGTCGGCCCGGCTGTTCGCGGAGGCCTACAAGAAGAACCCGACCCATACCAAGGCGCCGGACATGCTCTACAAGCTGGGGGCGTCGTTCGGTCAACTGGGGGCGAAGGATCAGGCGTGTAAGACCTACGCCCTGCTGTTCTCCCGCCATCCTGATATGCCCGACCGCATCAAGCGGGCCGCCACCGGCGACAAGACCCGGCTGGGCTGCAAATAGCGGACGTAAAGAGGCCCGCCATCCTCGGAGATGGCGGGCCTTTTTGTTTTTTAGCCACGCAGTCGGGGGAAGAAGCGCGGTACCCGGCGGGCGTAATCGCGGTATTCCGGAAAAGCCTCGGTCAGGACGCTTTCCTCGTAGTGGATGCGGGTCAGTTGCAGGCCGAATTGCAGCAGCCCCAGCGAGACCACTGTCCAATCCAAATGGAGCAGGATCATGCCGATGGTGGCGACGGCCTCCGCCACATAGAGCGGATGGCGGACCAGTCCGTAAGGGCCACTGCTGACCAGCCGGCGGGCCTGGGGCAGCACCGAGAACGACCGTCCCAGATGGATCAGGCAATAGACCATGGCCACATTGCCGGCCGCCAGCAGCAGAATGCCCAGCGACGATACCGCTTCAGGAATCGGGGAAGTCGGCAGGTAGTTGATGGCCGTCAGAATGAACGCTCCGCCCAGGGCGCTTACCACCGGGACCAGACCGCTGGCGCTGCGAACCGGCTGAAGCCGTAACACCGCCAACAGGCAGACCGTGCCGGCGAAGGCGACCGCACCCAGGTCGCCCAGCGTGTCGAGCAGGCTGAGGGGATCCGGGCTGTCCAGCCGAACCGCCACGCGCTGCCAAGTGCCCATGCCGATGATGGCCATCAAGGTGATCAACAGGCTCCGCCCCGCGATTTCCGACAGCGCCCCGTTGTCCTTCCACTGGGAATAACCCAGTGGAAACGGTTGGCTGAGGTCGATGGGATTGGGATAGGCCTGGATGATCATGGTGATGTTTCCTTGCTGGCCGAAGGGTCCAGATTAGTTCATTGCGCTATTCTCGTCCGGCAGGTGGGCTGGCGTCTGTGAAGCCCGTCACCCGGGCGATGGCTGCCCCTGCCCGAAGGTTGGTCCAGTGATGGCCGTATTGTGTTGGCCGCCGACCTCGCCAATACTCCATGGCGGATGGGCGCAGGAACCGAGGATGCCATGGACGTTTTCGACGGCGCGCTTTCCCGCGTATCGCTGTTCGCCGATCTTGCCCCCGAGACCCTGCGAGAAATCGAAGGGCGGTGCTCCTGGGTGCGGGTCGAATCGGGCCGGACGGTGTTTGACCGTGAAAGCGATACCCTCGAGGTGTATTTCGTCATCGAGGGGGCGGTGCGTATCCTCAGCGATGCCGGCGACGACCGCGAGGTGGCACTGGCCGATGTGCTGGCCGGAAATTATTTCGGGGAACTGGCCGCCATCGACGGCATGAAGCGTTCGGCCAAGGTGATCGCGACCAAGGAGACGCTGCTGGCGTCGCTGGACGGTCCCTCCTTCCTTGACCTGATGCGGACTCACCCCGAGATCGCCCTGAAGGTTCTGGAACGCCTGACCCGGATCGTGCGCAATCTCGACAGTCGGGTGACCCAGCTTTCCACCCAAAGTGAAAGCCAGCGCATCTGGGGAGAGTTGCTGCGTCTGGCCGAGCCCGATCCGGGGCGATCCGAGGGCTGGCATATTCCAGACCTGCCCAATCACAAGGAAATCGCTGCCTGGGCGGGGTCCAGCCGGGAGCGGGTGGCCCAGGCCATCGGCGAATTGGCCCGTGACGGCATCGTCCGGCGCAAAACCATGGGGCTGGTGATCTGTGATCTGCCCCGACTGCAATTGATGGCCAGGACGCTGGGAGCCGCGTGAATCCTGTGCGCGGCAAAATTGCCTAAAATTCGATATAGTTCCTGTAAATAAAAATATGCTCTCTGTGCGGATGTTCACAGAAAGATTGTGGCGTTGTCAGTAAGTTTGTTCTCAAGAGACACGGGCGGGAAAGCAGAAATTAAAAACCCCGAGTTCTCTAGATGACAACGACGCCGTTCCGCAGCAATGAGACGGCAATGCAAGGAGAGAATATTATGTTGAATTACGCTCGCACTCTCGTCAGCCGCTTCACCAGCAACGAAAAGGGCGCCACCGCCATTGAGTACGGCCTGATCGCCGCCCTGATTTCCGTCGTCGCCATGGGCGCCATGCGGATTGTGGGCGGCAACCTTTCTACCCTGTTCACCAACATCAGCGGGCAGCTGTAGGCCAGGGTGGCGCCAGTATCTGCGGACGGACCTCTTCTCGGCGCCCCCATGGAAATGGGGGCGCCTTGTTCGTCCAGGAGGGGGCTTTCGGCCACAAAGTGGGGTGGCGGTATGGCGGGTTTGATCCTTACCTTATCTGGGCTGGTCTTTGCCGGCGGTCTGGTCGCGGCGGCTCTTTCCGACCTGCGCGCCTTCCATATCAGCAATACCATTCCCCTGGTTCTACTGGCGGGCTTTTGCGTCGCCGGCTATGCGGGCGGCCTGTCCGGAGAGGATTGGCTGTGGCATCTGGGGTGCGCCGGCGGCGCCTTCGTGGCTTCGGTGGCGCTGTTCGCCCTGGGGGTCTGGGGTGGCGGTGACGCCAAGCTGGTGCCGGCGGTGATGCTTTGGACGGGGCCTGGAGGGGGGATTCGCTTTCTTTTCGTCATGGCGGTGGCGGGCGGAATCGTGGCGCTGGTGGCCGTGGTGGCGCGGCGGGTGCCGTTGGGGCCATCCGGGCCGGTTCGTCGTTGGGGCGAGCGCCTGGTGGCCAATGGCCACGTTCCTTATGGAGTGGCCATCGCCGCCGGCGGTTTCGATTGGTGGAGCCTGGTCTTTCTTCCGCGCCTTATCGGCTGAACTGCTGGTTGCCAGGGGGCGGGAATTGCCCGATTGTCTACGGGCTTAACCGTTGTGGGGGACACGTCATGGGGGCGGTGGCATGCGTCCGGTCTTCATAGTCCTGGTGGTGGCGGCCTTGGCTGCCGGCCTGACCGCCTTTCTCGCCAAGTCGTGGCTCGAAGGGCAGGCAACGGGGGCGGCACGCCAGGAAGCCCCCGCCACCGCCGAGATTCTGGTTGCCGCCCGGGACGTCGCCGCCGGCACGGTGCTGCAGGCCGACGACCTGCGTTATGACAAGTGGCCGGTCGAGGCCGTGTCGCCGCGTCTGGTGGTGCGCACCGGCGGCGAGGATGCCAAGGCGGCCTTTCTTGGCCAGATGGTGCGCCAATCCTTGTTCGAGGGCCTCCCGTTCTCGCCAGCGGCTATTTTCCGTACCGATACCGTCGGGGTGATGGCCGGTCTACTCGCGCCGGGTATGCGGGCGGTATCCATCTCCATTACCAATCCCAGTGCCGTCTCCGGCTTCATCACCCCTGGAGATCGGGTCGACGTGGTATTGGCCGCCGATTTGCAGCGAGCCAACGAGGGCGGTGACCGCACTCCCTCCGGTGGTTTCATGGCGCGCTATGTCGCCGAGACGGTGCTTTCCGACATCAAGGTCCTGGCCATCGATCAGCAGATCGCCCGTGGCCGCGATGGAGCCGCCATCCAGGGCAAGACCGCCACCGTCGAGGTCACTCCCAAGCAGGCCGAGATATTGACTGCGGCCGGCATGTTGGGCAGCCTGCAACTGGTCCTGCGGGGCCAGCCCGACCCTAAGGCTGTTTCCGCGCCGGCTCCGGTGGCGGCGGCCGAGGAAATGGGCTTCACCAGCGATGCCGAGGTTAGCAAGGCGCTCCAGGTCCTGCTGGGAGCCAAAGCCATGTCCAAGTCCGAGCGTCCCAGCCGGAGCGGTGGCGTGGTTCAGATCAACCGGGCCGGTCAGGTCAGCAATCAGGGGTTCGACAGATGATACGCCGCCTTATCGCCTTTGCCCTGGCCTTCGGCTTGGCGGCGCCGTCCCTCGGATGGGGGGAGGAGCCGCCGTTGCCGGCCGCGGCCCCCCGGGCCAAGGTGGTGACCCTGGGGGGGGGGCCGGCGTCACACCCCGCACAGCCCTTGCGGGGACCTATGCCGGCGGTTGCGCAAAGTCTTCGTCTCGCCGTCAACAAATCGGTGGATATCCAGGTGCCGGCGGACATCCGGGATGTGGTGGTGGGCAATTCCGAGATCGTTGACGTGATGGTGCGTTCCAAGACCCAGATTTATGTGGTCGGCCGTGCCCCCGGCCAGACCAATGTCTATCTGCTGGACCGCACCGGTCGAACTATCCGCCGTCTGGAAGTGGACGTCGCGATCGATTCCCAGGGGGTGCGCGACGCTCTTCGCCAGGTTCTGGCCGAGGAGAAGAGCATCCAGGTCGAGGCGGTCTCCGACAGCCTCTATCTGTCCGGTACCGTGAAATCCGACACGGCGGCCAATTCGGCCAAGGCGGTGGCCCGCCGCTATGTTGCGGCGGATGACAAACTGGTCAACCTGCTGCGCGTCTCCAGCGACCAGCAGGTGTTGCTCCATGTCAAGGTGGCCGAGATTCAGCGGACGGTCCTGAAGGAGCTGGGCGTTGGAATCCAGACCACCCAGCGTCTGCCGCTGATCGGAAAT
>Ga0265313_10000631_pt1 | contig 36396 bp, 35 predicted proteins | sample 4123metaG_FD_203122 | JGI IMG/M metagenome (GOLD analysis project Ga0265313, IMG submission 203122) | Rhizosphere microbial communities from Carex aquatilis grown in University of Washington, Seatle, WA, United States - 4-1-23 metaG | ecosystem: Host-associated > Plants > Roots > Rhizosphere >... | reverse complement strand
TTGTCGCCGCGGTCACGCATCCATTGGCAAAATGTCGGAGACGAATAGAACTTGTCAAACTAATTTTTGTCTGACAACTTTACCACGAACGCAGGAGAGCGGGCGAGCAAGCCCGCCGACGCGGCCAAGGAGAACAGCACGTGCCAAGCCGTATTGCGGCCGAGAAGCGCGTTGGCGCGACGAGCCTCAATCTGCCTGCCTTCGGCTTCGGGAGCGCCCATCTGGGCGAGCTCTACGCCAGGGTCGACGAGGCAGACGCGCGGGCGACGCTGCAGGCCGCATGGGACGCCGGAATCCGGTTCTACGACACCGCCCCCTGGTATGGTCGCGGGCTGGCCGAACATCGGCTCGGTGGATTTCTGCGCACCCTGCCGCGCTCCCAATTCAAGGTCACCACCAAGGTCGGCCGGCAGCTGGTCCGCCCGAAGGACCCGGCGCATTTCGACCGATCCCCCTGGGTGGGCGGGCTCAATTTCGAGGTGCTGTGGGACTATTCCTATGACGGGATCATGCGCTCCTACGCGCAGGCGCTGCAGCGGCTCGCTCTCGATACCGTCGATGCGCTGGTGATCCACGATCTCGATGCGGCCTATCACGGCGAGCATTTTGCAGCGCGCCAGAAGGATCTGCGCGATTCGGGCGTCCGCGCACTGCAGGAGCTCAAGAAGAGGGGCGACATCCAGGCCTACGGCATGGGCATCAACACCGACGAGGCGCTCGAGGATGTCGCCTCGCAGGTCGAGCTCGATTTCTGCCTCGTGGCCATGCCGTACACCTTGCTCGATCAACGCAGTCTTCACCGTGGCATGGCGGCGCTGCAAAAGCGCGGCGTGTCGGTGATCATCGGTGCGCCGCTCGCATCGGGCATCCTTGCGACCGGCTCGAGCGGCGAGTCCCGCTACGGCTATGCCAAGGCAAGCGCTGACGTGCAGGCCAAGGTCCGCGGCCTCGAGGCCGTGTGCAAAGCGCACAACGTGGCCCTGCCTGCCGCGGCGCTCCAGTTCGTGCTCGCTCATCCGATCGTGGTGTCGACGATTCCCGGCGCTGCACGCGCAAGCGAGGTCACCGCGAACGTCGCGCATATGAGCGCTGCGATCCCCGCGGCGTTCTGGGCCGACCTCAAGGCGCAGAAGCTGATCGATCCCGACTCTCCTGTGCCGGCGGGGCGGTGAGCATGGCGGAGCCGACGACCGACACGCCGCTGATCGCCGCGCGGGGGATTTCGAAATCCTTCGCCGGCGTCGAAGTGCTGCGGGACGTCGACCTCGATTTGCAGCGCGGCGAAATCCACGCGCTGCTGGGCGAGAACGGCGCGGGTAAATCGACGTTCGCCAAGATTCTGGCGGGCGTGCACCGGCCCACTCGCGGCACGGTCGCGCTCAACGGCGAGGTCGTCGACATCAACTCGCCGATCACCGCGCAGAAGCTCGGCGTTACGCTGATCCACCAGGAGCCGATCTCCTTTCCCGACCTGACGGTCGCCGAAAACCTGGTGCTGGGCCGCACCGTCGGCGCGCCGCTCGCCCGGGTCCACTGGGCGCAGATGACGCGCGAAGCCCGCCAGCTGATGGATTTGCTCGGGGTCAGGATCGATGTCACCCGGCCGATGCGAGGCCTGTCGATCGCCGACCAGCAGATGGTCGAGATCGCCCGCGCGCTCGCTTCTGACAGCCGGCTCATCATCATGGACGAGCCGACCGCGCCGCTGACCCCCAAGGAGGTCGACACGCTCTTTGGCATCGCGCGGCGTCTGCGTGGCGAGGGCCGGACCATCGTCTTCATCTCGCACCGACTCGAGGAAGTGCGCTCCCTGTGCGACCGCGTCACCATCTTCCGCGATGGCAATCGGGTCGCGACGGACACCATCGCCAATCTCTCCGATGGTGACATCATCCGCCTGATGATCGGCCGGCCGCTGCGCGAATACATGAAGAAGCATGGCACGACGATTGGCGAGGTGGCGCTCAAGATCGAGCACCTCAGCAAGCCCGGTCTCTTCACCGACATCAGTTTTGACGTTCGCAAGGGCGAGATCGTTGGACTCGGCGGCCTGATCGGCGCCGGGCGCACCGATGTTGCCCGGGCGATCTTCGGGGTGGCCCCGGCAAGTTCGGGAACCATCACCGTGAATGGCAAGGCCGTGGTCGTCACCTCCCCCTCCCAGGCGATTGACCTCGGCCTTGCATTCGTTCCCGAAGACCGCGCCATCGCCGGCATTTTCCGCACGCTGCCGGTGGAGCAGAATATCTCTGCCGCCGTGCCGCGTCGCATCGCGCCCGGCGGGATCATCCGGCGCAAGGTCGAAAAGGCGCTGGCAGCCGAGTCGGTGCGCCGGCTGCGCATCCGTCTTGCCTCGATGCGTCAGCCGATCGGCGAATTGTCGGGCGGCAACCAGCAGAAATCGATCCTCGCGCGCTGGCTGCTGACCGACCCCAGCGTACTCATCCTCGACGAGCCGACGCGAGGCATCGACATCGGCGTCAAGGCCGAGTTCTACGACATGATCGGCGAGCTCGCCGCGTCGGGCCGGGCGATCCTCCTGATCTCCTCGGAGCTGCCCGAGCTGCTGGCGCTCTGCGACCGCGTGCTGGTGATGTCGGAAGGCCGGCTCACCGCCAATATCGCGCGCGCCGATGCCTCGCAGGAATCGATCATGCAGGCGGCGGTGCCTCGCTCAACGGTGGCGGCATGAACGCGGTCAAATCCATCCTGCTGCGCCGCGAGATCGGCATCTTTGCCGCCATCGTCGTGTTCTGCGCCATCGTCGGCATCGCCAATCCGCGCTTCCTCACCACAGACAATTTCCGCGTCATCCTGCTCCTCATGCCGCTGGTGATGGTCGCCGCGATGGGCGAGATGCTGGTGATCATCGCGCGGCATGTCGATCTGTCGGTGGGCTCGACGCTTGGCTTCTCGGCGATGATGACGGCGTTGATGTTCAAGCTGGCGCCAGGCATCCCCTGGTATCTGGGCTTCGGCGTCGCCATCGGCATCGGGGCGGTCCTCGGCCTGATCAACGGCGCAATGATCATCGCCTTCCGCCTTCCCGCAATCATCGTGACGCTCGGTACGCTCTACCTCTACCGGGGCCTCACCTTCATTGCGTCGGACGCGAGGCAGATCGATCGCCAGTTCATCCCGGGTCCGCTCAAGGCGATGTCGGCGAACTCGCCGACCTACGCGCTGCCGTGGATCGTGATCATCGCCGTCGCGGTCGTCCTCATCACCTACTGGTTCGCCAATCATTCCCGGCTCGGCCGGCAGGTGTACGCGATCGGGTCGAACCCGGCAGCTGCGCCGCTGCGCGGCATTCCCGTCACCGCCGTCACCCTCGCGGTGTTCTCGATTTCGGGCGCGCTCGCGGGGCTCGCGGGCATCATGTATGCGAGCCGCTGGGCCTTCGTGAATCCGTCCAACACGGGCTGGGGCTTCGAGTTCCAGGTGATCGCCGCGGTGGTGATCGGCGGCGTGTCGATCAATGGCGGCGTCGGCTCGGTGCTGGGCGTCGTCCTCGGCGTGCTGCTGCTGAGCTGCGTCTCGGCGGCCCTGCCCCTGCTCGGGATCGCCGGCACCGTGCAGAGCGCCATCTACGGCCTCGTCATCATCATCGCGCTCGTCATCGACCAGACGGTGCGCGAACGCGGCATCCTGGCGCTCGCGTCGGCGCGGAGCGCGCGGCCATGACTACCGAGCCGATCGCCCCGACCGCCAACGCGCTCGACGCCGCACCGGCGCGGCCGCTGTGGCAGGTGATCTTCATCCGCCCGGTCATGTTGACGGTGCTGCTGCTCATCCTCGAGCCGATCGTGGCCAGCGTGTTCTGGCCGCAATCGCTCGACCTCCAATATATCCTCTCGACCTTCACGCTCACCGCACCGCTGGCCCTGATGGCGCTGGTGCTGACGCTGGTGATCATCGCCGGCGAGATCGACCTGTCGCCCGCGTCCAGCATGGCACTGACGGCGTGCGTGTTCGCGGCGGTGCAGCAGGCTGGCGTGCCTTTCCCGCTCGCCGTGCTCATCTGCGTCGTCCTCGGGCTGGTGCTCGGCCTGTTCAACGCCTTTCTCGTCGTGTTCCTGCGCCTGCCGTCATTGATCGCAACCATCGGGACGCTGACCTTCTATCGCGGCCTCGCGCAGGTGTTGGCCGGCGACAACTCGATCAAGCTGCCCGAGTGGTACATGGGGCTCAACCTCGTGACGATCCTCGGCATCCCAGTGCCGGATCTCATCGTGCTCGTTGCCGCGATCCTGCTCGCGCTGCTGCTCGGCGCCACGATCTTCGGGCGGCAAGTGTTCCAGATCGGCACCAACGAGATCGCGGCGCGGCACGCCGGCATCCGCACCCGCAGCATCAAGACGACGCTCTTTGCGACGCTCGGCGTCGTCAGCGCGCTTGCTGGAATGATGTTCGTCTCGCAGCTCGGCACGGTGCGCTACGATCTGGGTCTGGGCGGTGAGCTGCAGATGGTGCTGATGGCGATGCTGGGCGGCACCTACATCTTCGGTGGCCGCGGTTCGATTCTCGGCACGTTTCTCGCCGGCTGGCTGCTGTCGATCATGACCAATGCCATGAACACCGCGAGCTGGCTGCCCGCCACGCAGTTCTGCCTGCTCGGCGTGCTGCTCATCGTCTCCATCATCATCACCAATTTCATCTATTCCCGCACCCAGAGGTAGCGGGCGTGTCCGCCGGACAAACCGGCACCAACAGGAGGAAGCAAGTGCTAAAACGTACCCTACTCGCCGGAATGGCCGCTCTCGGCCTCGCTGTCGCCTTCTCGTCGGGCGCCCTCGCGGCGCACGATTTCAAGATCGTCTACATCGGCAAGAACACTGGCAACCCGTACTTCGACTCGATCACGGGCGGTTTCAAGGATGCCTGCGCCAAGATCGGTTGCCAGTTCGAGTTCGTGGCCCCGGCGACCGCTGAGGCCACCTCGCAGATCCCGCTGATCGACGCGCAGGTGCAGAAGGGCGTCAACGTCATCGCCATCGCGCCCAACAGCCCCGATGCGATGAACCAGGCCCTCGATGCAGCCCGCGCCAAGGGCATCCTCGTGCTCGCCGTGAACGGCGATCTCGTCGGCAATGAGAGCCATCGCGACGCCAACATCCTGCCGGTCGACTTCACCAAGACCGGCCCGAACCAGGTCGAGCTGATGGGCTCGATGATCGGCTACAAGGGCGATATCGCGATCCTTTCGGCCACCACCGAAGCGCCCGACCAGAACACCTGGATCGCGGCGATGAAGGACACGCTGGCCAAGGATCCGAAATACAAGGACATGAAGCTCGTCGCGACCGTCTACGGCGACGACCAGCCGGAGAAGTCGACCACCGAAATGGAGGGCCTCCTCTCCAACTATCCGAACCTCGTGGGCGTAATCGCGCCGACGACGGTGGGCGTGGCTGCCGCGGCGCAGGTCGTCCAGCAGCGCGGCATTGCCGACAAGGTGCATGTCACCGGTCTCGGCCTGCCCTCCGAGATGAAGGACTTCATCAAGGACGGCACCGTGAAGGCGTTCCAGCTCTGGTCGCCGTACAATGAAGGATGGCTCGCGGCCTATTTTGCCGACGGCGTCCTCAACAAGACGATCGACAACAAAGTCGGCACCAAGTTCGATGTCCCGACCCTGGGCACCATCACCATCGGCGACAAGAACGTGATGAACACGCAGGCCGAGCTGACCACCTTCGACGCGTCGAACATCGACAACTTCAACTTCTAAGCTTAGGGGGCGCCCGCGACCATCATGCCGGGCGCCCCTTTTCTCTTGTCTCCGAATGGATCCTTCCATGAACAGCTATGATCTCGCGGGCCGCGTTGCCATCATCACCGGCGGCGGCCAGGGTATCGGCCTCTCCGTCGCCGAGCGCATGCTCGAGAGCGGTGCCTCGGTCTCGATCTGGGACGTCGATGCAAAGCTGCTCGAGGCGCTCGAGGCCAAATATGGCAAGGGCGGGAAGGTGCAGGCCCTGCGGGCCGACATCAGCAAGATCGACTCCGTCGAGGCATCGACCAAGGCAGTCATCGACCGCTTCGGCAAGATCGACATCCTCATCAACAACGCCGCCATTGTCGGGCCGAACGCCAACACCTGGGAGTATCCCGTCAAGGCGTTCGAGGACGTGGTGCAGATCGGCCTCGTCGGCACGTTCTACATGTGCCGCACCGTCGTGCCGCACATGATCGCCACGGGCTATGGCCGCATCGTCAACATCGCCTCGATCGCCGGCAAGGAAGGCAATCCGGGGGCGCCGGCCTACTCGTCGATGAAGGCGGGCGTGATCGGGCTCACCAAGTCGCTCGGCAAGGAGCTCGCCAAATACAACATCGCGGTCAACGCCGTGACCCCTGCGGTCGCCAAGACCGCGATGGGGATGAGCCAGGACCCCGATTTCATCAAGATGATCCTCTCCAAGATTCCGCGCGGACGGATGCTGGAGCTCAATGAAGCGTCCTCGATGATCTGCTGGCTCGCGAGCGAAGAAAACTCCTTCACCACCGCCGCCGTGTTCGACCTGTCGGGTGGCCGGGCGACCTACTGAAGCCGCCCAGACCAGGGTTTGACGGCTAGCCCCTCAGGCAGCGCTCGAGGCAGGCGAGCCAGTTCTCGCTGGCGAACTTCCGCAGCAGCGGTGCGTCATAGCCGTGGGCGGCGAGCGTCTCGAACAGCGAGGGCACGCCGGTCACGTCCTTGATCGGGTCGGGGACGGTGCAGCCGTCGAAATCGGAGCCGAGGCCGACGTGATCCTCGCCGAGCTTGTCGATCAGGTAATCGATGTGGCGAACCATCGCCTCGAGCCCGACATCGGAGGTGCCCATGCCGTCGGTCCTGAGGAACGAGGTCGAGAAATTGAGCCCGACCATGCCGCCGGAATCGCGGATCATGCCGAGCTGGCGATCGGTCAGGTTGCGCGGCGAGGCGCAGAGCGCGTGGACGTTCGAGTGCGTCGCGACCAGCGGCGCCGTCGAGATCTGCGCCACGTCGTCAAAGCCCTTGGCGTTCATGTGCGACAGGTCGATCAGGATGCCGAGCCGGTTACAGAGCCGCACGAGGTCCTTGCCGGCTTCGGTGAGGCCCGGGCCGATATCGGGATCGCCGGGAAACTTGAACGGCACGCCGTGGCCGAACACCGTCGGCCGGCTCCACACCGGGCCGATCGAGCGCAGGCCCATTTCGTAGAACAGATAGAGCGCATCGAGATCGGCACCGATCGCCTCGGCGCCCTCCATGTGCATGACGCCGGCGATCCGGCCCGAGCCGAAGGTCTTCCTCACCTCCGCGGCGGAGCGGCAGACGGCGAAATTATCGGGGGCGACGCGCGCCATCCAGTGCAAATGCCCCGCCATGGCCAGCGCGATCGGCTGGGCGTAGTCGGCCGGCATCATATCGGGCAGCGGCACCTCGAACGGCGCCGTCTTCATCGCCGACATGTAGTCCATCCCGGTCTTGGGGGACGGCACGTAGATCGCGAACAGGCCGCCGGCAAAGCCGCCGCGCTGCATGCGCTTCAAGTCGAGATGGCCGATGCCGGTCTCGCCCAGCCACAGCTCGTCGCGACGCTCGGGGTCGTTCTTGAGGCGGAGCAGGAAATCGTTGTGGCCGTCGAAAAAAGGCAGGGGGGTGGTCACGTCATTGGTCCCGGGGCGCGCCTTGCGCCGTCGCGCCCATGCTGACAGGTTTCGGCGGTCCCTCGCAATCCTCACCGAATGTCACAGCCCTTCGCCATCGCCGACATTCCCCGAACCGACTGGGACCGGCCGCCCTGGAACCGCTGGTCGTTCCAGCATGTCGGCGACATCCTGCCAACGGCGGCCATCGAGCGCGGTGATGCACGCGCACTACTGCGCGCTGAGCGTGATCTGGATGGCCTCGAGGTTGTCGGACTCGATGGTCGGCCGACGACGCTGCGCGAGTTCCTCGAAGCGACGTTCACGGATGGGTTCCTCGTCCTCCGCCGCGGCGCGATCGTCTATGAGCGCTATTTCAACGGCATGGACGAGGGCACCCTCCACCTCTCGCAATCGCTGTCGAAATCGTTCTGCGGCGCGCTCGCCGGCATCCTGATCGGGCGCGGGACGCTCGATCCCGATGCAGCCGTCACCGATGTGCTGCCCGAACTGGCGCCCACCGCCTATCGCGGCGCGACCATCCGCCACCTGCTCGACATGACGAGCGGCGTACGCTTCAGCGAGGACTACACCGATCCGCGCTCGCATATGGGTCGGCTCGATGTTGCCTCCGGGTGGAAGCCGCGGCCCGATGACGGCGGCGACTGGCCCGCCACGGTGTTCGAGCTGATCCTGTCGCTCGATGCAGCCGAGGCGGAGCACGGCCGCCGCTTTGCCTATCGCTCCATCGAAACGGACGTCCTCGGCTTCGCGCTCGAACAGGTGAGCGGCAGGCGCTATCCGGAGCTGCTGTCCGAGCTGCTGTGGCAACCGCTCGGCATGGAGCAGGATGGGCTGATGACGATCGATCCCTCCGGCTTCGCCCTCGCCGATGGCGGCCTCAATGCCTGCCTGCGCGACTATGGCCGGTTCGGGCAGATGATCCTCGACGGCGGCGCGGGCATCGTGCCGGCCGAGTGGATCGCGGCGACGCGCAATGGCGATCGTTCGCGGTTCGGCGCGCCCTACAGCGACGTCCTGCCGGGCGGCGCCTATCGCAACCAGTTCTGGATCGAGGGGCCACCGCATCAGGCCATCATGGCGCGTGGCGTCTTCGGCCAGCTGATCCATATCGACTGGCGGCACGAAACCGTCGTCGTGAAGCTCTCGAGCTGGCCCGACTTCGTCAATCCGGGCTGGACGCGCGCGACGCTCGCCGCGGTGCATGCGATCGGGGACGCGCTCAGCCGATCCGGATGAGATCGCGCGGCGAGGGCGCCATCACCTCGGGGCCCGTCTCGGTGATCAGCATCTGGTCCTCGATGATGAAGCCGCCGAGGCCGTCGATGTACCACGGCGTCTCGAAGGCGAGCACCATGCCCGGTTCGATCACCGCATCGGAGTCGGCGGAAATGAACGGCCACTCCTCGCTCCACACCGATGCGCCGACGCCATGGCCGAAATGGCCGCGATTATAGGTCTCGAAGCCCTGCTCCCACATCGAGGTTGCGGTGGCGCGATAGATGTCGGCCAGCGGGGTGCCCGGCGTCAGCATGGCGAAGCCGGTGTCGAAGGCGCGGTGTAGGGCGTCGTAAATGCGCTCGGCCTCGGGGCGCGGCCTGCCGAGGACGGCGGTACGGCCGCCATCCGAACTGTAGCCGGACACGACGCAGCCGACGTCGATCTTGACGAGATCGCCGGCACGCGCCGGCCCGCCTGGGGCGAAGCCGTCGCCGGCGACCGAAATATACGCCCAGGAGCCGGGCGCCGGTGCGCCGCGTTTTGCCGCTTCCGCGACGGCCGCAGCGGTCCAGAACTCGGTCATGCGCGCCGCGTCCATGCCGGGCTCGATCGCCGCGAGCAGCTGCTTGAGGCCGGCGCCCGCATACTCAGCGGCGGACCGCAGATACTCGATCTCGCGCGGCGCCTTGACCGAGCGCAGGCGCTCGACCAGCCGCGTCGCGTCCTGCCACGCGGCGGGCATCGCGGCGAAAGCCGGATAGTCCGCCGCCGAAATAAAACTCAATTCCAGCCCGATGGCCGCCTGCAGCAGGCCGCGTTCGCTGAGAATATCGCGCAGCAGCTCAAGCGTGTCGGTGAGCCGATACTGCGCCGGCCGCGGGCTGCGTTTCGGCCGCGACGCATCCTCGGCGTCGCCGGCCTCGACCCAGATGCGATGGCTGCGGGTATCGGCGATCCCCGATTGCGCCGCGAAGCTTCTGGCCTGGAGGTCGCCGACCACGGCGGCCAGCGGCGTGCCGGCATCGGCCGGGATCACCACGAAAGCGGCACCGGCGCGTCGCCAGTTCGTCGCAACGCCTGGAAACGCGCCGGTGGCATAGACGATCGATTCGGGCTGGGTGAGGACGAGGGCGGCGAGCCCTTGCGCCTCCATCAGCCGCTGGGCGCGGTGCCGGTCGAGAAATCCCGGCACCGCGAGTCGCTCACTTCGAGGTGAGGTTGTAGTAGGTCACGTCGGCAGACGGGCCCTGCACGAAGCCGGTAAGATTGGCCCGGTCGGCGCGCTGTGCGATCTGCTGGAACATGATGATGTAGGGACCGACATCGAGCAGCTGCTTTTGCAGATCGATATAGTCCTGCTTGCGCTTGGCTTCGTCGCGCTCGCTCGCCGCGGCGAGAACCGCAGCGTTGAGGGTCTGGTCCTGCCAGGCGTTGCGCCAGGCCAGCGGATGACCCGTGGCGCCGTCGGTGTTGTCGTTGTTGGTGATGAAGCCGTCGGCGTTGGTGTGCGGGTCCATGTAGTCCGGGCCCCAGTAGACCATCAGCGCCTGGTGCTGGCGGGCGCGGTACTTGGTGAGCATCGGCGCCATTTCGGACGAGATGATGTTCACCTTGATGCCGGCCTGCGCGAAGGTCGACTGCACCGATTGCGCCATGTTGGTGAAGGGCGCGAAGTTCGGAGCATCGAGGTCGAGCGAGAAGCCGTTCGGGAACCCGGCCTGGGCCAGCAGATCCTTGGCCTTGGCGACGTCGAGCTTGTAGGGATTCTCGTCATACGAGGCCCAGAAGCCGGTGGCCCAGAACGACTGGTGCACTTCGTCGGCGCCCTTCAGGAACGAATTGGCCATCCCGTCATAATCGACGAGGTAGCGCAGGGCCTGGCGGACTTTGGGGTCCTGCAGATCCTTATCCTTCTGGTTGAGGCCGATGTAGTAGAGCAGCGCCTGCGGGATCGTGGAGACCTTCACGTCCTTGTTGCCGGCGATGGCGGTCACCTGGTCGGGCGTCAGGTTCTCGGCGATGTCGACGTCGCCCTTTTCGAGCGCGAGGCGCTGTGCCGAGGCGTCCTTGATGTGCTCGATGATGACGTGCGCGAGCTTGGGCGCGCCGCCGCGATAGTTCGGGTTGGCGTCGAGCACGACGGTCTGGTTGGCCACCCACGACTTGACGACGTAGGCACCCGAGCCGGCCGAATTGTGGGTAAGCCATGCATTGGCCATGTCGCCGCTGACTTCGTGGGTCATGGCGGTCTTTTCATCGACCACCGAGCCGACGGTCGAGCCGAGCAGCGCGTAGACGAGGGTCGGTGCGTAATTGGCCGTGATCTTGACGACGAGCGTTGCGTCATCGGGCGCCGTTACCATCTGGTCGACATTGTCGGCGGTCCAGCCGAGCTGGCTCAGAAGGAACACCGGCGTCTTGCCGAGCTTGATGACGCGCTGCAGCGACCAGGCGGCGTCACGCGCCGTCACCGGATTGCCGGAGGCGAATTTCATGCCCTGGCGGATCTTGAAGGTGAAGGTCTTGCCGTCCTCGCTCACCGTCACGCTCTCGGCGACGCCGGGTACGAGCTTGGTGACGTCGGTCGGCTCGAACCGCATGATGCGGTCATAGACGTTGGTGCCGACTTCGATGCCGGACAGCTCATAGTCCTGCGCCGGATCGAGCGAGATGATGTCGTCGATCTGCTTGGCGATCACCAGCGTATCGGCGGGCGTCGCGGCCTGCGCGTGCGATGTCAGCGCGACGAGCGCGCCGGCAAGCACGGCAGAGACGAGTGGTTTCCACATGACGTTCAGTCCCCTTGCTTTTTTGTTGCCTGCGCCTGGCCCGAAGCCGCGCGGCAATGGAGTTATCTGAGACCTTTTGCCTGGTGGTGGCAAGCGATGCCGGCGGTTCAGGCCGTGGCGCGGGTGAAGCCGCGGCTGGCGGCGATCAGCTTGCGTGTGTAGTCGGCGGTCGCCCGGCCGGCGCGGAGTTCCTCGGCGGTGAGGGTTTCGACCAGCCGGCCGAGCTGCATCACCGCGATGCGGGAGCAGAGATGCGCGACGACCGCCAGATCGTGGCTGACCAGAATGCTCGTCAGGCTGTAACTCTGCCGCAGCTTGGCGATCAGATTGAGTATTTCCGCCTGCACCGACACGTCGAGCGCAGATGTCGGCTCGTCGAGCAGCAATATCGGCGGGTTAAGGATCAGCGCGCGGGCAATCGCGACGCGCTGGCGCTGTCCGCCCGACAGTTGATGGGGGTAGCGAAACCGGTGCCCGGGGGCGAGACCGACATCGGCGATCGCCTTGACGACTTTGGCGTCGATATCGGCGACATGGTGGATAGCGAGCGGCTCGCGCAGGATGTCGTCGACGGTCTGGCGCGGATGGAGCGACGCGTAGGGATCCTGGAAGACGAATTGCAGCATCCGCCGGTCTGCGCGCGTGCGGCGGCGCCCCGCGGGCTGCCCGTTGACCTCGAGCGTGGAGGCGGTGAACGGCACCAACCCGGCGATGGCGCGCAGCACCGTCGATTTGCCCGATCCCGATTCCCCGACAATGCCGAAGGTCTCACCCGGCGCGACCGCGAACGACACGTCGTTGACGGCACGAACGTCGCGTCCACCGCTGTGGAAGGTCACGCTCAGCTCTCGCACCGCGATCATTGCAGCCATGTGGGGTCCCGGGTGACGGTTGCGAGCTCGGCACGCGGCGTGTCCAGCGAGGGCGTCGCGGCGACGAGGGCGCGGGTATAGGGGTGTTTGGCGTTCTGCAAATCGCGGGCGGCGCATTCCTCGACGATGCGGCCGCCATACATGATCAGCACGCGGTCGCAGAAGCTCGCGACCACCGTCAGGTTGTGGCTGATGAAGATGAGCCGCATGCCGCGTTCGCGCACCAGATCGTCGAGGATGCGTAGAACCTCGTTCTGCACGGTGACGTCGAGCGCCGAGGTCGGCTCGTCGGCGATCAACAGGTCCGGCTCGGCGATCAGCATCATGGCGATCATCACCCGCTGGCCCATGCCGCCCGACAGCTGGTGCGGGTAGAGGCGATGGACCAGTTCGGGCTCGCGGATCCTGACCGCCTCGAGCATGGCGAGCGTGCGCCTCTTGGCGTCAGCCGCATTGGTCCGCAGATGAAGGCGCGCCGTCTCGCCGATCTGGTCGCCGACGGTCTTGACCGGGTTCAGCGAGAATTTGGGGTCCTGCATCACCATCGACATTCGCCGGCCACGCAGATTCTGCCAGTCGCGCTCGGTATTGGCGCGGAGGTCGCGACCCTCGTACTCCATCCGTTTTGCAGTCACGAGTCCCGGGCGCGGCACGAGGCCGAGCAAAGCGCGGCCGGTGGTCGATTTGCCCGAGCCGGACTCGCCGACGATGCCGAGCCGCTCGCGACCGAGGGTGAAGGAAGCATCGCGCACCGCGTGCGTCACGCTGGTACGACCGGGGAAAGTCACGTTGAGGTTCTCGACGATCAGCGCTTCGTCGCTCATGCGGATTTCGGATCGAAGATGTCGCGGAGGCCGTCGCCGAGGAGGTTGAAGCCGAGGCTGACGACGAAGATGGCGATGCCGGGAATGGTCGCGACCCACCACTGGTCGAGGATGACGTCGCGGCCGGACGACACCATCGCGCCCCATTCAGGAGTGGGCGGCTGGGCGCCGAGGCCGAGGAAGCCGAGGCCGGCGGCGGTCAGGATGATGCCGGCCATGTCGAGGGTCAGCCGCACGATCACCGAGCTCAGGCAGAGCGGCAGGATGTGGCGGAAAAGGATGCGCGGGGTCGAGGCGCCCTGCAGCACGGCGGCCTGGATGAAGTCGCTGCGGGCGATGGCGAGCGTCTCCGACCGCGCGATGCGGGCATAGGCCGGCCAGCTGGTGAGCGAGATGGCGATCACCGCGTTGTCGATGCCCGGACCCAGTGCGGCGGCGAAGGCGAGCGCCAGCACCAGGCGCGGGAAGGCGAGAAAGATGTCGGTGATCCGCATCAGCACCGCATCGACCCAGCCGCCGAGATAGCCCGCGACCATGCCGACAACGAGGCCGATGGGGACGACGACGACGGCGACGAGGAAGACGATGGTGAGCGTCGCCTGCGCGCCATAGAAGGTGCGCGCCATGATGTCCCGGCCAAGCTCGTCGGTGCCGAACCAGTGCGCCGCCGATGGCGGTCCGAGGCGCGATGCCAGATCCTGGGTCAGCGGGGACTGGCCCAGCGACAGCCAGGGCGCGAAGACCGCGACGAGGATCAGCGCCACGACGATGACGAGGCCGACCAGCGCTGTCGGGTTGCGGACCACGGCGCGGGCGTTGCGGTAGATGCGGCCGAAAATCGCCTGGCGCCGCGACATCGGCGCCTCGCTCATCAGCCATTGGCCCAGCGTATCGGTCACGGAGTCCTCAGCCGCGGGTCGAACACCTTGTAGAGGAAGTCGCAGATCTGGTTGATGCCGATAAAGACTGCGCCGACCAGCACGGCGCCGCCGAGCACGGCGTTCATGTCGGAATTGAACAGTGCGTTGGTGATATAGAGCCCGAGCCCAGGCCAGGCGAACACCGTTTCAGTCAGCACCGCGCCCTCGAGCAGCGAAGCGTAGCTCAGTCCGATCACGGTAATCAGCGGCACGAGGATGTTGGGGAAGGCGTGCCGCCACACGGCCTGCCAGAACGAGTTGCCCTTGATGCGCGCCGCGACGACGTATTCCTGGCCCAGCTGGTCGATCATGAAGCTGCGCGTCATGCGCGCGATATAGGCGAGCGAAAAGTAGCCGAGGATGCTGGCCGGCAGGATCAGATGGGCGAAGGCGTTGGTGAACATGTCCCAATTGCCCTGCAGCAGGGCATCGACGAGGACGACGCCGGTGATCGGCGTCATGGTCGCCTGATAGACCACGTCGAGGCGGCCCGGTCCCGACACCCAGCCGAGCTTGCCGTAGAACAGGAACAATCCAACGAGGCCGAGCCAGAACACCGGCACCGAATAGCCGAAGAGGCCGACGACGCGGATGACCTGATCCTGCCAGCGGCCCTTGCGCGCCGCCGCGACGACGCCCGCCGGCACCCCGACCAGGACGCCGATGATGACGGCGACGGTCGAGAGCTCGAAGGTCGCCGGAAAGACCCGGATCAGGTCGGTGAACACCGGGTTCGAGGTCAGGACAGACATGCCCATGTCGCCGGTCAGCACGCGCTTCACATAGATCAGGTACTGGACCGGCACCGGCTGGTCGAGGCCGAGCGCGTGGTAGGCGGCGTCGTAGGCCTGCTTGTTGGCCTTGTCGCCAGCGACGGCGAGGACCGGGTCGATCTTGGTCAGCCGGCTGATGAAAAAGGTCACCGCCGTGAGCCCGAGAAAGGTCACCGCGAGGCTGAAGACGAGGCCGGCCAGGCGGCGGACGATTCCGGTCGCTCGGCGGCCGAGATCGCGCGGCGGGGCAGGGTCGAGGCTCGCCGCTTCGGTGCTCAAGCCGGCTTGCCCAGCTGCCCGTCGAAGCGCAGCGCCAACGCGCAGCAGAGGCGGGCGGGGATCGCAAGCCGCGTCTCGATCAGCGCGACCCGCTCGGGGGTATAATGACCGGCGACGTCGAGCAGATTGATCGCCGCGACCAGCTCGCCCTCGAGGATCACCGGATAATTGACCACCGAGCCGAGCCCCATCGAGCCGATCAGCTCGTGGTCGGGGAAGACCTTGGCGATGTCCTTGATGGTGTTGGCGACGAACGTCCGGCGCTGGTTGAACACGGTCTCGAACCAGTCCCCGGTGTTGCCGTGGAGCGGCTTCGTACCCGAAGCCGGATACTCCCTGGGCCGGCTGCTGTAGGCGCGCCGGACCAGACCGGCCCTGGTGTCGGTCAGCATGACGGTGAACAGCCCGCGCCCGACGATCGCCCCTGACAGATCTTCAAGGGCTTTCCACGCGGCATCGGCGCTGCGTGCGGTCGATATGGCAGCCACAAAGGCAGCTTCGGGCGATATCGATGTCATGTCGGAGACGGCCTGCCCTCACTGGTTTTGCGACACTCGACTATTTCCCCGTGCAAGCCAAGCCCGGGTGCGACCGCTGCGGCATCGACAGCGCCCGGTGGGCCATGCCATCTCTGGCCCGGACCGACGCGACCGTTTGCCCGGTCGCGCGCTCGCTGCGAGGTGGAAATTGTCGGATGTGATCGTCCTCGGGACGGGGATCGTCGGTGTCTCGGTCGCGATCCACCTGCAGCGCCGCGGCCGTGACGTGCTTCTCGTCGACCGCAAGGCGCCCGGACAGGAAACCTCGTTCGGCAATGCCGGCGTGATCCAGCGCGAAGCGGTGCGGCCGCGGGCGTTTCCGCGCGACGCCGGCGAACTGTTCCGGATCGCCACGAAACAGGGCATCGATACCCGCTATGATCTCTCGGCGCTGCCGGGTCTCGCCTCGCCCTTGGCGCAGTATTGGTGGAACTCGGCGCCGCACCGCTACCAGCGGATCGTTGCCGACTACGCGACGCTGATCGCCCACTCGATTGGCGAACATTCCGACCTGATCACCGCCTCGGGGGCCGAAGGCCTGATCGAAAAGCAGGGCTGGATGGTGCTCTACCGGACGGCCGAAACGCGCGACAAGGCGTTCGCGGACGCCGAGGGGGACGCCCGCGACCATGGCGTCGGGATCGCCGAGCTCGACGGCGCGGCGCTGGCAGCAGCCGAGCCGGCGCTGCAAATCCCGATGGCCGGCGCGCTGCACTGGACCGCGCCGTGGACGGTTCGCGATCCGGGGGCGCTCGCTGCCGCTTATGCCGACTATTTCAGGCGCCTGGGCGGCACGATCGCGATCGGTGACGCCGAGACGCTGAGCGCGAGCGGCTCTGGATGGAAGGTTACCACCGCGTCGGGCCCGGCCAGTGCGGCGGAAGTTGTGCTCGCGCTCGGGCCGTGGGCGAAGCGGGCGACGCAAAAACTCGGCTATCGGCTGCCGCTCTTCGTCAAGCGCGGCTACCATCGCGAATACCAGCATGTGCCGGGCGCCGCGCTCAACCGGCCGCTGCTCGACGCCGAAGGCGGCTTTCTGCTGGCGCCGATGCATCGCGGCGTGCGGCTGACCACAGGGGCCGAGTTCGCGCGGCTCGATGCACCAAAGAACGAGACGCAGGTCGATCGCGCCGAGATCGTCGCGCGCGAGCTGGCGCCGCTCGGCGATCGGCTCGACGCCTCGCCCTGGATGGGCGCGCGACCCTGCACCCCCGACATGAAGCCGGTCATCGGCCGGGCACCGAACCACCGCAACGTCTGGTTCGCCTTCGGCCACGCGCATCACGGCCTGACGCTCGGCGCCGTCACCGGGCGCCTGATCGCGGAGATGGTGGTGGGGGAGGCGCCGTTTGTGAATCCGCGGCCGTTTGCGGCGGAGCGGTTCGGCGGCTCGACTCTGCACGCCTAGGGCCGGGATGGGCGTTGCGCGGCGACGGGACTAGTCTCTGACCTAATTGCCACCGGTTCCTTGCAGCATGTCCAGCCTCTCCATCCGCGTTACAGCGTCTCCTTCGGCCGACGAACTCGAACGCATCAGCTCGAGCCTCGCGGCCTTCAACGATTCCGATGTCGGCCCCGCCAAGAGCCAGTCCCTGGCCGTGATGGTCCGCGACGGCGGCGCTGTGATGGTCGCGGGCCTTTCGGGCTACACCGCCTGGGGCTGGCTCTACGTGCAGTGGTTGTGGATCGCCGAAGCGCAGCGCGGGCAGGGGCTCGCCGGCCGTATGCTGTCCGCCGCGGAGGACGAGGCGCGCAAACGCGGCTGCCACAGTGCCTATATCGACACCTTCAATCCGGTGGCGCTCAGGGTCTATCAGCGCGCAGGCTACGTGGCCTTTGGCGAACTCGCGGATTTTCCCGCAGGACGGACGCGCACCTTCCTCCAGAAGCGGCTCTAGAGTGCGAGGCGGCCACCGGTCAGCGGGAGCGGCGCGCCGGTGGTCGTCGGGAAACTGATCGGCAGGTCGCGCATCACCCGGACTGCGAGGAACGCGAAGCACTCAGCCTCGATCGCGTCGCCGCGCCAGCCCACCGCCTCCGCCGGCACCGCTTCGACATGGGCGCGCTGGCCCAGCATCTGCATGATCGCCGGATTGTGCCGGCCGCCGCCGCAAACGATGAGCCGCGTCGGCCGGCGGGGCAGCAGGTCGAGCGCCTTGCCCACGGCGCTCGTGGTGAAGGCGGTGAGAGTCGCCGCACCGTCCGCCGGGCCGAGGCCATCGGCCATTGAGGCGAGAAAATCGAAGCGATCGAGCGATTTGGGGTAAGGCGCGCTGAGGTAGGGATGCTGCAAGAGCTTGCTCAGTCGCGCCTCGTCGACCGTGCCAGTCAGCGCCAGTCGTCCGTTGCGGTCCATCTCGCCAAGGCCGAGGCTCTTGATGAAGTCATTGATCGGCGCATTGGCGGGCCCGGCATCGAAGGCGATCAGCGTGTCGGCCCCGTCCCACCAGGTGATGTTGGCGACGCCGCCCAGATTGAGCACGGCGGTGGTGCCGTCGGTCGCGCCGATCATCTTGAGCAGCGCCTGATGATAGAGCGCGGCGAGCGGGGCGCCCTGGCCGCCGGCGCGCACATCGGCCGAGCGGAAATCATAGGCCACCGGCACGCCCAGCAGCCGGTGCATCAGTGCGCCGTCGCCGAGCTGCCGCGTCGCGCCGATGCGGCCGGGCTGCGGCGCACGGTGCAACACCGACTGGCCGTGAAAGCCGACGATGCCGATGTCACTCATGCGCATGCCCTCGCGCTCGACCAGTACGCGCACCGCCGCGGACTGCGCCGCGGTCAGCGCGCGCTCCGCCTCGGCGAACATCGCTGGCTCGGGCCCGGCGAAGTTCCACTTGCGTGCCTCGTTCAGCGTCGTCTCAAGCAGGCTGCGGATCGATTGCGGATAAGGCGCGAGGGTATAGGGTCCGAAACGCTCGACGCGCTCGCCATCGGTCTTGAGCAGCGCCACATCGATATTGCCGTCGAGCACGGTGCCGGTCATCAGCCCGACGGCCCAGATCGGGTCGGTCATTCAGTCCTCATTGATCAGGTCGCCGACGGCGCGGCGCAGCGCCAGGATGCCGCTATCGAAATGCCGCGTCGGGTGGACGCGGTTGGTGAGCAGGGTCCAGGCGCGACCGCGCGCGAAATCGATCCACAGCCCGACGCCGGTGAATCCGGTATGGCCGATTGTCTGAGCCGAGGCGCGATCGCCGCCCGACCAGCCGTCATAGGGCCGTTCCCAGCCATGCGTCCGGCGCGCAGAGAGAGGCGCGCGGATCAGGGCGTCCGCGCCAGTGTCGCGCAACCGCACGGCGGCGAAATCGAGGACCGCCGCGACCGTGCCAAAGAGGCCCGCGTGCCCCGAGCCCTGTAGGGCATAGCAGTTCTCGTCGTGCACCTCGCCGCAGATCACGCGGCCACGCCAGGGGTCGTCTTCGGTGGCGGCAGCGTGCAGTGGATCGGCTGTCCAGGCGAAACCCGCGTCCGGGTCCATCTGCCGGATAGACCGGCGTTCCAGGCGCTCGAGTGCTATGCCCAACAGGATGAAGTTGATGTCGGAATAGACAGCGGGTCCGGCCGGCCACTCGCGCTGCAGCAGAAAGGCCCGCAGCCGGCCTGGATCGTCGCCATAGGTATAGAGCGGAAAGACCGCGGGGAACGCTGTCTGGTGCCCGAGGCACTGGCGGAACGTCACCTTCCGCTGCCAGTTGTCGGGGTTGTATTGCGCGAGGTCCGGGATCGCCGTGACGAGCGGTGCGTCGAGATCGATGGCGCCTGTCGCCGCGGCGCTCAGGATGCGTTGCGTCGTGAACAGAACCTTGGTGAGCGAGGCGAGGTCGAACCAGGTCTCCTCGGTCATCGAGCGCGCCGTCGGCACCAATTGCGCCGAGCCAATGGCGCGGACGGCGCGACGACCTTCGGCATCGACGACGCCGAGCACGCCGCCGGGGATGCGACCAGCCTCGATCGCGGCGCGGAGCGGCCCAAAGGCCCGGTCCAGACGTTTATCGACATGGCTCATGCGGCATCCTCGATCCGGACACGGTGGTCGGGCCCCGCGTCCCGCCATTGTGCCGCCGGGGGTTCGTATCCACGGGGGCGGAGCAGCGAGGGCACCTGTGTAGCATCCAGTGCGAAGCGCTGTCCGCGCCGGTCGACCGAGGGAACCGCGGCGATGAGGCGTCTCGTATAGCTGTGCTGCGGGTCGCCGAGGATTTGCGATGCGGCACCGATCTCGACCAATCGCCCCGCGAACATCACCGCGACGCGGTGGGCAATGCGCTCGACCACCGCCATGTCGTGGGAGATGAAGAGATAGCTGAGACCGAGCTTGCGCTGCAGGTCGATCAGCAGGTCAAGCACCTGGGCCTGCACCGAGACGTCGAGCGCCGACACAGCCTCGTCGAGCACCACGACCTCCGGATTGAGCATCAACGCGCGGGCGATGCAGAGGCGCTGGCGCTGGCCACCGGAGAACTGGTACGGATAGCGGCCGAGCGACTCCTCGGGCAGTCCGACCTGGGCGAGCAGCGAGGCCATGCGCGCGCGCAGCGCCGCGTCCTTGCGCTGGCCGCTGGCGATGGCTGGTTCGGCCAAGAGCGAGTCGACCTTGAGCCGCGGGTTGAGCGAAGCGAAGGGGTCCTGGAACACCATCTGCACCGGCCGCCGGCTGCCTGCCGCCGCGACGGTGATCTCGCCGCGCGCGATCGGCGTCAGTCCGAGGATGGCACGTGCGGTGGTCGATTTGCCAGAGCCGCTCTCGCCGACGATGGCGAGGGTCTGCCCGCGTTGGAGCTCGAACGCAACGCCCTCGACGGCGTGGATTTCGCCGCGTGCACCGACCAGCGAGCGGCCAGCCGGGAAGCGCACCACGAGATCGTCGACGCGCACGACCGGCGCCGGGCCGGCGCCGGGAGCATCGTTTCGCACCGCACGGCCGGAGGCAAAATGCGGCACGGCCTGCAGCAGGTGCCGGGTGTAGTCGTGGCGGGGGTGGTCGAGCACCTCCGCCGCGAGGTCCTGTTCCACCGCGACGCCCTGCTGCATCACCATGATGCGGTCGGCGATGCCGGCGACGAGGCCGATGTCGTGGGTGATGAAGATCATCGCCATGCCGGTCTCTTCGCGCAGCTGTGCGAGCAGCGCCATGATCTGCGCCTGCACGGTGACGTCGAGGGCGGTGGTCGGCTCGTCGGCGATGAGCAGGCGCGGGTTGCTGGCCAGCGCCATGGCGATCATCACGCGCTGGCGCATGCCGCCCGAGAGCTGGTGCGGATAGTAGTCGAGCCGCGCCGCGGCATCGGGGATACGGACGCGCTCGAGCGCCTGCCGTGCGGCGTCACGTGCGTCGCGCTTTGTCATCCCGCGACGCAGCCGGAACACTTCGGCGATCTGCCGGCCGATGGTGTGGACGGGATTGAGTGAGGTCATCGGCTCCTGGAAGATCATGCCGATTTCGCGCCCGCGCACATGCGTCAGGACGTCCTCGCCGGCGGCGGCGAGGTCGATGGTGCCACTTTCCCGCGCGAGCGCAATGCTGCCGGCGGTAATGCGTCCGCCGCCGAAGTCGACCAGCCGGTTGATCGACAGCGCCGTCACCGATTTGCCCGAGCCGCTCTCGCCAACGATCGCCAGTGTCTCGCCAGCCGCGATCTCGAAACTCACGCCGCTGACGACTTCATGCGCCGCCGGGTTGCGGCCGAAGCCGACATGGAGGTTGGTGACCGACAGCAGCGCGCTCACGCCGTCCTCGTCCGGCTGCGCGGGTCGAAGATGTCGCGCAACGCGTCGCCGGTGAGATTGAAGCCGAGGATGCCGATCATGATCGCGAGGCCGGGAAAGATCATCAGCCAGGGCGCGTGGGTCATCATCGACCGGCTGTCGGAGAGCATCACGCCCAGCGAGGGTGCCGGCGGTTGCGTGCCGAGCCCGAGGAAGCTGAGGCCGGCCTCCGTGAGCAGCGCCCAGGCCAGTGCCAGCGTGATCTGCACGGTGAGCGGCGCGACGAGATTGAGCAGCAGGTGGCGGCTCAGGATGTAGCGCTGTGAGCTGCCGAAGGTGCGGGCCGCATCGACGAATTCGCGCCGCTTCAGCGACAGCGCCGGGCCGCGCACCACGCGCGCGAAAATCGGCGTATAGACGATGCCGATGGCGCTGATGCTGGTAAACGTGCCGGGTCCCTCGATCGCCACCACGAGCAGCGCGAGCAGGATCGCCGGGAACGCCAGCAGCACGTCCATGACGCGCATCAGGATGCCGTCCCAGAGGCTTCCCCACCACGCCGCGACGAGGCCGATCAGCGTGCCGGCGATGGCGGCGATGGCGACGGACGCGAAGGCGACGAGGAAGGATTCTCCGATCGCCAGCATCATGCGGCTGAAGGTGTCGCGACCCAGCAGGTCGGTGCCGAACCAATAAAGGCCCGATGGGGGCTTCAGCCGGTCGATCGGCACCTGCTTGAGGGCGTTGTGCGGGGTGATGCCGAGCGCGCCGAGGCCGGCGATCACGAGGTACAGCACGATGATCGTCGCGCCGACGGCGCCGCTTGGATGTCCGAAGATCGCCCGCAGCGTGCGCATCAGGTCCGGCCCAGCCGGATGCGCGGATCGAGCGCCGCATAGAGCAGGTCGACAAGGAGGTTAACGACGAGGAAATTGAAGGCGATGAACAGCACCGCGCCTTCGACCAGCGGATAGTCGCGCTGCGAGATCGCATCGAGGGTCAACCGTCCGACCCCGGGCAGGGCGAAGATCTGTTCAACGATCACCGCGCCGCCGAGCAGATAGCCGAACTCGACGCCGCTCAGTGTCACCACCGGGATCAGGGCATTGGGCAGCGCGTGCTGCCAGATCACGTCGCGTTGCGGCACGCCCTTGCTGCGCGCCGTGCGCACGTAGTCGTCGCCGAGCACATCGAGCATCGCCGAGCGCGAGATGCGCGTCACCGAGGCCGCGAAGGCAAATCCCAGCGTGATCGCCGGCAGGATCATCTGGCCGAGATTGCCCAGCGGATCGGCCGAGAGGGGGGTGAACGAGCCCATTGCCGGCAGCACGTGGAAATACACCGAGAGCAGGTAGATGAGGACCAGCCCGATCACGAAGCTCGGCGTCGACTGGCCGAGCATCGCGAGGAGCCGTACCGCGAGATCGGAGGGACGGCCGTCACGGGTCGCGGCGAACACCCCCGCGGGAATGCCGACCGCGAGAGCGATGAGCATCGAGAGCAGCGCGAGCTCGAGGGTCAGCGGGAAGCGGGCGAGGATCACCGGGAGCACCGGCTGGCCGTAGGTGGTCGAGATGCCGAGATTGCCCTGGAACAGGCCGGCGAGCCAGCGCCCGTACTGCACGATCATCGGCTGATCGAGGCCGAAATAGGCGGCGAGCGAGGCGCGCTGCTCGGGCGTGAGCAGTCCTCCCTCGGTACCCAGCATCGCGGTGATGGCATCGCCGGGGATCAGCCGGATCGACACGAAGACCAGCACCGAGACCCCGAGCAGGATCAGCGGGAAGGTGACGAGCCGCTGGAGGAGGTAGCTCATGAGAGTCAGGTCCCTCCGCCGCTCGCGGCGGAGGGACCCGCTGTCCTTACTGGCCGACCGTGACCTTGCTCAGGTTGAACAGGATCTCGCTCGGATTGATCTCGTAGCCCTTCACGGTGTTGAGGTTGGCGGTGTAGGTCACCGTCGTGCTGATCCAGATCCAGGGCGACGCCTCGGCGAGGTGCTGCTCGAACTGCTGGAAGATCGGCTTGCGCTTGGCGGGATCGGTCTCGACCCGGCCCTGCTGCAGGAGGCTATCGAGGGTATCGTCGGTAAAGTTCGACACCATCTTCAGGTTGCCGTCCTTGGTGAAGTAGCGGTTGTACATCGGGTAGGGGTCCGGACGGCCGCCGTTCTGCGCCACCGCCATGTCGAAATCGCCCTTGAGCCAGGCATCGACATAGGGCTTCAGGTCCATGGTCTGGATCGTCAGCTTGATGTTGATGGCCGCAAGCTGGCTCTGGAGCACCTGCGCTTCATTGGCGGCATAGGGGGGCTCGCCGGTCGCGGCGATCACGGTCGCCGAGAAGCCGGCCTCCTGACCCGCTTCCTTCATCAGCTCCTTGGCCTTGTCGACGTCCTGCTTGTAGCAGAACAGGGTCGAGGGATCGTCGGCGAACGCCGCCTGCGTCAGCGGCCCGGTGACCTTGCCCTCCCCGACCAGCGCAGTGTCGATGATTGCCTGCCGGTCGACGGCGCACGAGATCGCCTGGCGCACCTTCTCGTTGTCCATCGGCGGCCGCGCGGGATTGAGCTGCAGCACGTTGTAATCGAGGCCCGGAATGCGGTTGAGCGTCATGTTCTGCTCGTTGGGAACGAGCGTCGCGACCGTCGGATCGTTGAACAGCGCGAAGTCGGTCTGGCCGGCCCGCATCGAGTCGACGATGGCGCTTTCGGACGGCAGCACCGAGATCACGATGCCGTCGACCCCGGTCTTGCCGCCGGCCCAGTTGGGGTTGGCGCTCAGTACTTCCTTGGAGTTGGGATCCCACTCGTCGAGTTTGAACGGGCCCGAGCCCACCGGCTTGGTGCCGATGCTGCCGTCGGCGATCGAGGCCGCCGGCGCGATCGAGGCGTTGGCGGTCGTTATGGCGATGAGGATCGGCGCGTCGGGCTGCGACAGGTTGAAGACCACCGTCTCAGGGTCGGGCGTATCGATCGACTTGATCGAGGTGAAGTTGGCGCGCGCGGCGGCCGCGGTCGTCTCGTCGAGAATACGCGTGAACGAGGCCTTCACGTCGTCGGAGGTGACGGCCGCGCCGCTCGAGAACTTCGCCTTGGGGTCGAGCTTGAAGGTGAGCGTCAGCCCGTCTGCCGAGAATTGCCAGCTCGTCGCAATCGCTGGAACGACGTTATAGCTCGGGTCGAGCCGAACCAGCGGCTCGTAGATGAGCTGCATCAGGCGCAGCGACGAGAAGGCGGTCTGCTTGTGCGGATCGAGCCCGGTCGCATCCTGCGACCACGCCATGCGCAACGTCGCTGCCACGGCCGGCATCGACGTCGCCATCCCAAGCGTCGCCGCGACGGCAACGCCGATCAGAAGTCGCTTGTTGTTGGTCCAGTGCATGATGGTTTATCCCTCTGTTGTCGTTTGAGTTTTTGGGCGGTTGACGGCTCGCGTCGCCGGCTCGAGCGCGCGTCGCAGAAAGCCGTCGGCATGCTCGATGGCGGCGCGCGCATCGACGACGCTTTTGCCGGTCAGGGTGATGAGGATGGCGAGCTTGACGTCGTTTGCGGTACGCTTGAGCGCCGCCTCGGCCTGCTCAGCCGAGCAGTCGGTCGCCTGCATGACGATCCGCACCGCGCGCGCCAGCAGCTTCTCGTTGCTGACGTGGAGATCGACCATCAGGTTCTGATAGGTCTTGCCGATGCGGATCATGCTCGCGGTCGAGAGCATGTTGAGCACCAGCTTTTGCGCCGTGCCGGATTTGAGCCGCGTCGAGCCGGTGAGGATTTCCGGGCCCACCACCGGGGCGATCGAAATCGCTGCCGTCTGCGCGATCGGCGATGCGGGGTTGCAGGTGAGCCCCACGGTTGTTGCGCCGAGGCTCGCGGCATAGCCAAGCGCCCCGATCACGTAAGGCGTGCGGCCACTCACGGCGATACCGACAACGATATCCGTGCCGTTCAGCGACAACGCGCGCAGATCGGCGGCGCCGGCCTCGGACCGATCTTCGGCTCCTTCGCTGGCATTGACCACGGCATCGCGGCCGCCCGCGATGACACCGACCACCATCCCCGGCGGCACGCCGAAGGTCGGCGGGCATTCGGAGGCGTCGAGCACGCCCAGCCGGCCGCTGGTGCCGGCACCGATATAGACCAGCCGGCCGCCGCGATTGAAGGCGGCCACGATGGCATCGACCGCCAGCGCAATCTGCGGCAGCGTCTTGCGCACCGCCTCGGGAACGAGAGCGTCCTCGGCGCTGATGGTCTCGAGCACCGCGAGCGTCGGCATCAAGTCGATGCCCATGGTGCGCGGGTTGCGCTCCTCCGACACGAGCTCATCGAGCTCGGACAGGAGCGCATCGCGGTCTTTCGCCAGCGCGCTCAAGGGCGCCGCCCTTTATTCAAGGATGCCACGCCGCTCCTCGCCGTTCGTGCGAACATCCCTCGAAAGTAGAAATCCCGCCCGGCAATTGTCAACGATTTTCACGCTGATTCACACGCTTGAACTTTTGTTACGCGGAGGTCACAGTCCCCCGATGGGCATCCAGTCCAAGATCGAAGCATTGCGGCCAAGTTTCACGCCGGCTCTGGGGCGGATCGCCGATGCCGTTCGCACCAGGCCCGGCCTGGTGCTCGAAATGACGATCTCCGAGCTCGCCACGTCCTGCGGCACCTCGGTTGCCTCCGTCGTCCGGTTCTGCCGGGCGGTCGGTGCGAGTGGCTATGCCGAGCTGCGTATGTCTCTGGCAGCGGAACTCGGCCGCGAATCGGCGCAGTTCGGTGCCGGATTCACGCTCGGCGCCGAAATCGCCCGCACCGACTCGCTCGAGGATATGGCCAGCAAGGTCGCCTCGCTCGAAATGCTGGCGATCGAGGAGACGGTCGCCAGTCTCGACTTCAAGGCGCTGAAGCGCGTGGTCTCGGCGCTGGAAAAGGCGCAGCGCATCCTGCTGTTCGGGATCGGCGCCAGCCATTTCGTCGCGCAGGATTTGCACCACAAGCTGCTCCGGATCGGGCGCAACGCGTTCCTGCTCAGCGACGCGCACGAGGCCTGGACCTCGGCGCTTCTGTCCTCACGACAGACCGTCGCGATCGGATTTTCCCATTCCGGCTCGACGGCGGACACGGTGCGCTTCCTCGACCTGGCGCGCGCCAATCGCGCGATCACGGTCGCCATCACCGGGGCGCCGCGATCGCAGCTGGGGGAGGTCGCCGACGAGCAGCTTCTGGCGCACGCGCGCGAGAGTGCCCTGCGCGCCGGCGCCATGGTCAGCCGCATCGCGCAACTCGCGATTGTCGACTGCCTCTTTCTCGGCCTCGCACGACTGCGCTACGACGAGACGATCGAGGCGTTGCGCCGAACCCGCGATGTCACGCACCCGGGTCGATAAGGCGAACGGCGCTGCAATTGGCCAAGGCTGCCGCCCGCTACTCGACCCTGAACCCGTCGCTCTCGCCGATGACGAGTTCGGACGGCCAGGTCTTGCCGATCCGGCCGAACGGATAGATCTCGGCAAACCTCGGCATCGAGGCGAGCAGGGCCTCGCCCAGCGCAATGCCGAGTTCGCGCAGGTCGACTCGGAAGCTCGTCAGCCGCGGAGAGAGGAACCGCGCCTGCGGGCTGTCCCGGCCGATCACCGCGATGTCGCGACCGGGCAGATAGCCCGCCTCGTTGAGGCCGCGATAGAGGCCGGTCGTCGTCGATTCGTTGACCAGCACGATCGCCGTTGGCCGCGGATCGAGCCGCAGCAAGGCGCGCGCGATGTCGTAGCCGCCCTGTTCGTTCGGCATCGAACGAAACACCAGCGCAGGATCGAGAGTCAGGCCGTGGGCGGCGAGGGCGCCTTCGCTTGCCTGCCTGAAGACGTGACCCAGATTGATGTCGTTGTGCGGCATGGTGATGCCGATCCGGCGATGTCCAAGCCTCGCCAGACGGTCGATCGACTGGCGGGCGATGGCCTCGAAATCGATGTCGAGCCAGCCCTGCCCGGCGTCGGTGAGGCTCCTGCCCAGCGTGACGAACGGCACCCCGCTTTGCGACAGGAACGTAATTCTAGGATCAAAGCGCCGGATCGAGGAAATGATGAGGCCGTCGGCGACGCCGCGGGACACCATGCGCCGCAGGTAGTTGTCGGCGTCTTCGTCGGACGAGCAGAGCAGCGCAACCAGGTCGAGGTGGTGGCGGCTCAGCACCGTCTGCACGCCGTCGAACACGCTCATGAAGAAGGTATCGCCCTGGCCGGTGATCTCGTGTCCGGTCTGCATCATGAAGCCGATGACGCCGGTGCGCCCGCGCCGCAGGCTGCGGCCCGCCTGGTTGGGCACGTAGCCGAGTTCGGCGGCCGCCTTCAGCACGCGGCTGCGGGTGTCCTCGCTGACGTCGGGGCGATTGTTGAGCGCGCGCGACACCGTGCCGATCGAGACATTGAGGTGCTGCGCCAAGCTTTTGATGCCGATCATCTGCTGTTCGTCCCCGACGCGCAGCGCAGTCCTAAACCACGCATCACGCACAAGCCAGTTGACTGGTGATCGTTTCCGGCACATTGTCGTAAACGTTTACGGACGATGCAAGCGGCCCAAGACCGCGTTCCGTCCCGGGAGGAGTGACCGTGTTGAGAGCCGTTCTGGTCGGTTGCGGAGCCATGGCCAAGGGATGGCTCAAGGCGCTCGCCGAAACCCCGGAGCTCGAGGGCCGCGTCATGCTGGTCGGCCTCGTCGATATCGACTTGGCGGCAGCCGAAAAGCTCAAGGCCGAGTTCGGACTCGCCGCCGCGGCAACGGGCACCAGCCTCGATGCCATGCTTACGGCGACCAAGGCGGACCTGGTGTTCGACGTCGTCATCCCCGCGGCGCGGCGCGATGTGGTGCTTACGGCGCTGAAGCACGGATGCCACGTGCTGACGGAAAAGCCGATGGCGACCTCGCTCGACGAGGCACGCGAGCTGATCGCAGCGGCAAAGCGCGCCGGCCGCATTCACGCGGTGGTCCAGAACCGGCGCTACATCGAGGGCGTCCGGCGCATCCGCCGATTGCTGGCGGAGGGCACGCTGGGCGAGCTGACGGCGCTCCACGCCGACTTCTTCATCGGCGCGCATTTCGGCGGCTTCCGTGACGCGATGGAGCATCCGCTGCTGCTCGACATGGCGATCCACACCTTCGATGCGGCGCGCTTCATGTCCGGCGCCGACCCGCGGGCAGTCTATGCGCTCGAGACCAATCCGCGCGGCTCGTGGTACGCGCAGGGCGCGGCGGCGAACGGCATCTTCGAGTTTTCCGACGACATCGTCTTTACCTATCGCGGCTCGTGGGCCGCCGAGGGAGCCACCACCAGCTGGGAAAGCCAGTGGCGCGTCATCGGCACCAAGGGCACGCTGCTGTGGGACGGGGCTGAGAGCTACGTGGCCAGGATCGTCGATGGAGACAGCGGCTTCCTGCGGCCGCTCAAGGATGTGGCGATCTCTCCCGCGCCACATCCTTCCCAAACCCACGGGCACGCCAGCGTGCTCGCCGAATTTGTCGATGCGGTCGAATCTGGGCGCACGCCCGAGACGGTCGGCAGCGACAATATCAAGAGCCTCGCGATGGTGTTCAGCGCCATCGACAGCGCCCGCCTTCACCAACGCGTCAGCATTGCAGCATAGGAAGCAACCTTGTCCGATCCCGCAAAATCCATTCGCATCGGCACGATGATCAAGGCAACCGAGGGGCAGGCGGCCCAGAACATTGGCGCCATCGCCGACCTCGGCTTTGAAAGCTTCGAGCCGTTCTTCTGGCAGACCACGAGCGGCCAGAATCTGAGCGAATTGGGCAAGCGCTGCCGCGATGCGATCGGCAACCGCGACATCACGATGTCGACGCTCGGCATGTTCGGCAATCCGCTCGAGGACCAGGAGATGGATCGCCAGACCTTGCAGGGCTGGAAGGATTGCATCGACAACGCGCATCACTTCGGCGCGACGTGCGTCGCGGGCTTTACCGGCCGCATCCGCAACAAGCCGCTCACCGACAGCCTGCCGCGCTACAAGCAGGTCTGGTCGGATCTGGCCAAGCGCGCCGCCGACAAGGGCGTCAAAATCGCGTTCGAGAACTGCGCGATGGACGGCAATTGGGCGACCGGCGACTGGAACATCGCGCACAATCCCGATGCGTGGGAGCTGATGTTCAACGAGACGCCGCAAGACAATATCGGGCTCGAATGGGAGCCCTGCCACCAGCTGGTCTATCTGATCGATCCGCTGCCGCAGGTGCGCAAATGGGCGCACAAATTCTTCCACGTGCACGGCAAAGATGCCACGGTTCGGTGGGAAGTGATCAAGGAGCACGGCGTCTTCGGCAAGGAGAAGTTCGTCTTCATGCGCACGCCAGGGTTCGGCGACAGCAACTGGACCGACATTATCTCCGAGCTCAGGCTCGCCGGCTGGTCGGGCTCGATCGATATCGAAGGCTGGCACGATCCGGTCTATCGCAACGCGCTCGAAATGACCGGCCAGGTGCGAGCGCTCAATTATCTCAAGGACGCCCGTGGCGGAGACTTCGTCCAGGCCGCCTGAGGCAGCAAACCTGAAGCCGGCATGTCGCGGACCGATTGCAGGCTAAGGGAGGAATAAACGGTCCGCACCATGAGGAGAACGCATCCATGACGTCTCTATCGAAACTGGCGCTCGTCGCAGCCGCCTCGCTCACGATGTTGAGCAGCGCCGCCATGGCCCAGCAGAAGACTTTCAATATCTGGTGGTTCGAGGACCCGACGAGTTCGGAAGGCATCGCCTGGACCAAGGCGCTCGATGAATTCAAGGCCAAGCATCCTGATGTGACGGTCAACTTCCAGCAGAAGACCTTCCAGCAGTTGCAGGCGGCGGGCAGCATGATCCTCAACTCGGACCAGGCGCCGGACGTGCTCGAATACAACAAGGGCAACGCCACCGCCGGGCTCGTCGCGAGCCAGGGCCTGCTGACCAACCTCGACGACTACGTGACCAAAGAGGGCTGGGACAAGATTCTCAACTCCGGCGACCTCGTGCTCTCCAAGTACGACGACAAGGGCATTTACGGCTCGGGTCACGTCTGGGGCATCTCGGTCTATGGCGAGTACGTGTCGTGCTTCTACAACATCGACATGTTCAACAAGGCTGGCCTGAAGGTTCCGACGACGATCGACGAGTGGGTCGCCGACATGGATGCCTTCAAGAAGCAGGGCATCACCCCGCTCGCCCTCGGCGCCATCGACACCAGCGGCCAGCACCTGCTGGCTTCGCTCGCCTACACCAAGGCCGATGACACCTGGGTCCAGAACTACCAGGGCCTGAAGGCGCCGCTCGACGGGGCCCCCTACCTCTACGCCGCGCAGACCCTCACCGACTGGGTCAGCAAGGGCTACATCAGCAAGGACTCGACCGGCATGAAGGATCCGGACGCAGCCCAGCTGTTCATGTCCGGCAAGGCGCCGATGTACGTCTCGGGCACCTGGAACCTCGGCACGTTCGCCTCGACCATCAAGGACTTCAAGTGGGGCCAGTTCGTCATCCCGACGCCGAAATATTCGGTGGGCTCGACGGGCAACCTCTGGGTCGTGCCGAAGGGTTCCAAGAACGCCGACCTCGCTGCCGAGTGGATCAGCCTGACGCTGTCGCCGAAATATCAGACCGAGCTTGCCAATGATGGCGGCGTTGCGATCGCGGCCGATCCGTCGACGATCACCAACGACGTCGGCAAGAACGCCGCCGCGGTGTTCAAGCAGATCTCGGACAAGAACGGCCTCGGCTTCTACCCCGACTGGCCGGTCCCGGGCTATTATGACGTCCTCAACCAGAAGGACACCGGACTCTTCCAAGGGACGTTGACCCCGCAGCAGTTCGTCGATCAGATCAAGAAGGTCTACGACGACGCCCAGGCGAGCCAGTAAGGTCACCACCTCTTCCGGATCGCGCCGCAGGGTGCGATCCGGACCATCGGCGGAGGGGAAAATGGCAGCAGCAGCCCAAGCCAGCTACGCAAGGCACCAGCGTGGCTATTACCTCTACCTGCTGCCGGGCGCGATCGGCTTCCTGCTGATCGTCCTCATTCCGCAGATCGCCAATTTCGTCTTGAGCTTCACCGCCTGGAAGGGCGTGGGCACGCCGCGCTGGATCGGCACGCAGAACTATGAGCGCCTCATCGGCGACGACCAGTTCTGGGGCTCGATGATCCACACCCTGCTGTTCATCATTTCGATGACCATCATTCCGGTTCTCATCGGCCTGGTGCTCGCGGCGCTGCTGTTCGACTACATCCGCGACCAGTTCGGCGAGCGCCTTTCGAGCTTCTTCCGCGCCGGCTTCTATCTGCCCCAGATCCTGCCGGTGACCACCGCCGGCGTGTTGTGGGGCTGGATCCTGAACCCGGTCGGGGTCGCCAACATCATTCTCAAGGCGATCGGGCTCGGCGCATTGGCGCAGAACTGGGTCGGCGACGCGACCTACGCGCTGCCGGCAGTCTCGCTGATGATCGTGTGGATCCAGGTCGGCTATTGCCTCGTCGTGTTCATGGCGGGGCTCAGTCGGATCGATCCGGCGCTCTACGAGGCGGCCCAGCTCGACGGCGCCGGCTGGTGGCAGCGGCTGTTTGCAATCACCGTGCCGATGCTCGCGCCCGAAATCTTCGTCGTCGTTCTCACCACCATGATTGCGGCACTCAAGGTCTTCGCGCCGGTGTTCGTGCTGACGGCCGGCGGTCCGGACAATGCGACCCTGGTACCGTCGTACCTCACCTACTACCACTTCTTTACGACCCAGCGCGTCGGCTACGCGGCGGCCATCGCCGTGGTGCAGATGGTGCTCACCGTGGTGCTCGCGACGATCTTCCTGCGCTTCCAGGCGCGGCAGCAGGCGACGGAGTAACTCCATGGCAGACGCGGTCCTCGATATCGGTGTGAATGTCGGCGCAAAGCCGGTTGCGGTTCACGCCCGCAGGAAGCATGGCCCCGCCCGCTGGCTCGTTCTAGCGCTGCTCGTCGCCGCCATGGCGTTCACGCTGTTCCCGTTCCTGCTGGCGCTCATCAACGGCATCAAGTCGTCCATCGACTACGCGGCCAATGGCCCGCTCTCGATCCCGACAAGCATCGACTTCAGCGCCATCGCAAAGTTCTGGGGCATTTCCGACTTCACCCTGAAGCTGGTCAACAGCGTCCTGATCAGCGGTGCCGTTGCGGTCTTCGGAACGACCATCAGCCTCCTCAACGCTTACGCCATCGGTGTCGGCAAGGTGCGCGGCTCGCGGGTCATTCTCGTGGTCCTGCTGCTCGGCCTGATGATCCCGCAGGAATCGATCGTCTATCCGCTCTACTTCATGGCCAAGTCCAGCGGCCTCTACGACACGCAGCTCTCGGTCATCATCATCTTCTCGGTGCTCCAGAGCGCGTTCGGCACGTATCTGTTGTCCTCGGTGCTCGGCAGCTTCCCGCGCGAAATTCTCGAGGCCGCCGAGATCGACGGCGCCACACGGTGGCAGGTCCTCTGGTACGTGCTCGTGCCGGTGCTGCGCCCGACGCTGATGGTGATCGCGACGTTCTTCTTCATCTGGACGTGGAACGAGTTTCTGATCCCGCTGGTGTTCCTCGTTTCCAACAGCCACCAGACCGTGTCGGTCGCGATGGGGCTGACGCGCGGACAAAACCTGGCCGATCCGGTGCTGCAGGCGGCCGCGTCACTCATGGGCATCACGCCGACGGTGATCTTCTTTCTGATCTTCCAGCGCACGCTGACGCGCGGCGTGGTCGTCGGTGCGGTGAAGTAAGACCGGATCGCGGTCGACTCGGTTCGCCGATCCGCTCAGTCGAGGTGGAAGATCTCGGGCATGAATGACCACCATTCGTCGTCTCGAGCGGTCGCGAGCTTTGCCTGGCACGGGTCGGTCAACGCCAGCCACTTCTTGGCCACCGCGCGCTCACCGAGCACCTTCATGTCGGCCGCAAAGTCCGTGCCCCGATATTCCCAATAGGCGAACAGCAGGTCCTCGGGCTCGCGGAGGTAGATCGAGTAATTGTGGATGTTCGCCGCGTTGAGCGCGGCGTTCATCTCGGGCCAGGGCTCGGCGTGGAGCCGCTTGTATTCAGCGAGCTTTTCCGGCCTGACGCCGATCACCATGCCCATCCGCTCGACGCCCATTGCCGTCCCTATCCCTTGATGGCCCCGGTCGTCAGGCCGCTCAGGATGAACCGCTGTCCCAGCAGATAGATGACGATGACGGGCAGGATGGTCAGCACGATGTCGGCGGAGACGAGGTTCCACCCGGACTCGAGGTTCCCGCTCTGCCCGAACGTTCCGTAGAAATTGTAGACGGCAAGGGTCATCGGCCAGTTGTCGGAATTGTCGAGGTAGTAGAGCGGGAATAGAAAATCGTTCCAGGTGTTGAGGAAGCTGAGGATGCCGGTCGTCACCAGCACCGGGGTCAGCAGCGGAAAGATCACGCGGAAGAACAACTGCAATGGAGTGCAGCCATCGATGATGGCGGCCTCGTCCAGCTCGCGCGGGATGGCCTCGATGAAGCCGTAGATCAGGAACACCGCGAAGGGGATCTGCATGGCCGAATACAGCACCACCATGCCCTGGCGCGTGTTGATGAGGTGCGTCACCTGCATCATCGTCGTCAGCGTGAAGAAGTTGATCGGCAGCGCAATGCCCATGATCAGAAAGAAGTAGAGGAAGCGGTTGATCGGGCTGCGGTGGCGCGACAGGACGAACGCGGCCATGGCGGCGAGCAGCGTGCCGAGGATGGTCGAGCCGGCCGCATAGAGCACGCTGTTGAAGAAGCTGCCGATCAGCTTGCCCTTGTCGATCACCGTCAGGAAATTTTCGGGATGCAGCTCGCTGGGAAGCTCGATGCCCATCGAGCTCGCCTGAGCTTTCGACTTCAGCGAATTGACCGCCATCACATAGATCGGCGTGAGCGTCACGAGACTGGCAAGGATCGCCGCCGCCTGCCCTCCCCAGCGCCGCACCAATTGCGAAAAGCCAAGCATGTCAGTCCCTCACCCGGCCGCGCTCGAGCAGCCGGATCACGAAGTAACCGGCGATGGCGAGGAGGAAGAACAGCACCGTGGAGATCGCCGTCCCCAGGCCGTATTGCCCCTTGGAGAAGGCCTTGAAGATACCGGTCGACAGCACTTCGGTGGCGTAGCCGGGGCCGCCATTGGTCATGGCATAGACGATGTCGAAGACCCGCAGCCCATAGAGCACGTTGAGGACGGTGACGACCACGATCGCCGGCATCAACAGCGGCAGGGTGATGTACCACAGGCGGGACCATGCGCCGGCGCCGTCGATTTCGGCCGCCTCGTAATAGTCGCGCGGAATGGTCTGCAGCCCGGCCAGCAGGATGACCATGATGTAGCCGACGCCCTTCCAGGTATCGACGCCGATCACCGAGTAGAGGGCGATGTGCGGATCGACCAGCCAGCGCAACGCAAGGGCGTCGAGGCCGACGGCCCGCAGCGCCGTGTTCAGCGCGCCGGTGGCCGGATTGAGGATCGAGCGGAAGATCAATGCCACCACCAGCGTGGGGAGCACCGCCGGCAGGTAGATCATCACGCGATAGATATTGATGAAGCGCTTCACGCCCCGGTCGAGCAGCAGCGCGAGGGCGAGGCCGAACACCGTCTTGAACACGATCGTCAGGAGCGTGAACACGAGCGTGTGGCCGATGTAAGCGAGGTAGTTCTCACCGGGCGAGAAGACCTTCTGGAAGTTCCGCCAGCCGACGAAGTTGACCTCGTCCGAATAGCTGCTCCAGTCGGTGAAGGCGTAGACGATGCCGCTCAGGCTCGGGATGATGAAAAAGGCGATGTAGAGGATGAGGGCCGGTACGATGAAATAAAGCGGATACCGGCCGACCGAGAGTTTCATAACCGAGGCGCCCATTTGAAACCCCAGCCCGACTGGCACGGGCTGGGGTCATAGAACCGGGGACGATCCCCCCGGCAGGGAAGTCAGTTCCAGGCCGGATCCTTGGCGGTCGCGGCGAGGTCGGCGCGGCGCTTGTCGATATTGGTCAGCACGTCCGCCGGCTGTTCGTCGCCGGTGAACATGGCCGTCAGATCCTTGCCGATGTCCATCCACTGCGGATTGACGTAGTTGACCGCGGTCTGAAACACGGTTCCACGGGCGTTCTTGTAAGTATCGAACAGCGCCTGCACGTCAGGCGTGAACTTCGTCTTCAGACCGGGGAACGGCAGCGAGACCACATCGGGAGAGTTGTCGATGAAGAATTGCAGGTTCTCGGGCTGAGCGAGGAAGTCCAGGTACTGCTTGGCTTCCGCCACGTGCTGGGAGCCCGAATAGATGAAATGGGTCGGGCCGGCCGGGTTGATGTTCATCGTCTGATTGTCGTCCAGCGGCATCAGGAAGACGCCGATGTCGTCGATCTTCATGTTCGGGTAGTCGTGGTTCAGCGCCTGCGCGAACGAGGTCGGCGCGACGACCATGGCCACCTTGCCGCTGGCGATTGCCTTGGTCGCATCGGCGTAGGCGTCGGACAGGGCGTTCTTGCCCATGATCCCCGAGTCATACATGTCCTTGAGCTCGGTGACGTCGGTGAGCATGTCCTTGTTGTCGGCGAACTTGGCCTTGTTGGCATTCAGCGCGTCGGCGAGGCCGGGGGTCTGCTGCTCATAGCGCGGCCCCATCTCGGGGAACCACAGCACGTGGTGCCAGCCGTCCGAAACCGGCTCGAAGACCGGCTGGATGCCGTTGACAGGTCCGGACCCTGACCCGAGTTCAGCTTGGTGCTGAGAACGTTGAAGTATTGGTCGCTTGGGATGACCTGGAAGTCGATGTGGATGCCGGTCTGATCCTCGAACTTCTTGGCCAGGGCGGTTT
>Ga0265313_10000630_pt1 | contig 36497 bp, 25 predicted proteins | sample 4123metaG_FD_203122 | JGI IMG/M metagenome (GOLD analysis project Ga0265313, IMG submission 203122) | Rhizosphere microbial communities from Carex aquatilis grown in University of Washington, Seatle, WA, United States - 4-1-23 metaG | ecosystem: Host-associated > Plants > Roots > Rhizosphere >... | reverse complement strand
TACGCTTGGCCCTGCCGTTACCGGTTCAGACCCAAGACTCGCTATGGGGCGTCTGGCTAGGACTTACCCCGATGGAACTCTCATCCACTAGACATCATGAGCTTCTCCTGACGCACTCCAAATCCCGGGGACGCAACCACCGACAGCGAAAGGCCGTCCAACTTGCCGTTTAGGCCTGATCCGGGCTGCAAAGGCCAAATCCCGGGCCCGCAACCATCTTGATTTGCTCCTTTCGGCGGGGCCCTCCCGACCGCCGATGGGTGGCAAACGCCAAATCCAGGGCCCGCAACAACCTTTACCGAACTAACGTCATGATTTTCGCGAGACAGCAGCCTAGCGTCGGATTGGCTCAGGAATGAGAACCAATTCAAACCCTTAACGGCCACCATCGAGCATTCTAGGGTCCGCTAAGTGACCAGCAGTCATCAACGTTACCCCTCACCGCTAAGTTCCGTTCCCACTAGCGGGCCTCACCCCGCCGCAGAAACGTCGCTGTGCGCATTGACCACGCCAGCTATGAGGCCAAAGCGAAGCGCAAGGATCATCGTCGTTTCTGGTCCATCCGCTAAACTGACAGCGGTAACCTGCACGAACCATGTGCAGGACGGGACGCCGTGTCACCTGATTGCTGACCGAGCTTACGACGACACCACGCTGCGCAGTTGGGGTCCTTGAAATTTAGTACGGACCTATCGCCCCACGCAGGCCTCGGCACAATGGCTATAGAGCGCCTCGGCAGATCAAGCCCGAAATGTGTGAGGTTCTCAATTGACCCGCCGGACGCTTACACTTTGGACGCCTAACGCAGTGTCCGGAGGGTCGCTATGGGTAGACGCATTCTCATCACAGGAGCAGTCGGCCAAGTTGGAACCGACTTGGTTCCGGCCCTTCGAGCGCGGTACGGAAGCGAAAGGGTCGTGGCCGCCGGTCATCGAACGCAACCTTCCGATGCCTTGCGTCAGTCCGGGCCTTTCGTGTCAGTCGACACTACTGACCGGCAGGCTCTGAATGCGGTCTTGCGGGAACATGATATTGGCATCGTGTACCATTTGGCCTCGGTCCTCTCGGGCACAGGGGAAGGCGATCCCAACCACGCTTGGCTCACTAATGTCGGTAGCCTGAAGAACCTTCTCGATCTAGCGGTCGAGCAGAAGATCGAGCGCGTATTCTGGCCGAGCTCAATTGCCGTGTTCGGGCCGACCACGCCGCGGGAACACACCCCCCAACACACGGTGCTTGAGCCGACGACTATGTATGGGGTCACCAAAGTGACCGGGGAAAACCTCTGCCATTATTATTTTCGGAAATACGGGCTCGACGTCCGCAGCTTGCGCTACCCGGGGCTGGTCAGCTATCGCGCATTCTCGGGCGGCGGCACCACTGACTACTCGGTCGAGATGTTCCTCGAAGCCAAGGCTCGCGGCAGCTATTGCTGCTTTGTCCGCAGCGACACCACACTTCCGCTCATGTACATGGACGATGCTATCCGGGCGACCATTGAGATGATGGAGGCTCGAGCCGATCGGTTGACGGTGCGCACCAGCTACAATCTAACTGCGCTCAGTTTTACGGCTGGTGAGCTCGCGGCCGAGGTCAGGCGCCGGATACCGGGTTTCAGATGCAGCTTTGAGCCAGACTTCCGCCAGGCTATCGCCGATTCCTGGCCGAAGACCATCGACGATTCCGTGGCGCGTAGGGATTGGAACTGGACGGCACAATACGACTTGCCCCGGCTCGTTACCACTATGCTGGAGGGCGTGGGCCTTCGGTTGCCATACCAATGAGATCGTTTGGGAGACAACGGCCCTCGAGCAGCACACGGGCAGATCCGGCTGGCCTAACATAGCGCGTCGGCGCGGACATCCTCATTCAGGCTCTCAATGAGGCGTAGCCATGATGGCGACCGGCCACTTGTGCATTATAATTCTATGAGTATAATAAGCCCAATGCTGGGAGCACGCATGATCTAGGTGCTGCTGTCTTGCTCTCAAGATAAGTTTCACGCGCCCTTCGTTGGGGCACCAAAATCGGTAAGCGTAATTCAGTCTCTGCGAAAGCCCAAACCGTGATCAATCTCCACTCACTGGCGGCCCGGGCCGACGCGCGAGTTCTTCTCTGCCCGCTTGCGCCCCCGCCCGCGAAAGTTAGCCACTAGAAAAGAGATTTTCAGGATGCCGCGTAATCCGCGTTATGACCCTCTTTTCGAACCGATCCGCATCGGTCCCAAAATCCTAAAAAATCGATTTTATCAGGTTCCCCAATGCACTGGGGCCGGCTATCGCAACCCCGGTGCCAACGCCGCGCATCGCGCAGTTAAGGCGGAAGGCGGCTGGGCCGCGCTCTGTACCGAATCGTGTTCGATCCATCCAGAAACCAGCCATACGAAGGTGACTGTCGCCGCCATTTGGGATGAAGGCGACGTGGTGAACCACCGCCACATGACCGACTCTGTACATCAATGGGGAGCACTGGCCGGCATCGAATTGCTGCATGGCGGAGGCTTCACCGACAATTTTGGTACCCGATACGTGCAGACGGCGATGCACCAGATGCAATCGGCCTCGGTGCCACACAGCTACACATTTGAGGCAGAAGAGGAGGACTTAGCGCGAATTGTGACCATGTATGTCGAGGCGGCAAAGCGCGCTCTGGCGGCCGGCTTTGACATCATCTACGTCCACGGCTCTGCCGGCGCATTTCCGGCCCAAACCCTTTCGCGTTTCTTCAATCGGCGGACTGACAAATACGGAGGCTCGTTCGAGAACCGCGCAAGATTCTGGTTGGAATTGTTCGATGCTGTCCGCCGGGCCGTAGGGGACTATTGCGCCATCACGACCCGTTTCTCTGTCGACCAGCTTTACGGCACCGCCGGCATCGAGCTCGAGGAGGGTCTCGCGTTCATCGAACTTGTTACGCGGCACGGCCTAGTTGATATGTGGGACGTGAACCTTAGCGGCCTTCAGGAATGGGGCGAGGACGCGGGTCCCTCAAGGTTCTACAAAATCAATCATCAAGCGCCATGGACGCGCTCGGTGAAATCCATCGCCAAGGTGCCGGTCGTGGGCGTCGGTCGCTTCACCGATCCCGATGAAATGTTAAGGGTTCTCCGCTCCAATCAATACGACATCATCGGCTGCGCGCGTCCCTCCATCGCCGACCCCTGGCTGCCCCGTAAGATCGATGAGGACCGGATCGATGACATCTGCGAATGCATAGGCTGCAATCTCTGCATTTCCCGATTTGAGCGTGGCGCCACGATCGTTTGTACACAAAATCCCACGGCCCTCGAAGAATATCGGCGGGGATGGCATCCGGCCAAGTTCAAGCGAGCAACCAGCGAGGAGGTCGCACTAGTGGTTGGGGCTGGGCCCGCAGGCCTGGAATGCGCGCGCGTGCTCGGCGAAAGGGGCTACAAGACTCATCTCCTCGAGAAGGACACTGAACTCGGTGGTCATTTACGCGATGTTGTGCGCCTGCCGGGGCTGGCGGAGTGGGGAAGAGTTGTCACTTGGCGGGAAGGTCAGCTTGCCAAAATGGCGAACGTCGAGATCTTGCGTGGCGTCGGCACCGTCGAAGCCAGCGATCTGTTGGCCTACGGGGCTACGCGGATTGTGCTGGCGACCGGTGCGCACTGGCTGGGCAATGGCATCACCGGCTTCGGGCCCGAGCCGATCGTCGGCGTAGACCACACCCAGCATGGGATTCTGACGCCGGAGCAGTATTGGACCGGAAAGCCAATCGGACAACGCGTCGTGATCCTGGACGGCGACGGCTATTTTATGGCTGTCAGCCTTGCCGAGCAGCTGGCCGATGCCGGCAAGGATGTGACTCTCGTTACATGGTACGAAAAGGTCGCGCCTTATACCGATTTCACGCTGGAAGGGCCGAACCTCCGGCGAATGTTACGCGAAAAGGGAATAGCGGAGCGCGTCGCCCATTGGGTTCAACGCGTCGAATGCAAGAACTCGGTCCAGCTCGAGATCTTCGATATCTACCGCGATGGTTATCGGAGATCACCCGGACCCACACCCGGCGCTATTCCACGTCGCGCAGGCACGGCGGTCGAACATCTGGAATGCGATTCCCTGTTGCTCTGCACCGCCCGACAATCCAACGATTCTCTGTATCGAGCGTTGAAAAGCCGGCGGGAAAACTGGGCCGAAACGGGCGTGACGGGTGTGTTTCGCGCAGGTGACTGCTTGGCGCCTCGCTATCTCGCCGATGCGATCTTCGATGGTCATCGAATAGGTCGCGAGTTCGAATCGCCGAACCCAGAGCGGCCACTGTCGATCATCCGTGAAAGGCAAATCTGGGGTCAGCCAGTCATCCCTTCGGCGGGCGCCCCAGTTCTTTAGGATCGATAGGAAATCTGCGGCCTGGCTGCATTTCCGCTCTGAAGGTCAAACGCGCGATTGCCTATTATAATTCTATGAGTATAATACTTGCATGAAACTTCACGATGTGTCGGATCGGCGAATCCATGGCTGACCGGCGATGGCAATGAGAAATAGCAATTAAAAAGCGAGGCATGCAGTCTTGAATCAGATGATCAAGCACGGTGAAGCACAGGCCCGCTTTCGTGTCGGCGTTGACGTGGGGGGAACCTTCACGGATGTAGTCCTCGTCGAGGAGCAATCGGGACAAATTCTAGTCGCCAAGGTCCATACCGCGCCGGCGGACCCTTCCCAAGGCTGTATTGCGGGGATCGACAAGGTGCTGAAGGAATTTGGCCTCGACGCGGGACAGATCTCCTTCGTTGTGCACGGCACGACCATCGCCACCAACACCATCATCGAAGGAAAGGGTGCGAAAGCAGGACTCGTCACGTCCGACGGCTTCCGCGACGTGCTCGAAATCGCCTATCAGACCCGACCGAATCTATACGATATCTTCTACGAAAAAGTGAAGCCACTTATCCCGAGGTATCTCTCGCTCGGCGTGCCTGAGCGCATCGGACCCGACGGAAACGTGCGCGTGCCGCTGAACGAGGCAGCGCTTAGGCAGGTTGCGGCACGCCTGATGAAGGAAGGTGTCGAATCCATTGCGGTTGCGTTTTTGCATTCATACCGCGATCCAACCCACGAGCGTCTAGCCGGTAAAATTCTGGCGGATGCTTGCGGCGGAGTACCCATCGTTCTCTCCTCCGATGTTTGCCCCGAGTTTCGCGAGTATCCGCGTACGAGCACGGCTGTGGTTAACGCTGTGCTTCTGCCCCGCATCACGCCCTATGTCGCGAGGCTGGAGGATCGCTTGCGTGAGCGCGACATAACGCCATCGCTCCATCTGATGACTTCAGCCGGCGGCATCATGGCTGCCGACACGGCCAAGCGTCTCCCGGTTCACCTTGTTGAATCTGGACCCGCCGCCGGTGTCATCGGCGCTGCTTTCATCGCCGAACTTTCCGGCTTTAGCAATTTGCTTGCACTCGACATAGGTGGAACGACGGCAAAAGCCGCTCTGGTGAGCAATGGCAAGCCCCAGATCGCCGAACAGTTCGAAGTAGGCGCCGCAGCTATCGCCAACGTCACCTCGCCGAAGGGCCAGGGATACCCAGTCCTCACACCCGTGATCAGTCTAGTCGAGATTGGCGCTGGAGGCGGCAGCATAGCTCAAGTCGATCCGGGCGGAGCACTGAGCGTCGGCCCGCAAAGCGCCGGTGCAGTGCCTGGGCCCGCCTGCTATGGCCAGGGCGGCGACTTCGCGACTCTGACCGACGCGAATGTCGTACTCGGCCGCATCGATCCCGACTACTTCCTTGGCGGCGCCGTTAAGCTCGATCGTAACCTGGCTGAGAAAGCTATCCGGGAACGGGTTGCAGAACCTGCGGGATTGGGCGTCATTCAGGCCGCTCAGGCGGTGCTGGAAATTGCTAACGCAAAGATGACGAGTGCCCTGTACTTCATCTCGGTCGAGCAGGGCATCGACCCACGCGACTATGTCCTCGTCCCTTCTGGCGGTGCCGGGCCCCTGCAGGCAGTCGCGATCGGCTTGGCATTGGGTGTACGCACTGTGCTCATCCCGCCCACACCAGGGCTGAACTCAGCCGTCGGCCTGCTAGCGAGTGACCTTAAGCACGATGTAGTGCGCACCTATATGAAGACGCAAGCTACAGCGAATCCCGCAGAGCTCTCGGCCATCTACGCCGAGATGGAACAAAGTGTGCAAACCTTGCTAAAGGCTGAAGGCGTCGTTCCAACCGACATCGCCATCACCCGCGAAATCGAGATGTGTTACGTTGGCCAGTCATTCCGCCTGAAGATGCCGGTGCCAAGCCGGATCGAGGGGTCGACCCTGGGCGAGCTGACCAAGGCATTTCACGAGGAGCACGCCCGCGCCTATGGGTTCGCCAATCTGGGTGAACCTACCCAGCTTGTGAATCTCCGGCTTAATGGCACAGGTCTCGTCAAACGGCCGATCCTGCGCCGGCTTCCGCATGCTACTGACGACATCGCGCGCGCCATAAAACGCCGTCGGAAAGTCTACTTCGACTACCGTGAGCCGGCGATTGAGGTCGAAGTCTACGACCGCGATAAGTTGCATGCGGGCGACAGATTCGCCGGCCCGGCGATCGTCGAGCAAATGGATACGACAATTGTGTTGCCGCCCGGCGTTCAGGCGACGGTAGAGAGTGTCGGCAGCATTGTGATTTCGACGGGTGCCGGATTGGAATCCTAGGACTTGGTCGCGATAGAAAGATCGGACAGGAAGCAACCATGATCAATTCGCCAACTGCCAACCGTCAGTTGAACTCGAAGATAGATCCAGTTTCCTTCGAGGTGATTCGCAATGCCCTGCTGAACATCACGGAGGAGATGGCCGTCACCATCCGCCGGGCCGCCTACTCGACAAACATCAAGACCCGGGCTGACTTCTCCTGCGCCTTTTTCGATGCATCGGCCCGCTGCGTGGCGCAATCATTCGCGCAACCGGCCCATCTCGTCTCTATGGCTTCGATCGTACCGGTGTCGATCCGCGAGATTGGCGCCAAGAACATGAAGCCCGGCGACTCATATGTCGTCAACGACGCCCATCGCGGCACAAGCCACTTGAACGACATTACCGTCATTTCACCGGTGGATGTAGATGGCTATCGCGTCGGCTACCTGGCGAACATGGCCCACCATGTCGATGTCGGCGGATCGGCACCGGCCAGCCTCGGCGTCAGCCGGGAAATCTTTCAAGAGGGAATCATCCTGCCGCCGACGCGCGTTGCCGCCGAAGGCAACATCGATGCCAACGTGCTGAATCTGATCCTTGCCAATATTCGGGCGCCGCGCGAGACCAACGGCGACCTGCGCGCGCAGATGTCGGCTAATGTGGTCGGAGCCCGCCGGCTAGCCGCCCTGTTCAACCGTTATTCCGCCACGATGCTGGAAGAATTTTACGACGAGCTGATAAGCTATACTGAGCGCTGGACCGAGAGTGAAATCCGGAAGCTGCCTGAGGGTGTTTACGAAGCCGAAGGCTTTCGTGACGACGACGGCTTCACCGACGAGCCGGTGCGGCTGAAGGCGAGAGTCACGATTCGCGACGGCCATGTCCATCTGGACGTCTCGGGATCCTCGGTGCAGCGCCCAAGCCCGATGAATTGCACTCGCTCCATGGCGCTGTGCACCGTCGCTTTCGTGACGCGCTGCCTGGTCGACGATCGCGTTCCAGTCAATGATGGCTTCCTCAACCGAATCCACCTCGACGGTCCGGACGGGCTCGTCTGTACCGCAATGCGGCCGGGCGCTGTGGTCGGCGGATGGGAACTGGCGGCGCGTTTGGCCGAGGTAGTGTTGCTTGCCCTCCACCCGGCGCTGCCTAAGCGCATCCCGGCGGCAGGTAAGGGGCTTATTGTCAATATCGGGTTCGGTGGCGTCGATCCGCGGACCAAGGAATACTACTGCTACATGGAGACAATCGCTGGCGGCAACGGTGCCCGGCCGACCAAAGACGGGCCGGACGCGGTCCAGACAAATCTCCAGAACACGGAGAACGCGCCAATCGAGGAAGTGGAGCTGAACTACCCCATCCTCATCACACGCTACGAGTTGATTCAGGACAGCTGTGGAGCGGGCCGTTTCCGCGGGGGGCTGGGCGTATTGCGCGAGTTCGCATTCCCATACGCCGGCACGACTTGCACCATCCTTTCCGATGGCTGTAAGTTCGCGCCCTGGGGCCTTGCAGGCGGGGACTCAGCGAAACCCGCGCGCTTCACATTCGATCCGGCCGGCGAAAACCGTGAGCTGAGATCGAAATGCACGGTGGATATCCCAAAGGGAGGATGCGTGCGGGTGGAGACGCCGGGCGGTGGGGGTTTTGGGCACTATCGTGAACGCTTGCCGGAAGCAACGGCGCGCGATCGGCGCGATGAGAAGGTAAGCGATGCCTGGATCCAGGCTGCGGGGCACGCCTAGCTGAAGCGCGCTTGTTTCTTTGACGATGGGCCGCACGCCGGCTGCGAAAGCTCTCAGGCGCAGGAGAAGGTCTTGAGGTATTCGCTGCTCTCCCTCGCCCGGCACGCGGTCCGGGGGCATCGAGGCTGGTCGCCTGCTTGGCGCAATCCCGAACCACAGACTCGTTATGACGCCGTGATCATTGGCGGAGGTGGCCACGGTCTAGCCGCTGCCTACTATCTCGCCAAGGAATTTGGCATCAGTCGCGTCGCGGTTTTGGAGCGGGGTTGGATCGGCGGTGGCAACACGGGGCGCAACACAACGAATGTGCGGTCCGACTATCTCTATCCAGAGAGCGCAGCGTTGTACGAATTTGCCTTGCGCCGCTACGAGGGCCTAAGCCAAGAACTGAATTTCAATATCATGCTCAGTCAGCGTGGCTGGATGATGCTGATCCACGACCGCCATCAGTTGGAACTTGCCCAGCATCGGGTCAATGCGCTGGTCTGCAACGGCATCGATGCGGAGATTATCTCCTGCGAAGAAGTCGCGCGCATGGTGCCCTATCTCGCCATGGGGGCGACAGCGCGATATCCGGTCCTAGGTGCCTTCCTGCAGCGCCGCGGCGGAACCGCGCGCCATGATGCGGTCGCCTGGGGCTTTGCGCGCGGTGCTGACCGTCTCGGTGTCGATATACTACAAAACTGTGAAGTCACCGGCTTCGAACGCGCCGGGAACAGAATTCTCGCAGTAGAGACCACGCGCGGCCGCATTCGCACGGAGAAGATTGGCGTCTCAGCCGCCGGGCACTCCAGCGTGGTTGCCGGTTTGGCAGGGTTCGCTTTGCCAATCACCAGCTTCTGCCTTCAGGCCATGGTGTCCGAGCCGATGAAGCCGATCCTCGACCACGTGGTCATTTCTCCCAATACCGGGATCTATGTGAATCAGTCGGACAAGGGCGAGTTGGTCTTCGGCGGTGCGCTCGACCTCTACACCTCCTATGGCCAACGCGGCACGTTTCCAACCATCGAACATGTCGTGGCGGGCTGCGTCGAGATGTTCCCAGAGTTCGGTCATCTGCGCTTGTTGCGCCATTGGGCGGGTCTGGTGGATGTCTCCCCCGACAGCTCGCCCATCATCGGGGCGACGCCTATCGACAACTTGTTCATTAACTGTGGCTGGGGCACGGGTGGATTCAAGGCGACGCCCGCCGGCGGTCACATGCTGGCACATGCGGTTGCTCGCGGCGAGCCACACCCCCTCGCCGTCCCCTTCGGGCTCGACCGCTTTCGCACCAACCGGCTCATCGACGAAGGTGCCGCTTCCGGCATCGCACATTGAGGGCTGACGAGCATGCTGATCATCGACTGCCCCTACTGCGGCCCGCGTTCTGAGGAAGAGCTCACATGGGGCGGCCAGGCCGGCATCGTCCGCCCCATCGAACCTGAGGTAGCCGACGACGCCACCTGGACCGATTACCTGTTTTTTCGATCCAACCCCAAGGGCGTCCAGTTCGAGCAGTGGTGCTGCTCTGGCGGATGCGGGCGCTGGTTCAAGGTGGCGCGTCACACAGTGTCGCATGAGATCCTGGGTACCTGGCCCTACGATGCCGACCCGGATCTGAAGGCCGTAATAGGCGCTGCTGGGAAGTGTGGCAAATGAACACCGCCGAACAATCCTATCGGCTACCCGTCGGCGGACTGATCGACCGCAGGCGGTCGATTTCCTTCACCTTCGATGGGCGCCCGATGACCGGGTTCGCAGGCGACACCGCCGCTTCGGCCCTGCTAGCCGCCGGCGTGCGGATTGTCGGGCGCAGTTTCAAAGCCCATCGCCCCCGCGGCGTCTTCGCGGCCGGGGTCGAGGAGCCGAATGCGGTTATCTCTGTCCTTCAGGAAACATCCTTCGAGCCGATGATGCGGGCAACGCAGGTAGTGCTGCGTGAAGGTATGGCATTTCGCAGTCTCAACGCTTGGCCTTCGGCGAAGCACGATGCAGCCGCCATTTTTGGACTTGCGGCCCCGCTCATGGTTAGCGGCTTCTATTACAAAACATTCCTTTGGCCTTCATGGAAGTTCTATGAGGGATTCATCCGTCGGGCAGCGGGAATTGGACGTCTAAGGCCTGCGCCGGACCGGATCCACTACGAACATGTACACGAGAGCACCGACATCCTAGTGATCGGTGGCGGACCGGCCGGCTTGGTCGCTGCGCAGGGGCTGGTCGAATCGGGACTTTCGGTAACGCTCGCGGAAGATCAACCACAGCTTGGCGGTTCGCTGCTCTGGGATTCTGCCAGGATCGATGGGATTGCGTCCGCGGATTGGGCTGCAGCCTGCGAACGGCGATTGCGCCGCGCCGGAAATATCCGGGTGTTGAGCTCCTCTACGGTATGCGGCGCTTACGAGGGGAATCTGTTTGTCATTTCCGAGCGCGCAATCAACGCACGCGGCGTTCCCGTGCATCGCATTCGTAAGCTTCAGGCGAAGCACGTCATACTGGCTCCAGGTGCGGTGGAGCGGCCAATCCCCTTCCAGAACAACGATCGGCCGGGCGTGATGCTGGCCAGTGCACTCCGGCGATATGTTAACCAATATGCCGTCGCACCGGGCCGGCGCGCCGTCATATTCACCAATAACGACAGTGCCTATTGGGCTGCCTGTGATCTCGTCGAGCGGGGCATCAACGTCGCCGCCCTCATCGACTGTCGTCCAGCAGCCGGTGTCGCTGCCCGTCGCGCTGTGGAAAGCCGCGGGATAGCAGCACGATTTGACTCCCAGATACTTGATGTCCGCGGCCGTCGTGGAGTCACAGGTGTCACCGTTGGCAATAATGAGAGCCGAGCTCGAGAGTCTCTGGCATGCGATTTGCTAGGCGTGTCGGGCGGCTGGACGCCACTGGTTCATCTGGCAAGCCATCGGGGCCCGCGCCCCGTCTACGATCCGGGGCTCGCCGCCTTTGTCATGCGAGAACTGCCGTCGGGCTGGGTGCAAGCAGGCAGCGTCGCCGCCACAGGCAGCATTGCCGAGGCGATGAGCCAAGGCGCAGCCGCCGCCAGGGCGCTGATCCAAGTGAACGCGCGCAGCGCCGTGATTTCGGCGGAGATGCCGGCCGTCGACGAACCTGCCAATGTTGCGCCTGGGCCGTTTTGGCGTGAGGTAGCAGGCGATCCCGGCAGAATGTGGATCGACTTTCAATCCGATGTGACTGCGCGCGACGTCGCCCTCGCTGCGCGGGAGAACTATGCCTCGGTCGAGCATTTGAAGCGGTACACCACGACCGGCATGGCGATCGATCAGGGCCGCACATCCAATGTCAATGCCCTATCGATTCTCGCCCGAGAGACGAATCGCGATGTGGGTGAGGTCGGCGTCACTACATTCCGGCCCCCCTTCGTCGGATTGAAGATGAATGCTGTTGCGGGTATCGGCCGTGGACCACTTCATGCTCCAATGCGTCGGACGCCCCTGCACGATGAGCATTTGGGTCTCAGCGCCGACATGGTCGATTTCGGCCCTTGGCGACGCCCGGACCACTACGGGAAGAATGGGCCAGACAGGGAAAGGTCGGTCGCGGTCGAAATGGCCGCAGTGCGTGAGGGCGTTGGTCTGTTTGATGCCTCGCCGCTGGGCAAGATCGAAGTTGCCGGTTTGGACGCTGCGGTATTTCTGGATCGGTTCTATATCTCCAATCTCCTGACGCTGAAGCCGGGTGATATCCGCTACAGCCTCATGCTGCGCGAAGATGGCGTGGTCTTCGATGATGGGGTAATCGCCTGTCTCTCACCGACTCACTTCCTGGCCAGCCCGACGAGCGCCCATGCAGATCAGGTCGCGGCGCTTTTCGAACGCTGGCGGCAGACGGAATGGCCGAAGTTGAGGGTCGCGGTCGCATCCGTTTCCTCCAATTGGGCGACCTTGGCGATCGCCGGCCCGCGAGCCCGCGATCTACTATCGCGGCTGCAACCTTCGATGCCCATCGATCCTCAGAGTTTCCGTCACATGAACTTTCGGCCGGGCTCGATCCTAGGAGTTAGCTGCCGCATCGCCCGCGTCAGCTTCACAGGAGAACTTCAATTCGAAATTAGCGTTCGATCGCGCTTCGCGGCTGCTCTGTGGCGCCATCTTCTCAATGCCGGAGAAGATTTGGGCATTCGTGCCGTCGGGATGGAAGCCTGGCTGCGATTGCGCCTCGAAAAGGGATTCATTCATATCGGAACCGACACGGACGGACGAAGCACACCCGACGACATCGGGTTTGGCGCCATTGCCGCACGTAAGACCGCGGATTTTCTCGGCAAGCGCTCGCTATCGCTCTCTTACATGGCGGGCTCGGATCGCGAGCGATTAGTGGGCCTCAGAACTGCCAAAGGCGTCAAACTCGAAGTCGGTGGACGCATCTTCGCACCCGGGCATACCAAGCCGCCGGCGCCGACTGACGGACGCGTTACTTCGGCCTGCTTCAGTCCGTCAGCAGGTGGGTGGATTGGCCTGGCACTGCTCACGAATGGTCGCGGCAGCATCGGGAGTAAGGTGACGATCTATCAGATGGGGCGGCAGATCCAGGCCACAGTTGTAGCGCCGCCCTTCTATGATCCGAGTGGGATTAGGATGCAGGCATGAGCCAGCTTGCGACCTCAGCGGTGATCACCCACCCCACTGCGGGAGATGGCTACGAGCTCACGGAACGCTGCGATCTCGGCTGCATCCAGATTATCGCGGGTGGCGAAGATCAAGCGGCTGTCGATTCACTTGCGATATTCATGGAGATTGTTCCTCCGGTAGTCGGCGCCGTTAGCCGCGATGCCGCGGGAAACTGCCTCATTGGTCTCTCGCCCCGGTCCTGGCTGCTGGTGTGCCCCAGCGAGAGGGAGGATGATATTGTGCAGAAATATGCTGGGGCCTTTCCAGACGGCACTATCCTGGCGTCAGCGTTCGGCGATCACCTGCCCTGGCTGGAGCTTTCGGGTGCGCGTGCCACGGTGATGCTGTGTCAGATGGGCTTCCTGGGACTTAAGGGAAAAGAGATTCCAGCAAATAGCGCCCGGCGTCACACACTGGGACATGTCCCCGTGATACTTCAGCGTTTAGGCCGAGACCACTGGCGAATCGGTGTCGAGCGCAGCCGAGTCGGGCATTTCTGCAACTGGCTGGAAAGTGCTTCGGCTAACCAGGGCGGTTGGCCGATCGCTTGAAGGGTTCGGGGCGCGGCGCCCTTTCTTAAGTGTGACCGTCGGTTCTGACACCCAGCTCTCATCAACCGTCGTAGAGAATATGGGGCAGCCAGAGCACGATCTGTGGCCAGACAGTAATCATTATGCAACTCAAGTACAGCAATAGACAGAAAGGTATACTCGCCACAGCCAGGCGACTCACCGATTGACCAGTCAATCCCTGTAAAACGTAGATATTCACACCGACCGGCGGGTGCATGCAGCCGAGCTCGACCGCGATTACCAGAAATATGCCAAACCAGACTGGATCGAAGCCCAATTGCACCATGACAGGAAATGCAAGCGGCAATGTCGTAACGAAAATGGTCACGCCCTCGAGGAACAGTCCCAAGAAAATGTAAAAGGCACCCAGTATGATAAGAAATTCATAGGGTCCCACGTTCAACCGCTTGACCGTCTCTGCCGCCTGTTGCGGCAAATGCAGGTAAGAGATCGTTGCCGACATGAAAGCAGCGGTCACAACGATCGTCAGCAACATGCTGGTAAGGCAAACCGTGCTGAACATCGATTCCTTGAACATCTTCCACGTGAACTGCCGTGTAAGAATAACCATTATTATTGTGGCCGCCAGTCCGAGGGCCGCCGCCTCGTTTGGCGTGCAAATTCCCCCGTAGATCCCACCGAGGACAACGACGATAAGGATGAAAATTGGTAGTAGGTCGCCTAGGCTGCGCATCCGGTCGGCATGCGTGTACCGCTGCGGAGCAACGGGGATCTTCGAAGGCCTAATCAGGGAAACGACGACGATATACGCTGCGTAAAGGGCTGCGCAGAGAATGCCGGGAAGAAATCCAGCCGCGAACAGTCGCGCGATCGAGGTGTTGGTCATCACGCCATAGATGATCATGACAATGGAAGGTGGAATCATGATCCCCAGGGCACCCGAAGCCGCTAGCGAACCCACTGTCAAATTGTTGTCGTATCCCCGTGCCAGAAGCTCTTTTATCGTGATCTTTCCGATGGTTGCCGTGGTTGCCACGCTCGAGCCACAAATTGCCGCGAACAAAGTGCAGCCCAGTACATTTGTATGCACGAGCCGTCCAGGCAGAAAATTGACCCAAGGCGACAAACCACGAAACAGCCGCCGCGAAATATCAGTGCGAAAGATTAGGTCGCCCATCCACATGAAGAGAGGAACTGCCGAGATCTCCCAACTATCGGCACTGGCCCACATCGTCCCTTTGACGATTGCGCCGATGCGGCCGATGGGCAACCCCATTTGGAACATAAGCATGGACAGGCCAACGAGAAGAACTCCAGCAAAGATCCAGACACCAAGCCCCAGGTAGATGAAAACGAAAAGCAAGATCAGGCCGGTGTTGATAAGAGCTTCCATTCTATAACCTCGACAATTGAGCAATCATCGGCACGAAGGCCAGGCGGCGTCCGTTCGTCGCTATTCACTACCCATGATTTTCGTCGATTTCTCGAGATCGACTTGTTCAGATCCGACGGCAATGAGAAGTCCGTAAGAAAGCAGACGAAGCCAAAAAATCAGGATTCCAATCCACATTCCAAATTCGGGGATCCATAGGGGGATGTTGGAAATCGTTCCGCTTGTGTAGCCACGGCTGTAGTTGATGGCGACGCTTCGCCCGAAGTACCAAAGTGGCACGAAGACGGCCATCAGCGTCAGCGCGCAAATGAAGGCTTCGAGCATCCGGCGGCCGCGCGGGGAAAATGCGCTGAAGATCATCGACAGGCGAACCAAGCCACCACGATCGAGACACTCGCCCAGTGCGAGAAAGGACATCGCCCCCATTCCATATCCGACGAATTCGCTTGTGACGAATGTCGACATGCTGAACAGGGTTCGCAAGACAATCTCAGTGAGAATCAGTCCGGCACTCAGCGCCATGACTACAATCGCGGCCACCGCACCGGCACGCGACAGAAACACAGTAAGTGTCTGAAATCCGCGAACAGCAAGCATGGTCAGTAAGGCTCCATTCCTGGCTTGCGCGAAGGACTTCCGCTCACAGGCATGCGGAGAAAGCTAAGCATCTGGCCCCGCTGTGATCGCCGGCGTAACTGGGCCAACGGCCCCTCATCGCACTGGCGCTTTATTCAGCAAGGGGCTCCATCGATCCCGTGTTCGAACCGATGGAGCCCTGTGAGGTCAAGCCTGGGGCGCCAAGAATGCAAGTCAGTTGGACATGTGCGCTTTGTAATCCGCGAGAATGACATCTGCCTTCGGGCCCATCTTAGCCTTCCATTCTTCCAGGACAGGCTCACCTGCCGTCTTCAAAGCCTGGATGACCTCGCTCGGAACGGGATCAATGAAGTTTGCACCTGCGGCTGTCATGATCTGCTTATTCTTGTCAACTCGACCAGTCAGCGCGTCCCACGAGAATTTATCCGTGTCGGAGGCTGCATCAAGAACCACTTTTTGCAGATCTGGCGGAAGGGTGTTGAAGGCGTCTTTGTTCATCGTGACCATACTGATGCCCTGTTGGAAGCCGATGGAATTGAAGTTCTTCACACCAAGCTCCCAGAATTTGGCATCCACGCCGCCCTCATCCGAGGTCAGAACGGCGTCAATGGTGTGGGTCGTCAGGGCAGGGATCACATCCGACCATGATAATTGGATCGCGGAGGCTCCGGCGCGCAGGAAGGTTTTGGTGCCAATCGCTTCGTATGCGCGCACCTTGAGGCCTTTTAGATCAGCCGAACTGTTGATCGGCTTTCGTGTCCAAAGCCCCGTGGATGTCCACGCCTCCGTGAAGAGAATGATCTGATTTTGTGAAGCTAACTGCTCCTTGTAGTACGGCATGCAAACATCAGTGAGCTCCCGGAGATTGGCGTATGTCGGTGCAATGAACGGCAAGCTCTGAAAATCAAAAATTGGGGACAGGCCACCCATATGGTCGACGGGCGTACTCGCCATTGCGATGGCGCCATCGCGAACTGCGGCGACGTTGTCGGACGATTTGTAGCCCAGGGAAGCGTCCAAATGCAGTGTTATCTCGATTTGTCCATTGCTGTTTTTGCTGACAAGATCCCGAAAGTGCGCCTCGGCTTGGCCAGTGGGGCCATCGGCTTGATACTCGTCGGATAAATCAAATTTGAATTGGGCGGCCTGTGCGCCGGTAATGCCCCAAATGAGCAAGCCCGATGCGATCGCAGTCAGTTGACTAATGCGTCCCATTTTTCGTCTCCCTTGTTCGGGCGGAAGGCCCTTGATTGGCTGGAGGCACGAACGGCCGTGGGCACAAACCGCGCCGTCCTCACGCCCCCTTTTTCACCGGCGGATCAGCGGGCAACCGGTGACGTGAGGAGTTTTATACACAGATTTTTATAATTGCACAATGATAGAATGAAACTTGGCGGATCGGATTTGCGCCTGGCGTGCTGGGCCCTGCCCTGTAGATTGCGCCGCGTGCTTTAAGGCAGAGTCTGGTCTCAGATTGATCGCTCTTTGGATTGTGGGTTAGCTTCAGCGGTTAACTTGGGAGGGTAGCGAGCCCAGCATCGACGTCGAATCGCTGTATGCCAGGCACAGCGAGCGACTAGAGGAACACTTTCTCGAAGAACAACAGACGAACCATACAAACGCTCACGGCTGCGATATCGAGGCGGGACGAGGGAAATGCGCAAGAAGGCTCTCAAGCGAACTCCGAAAATCGGCAAGAAGCAAACCGACGGCCCCATCGGTCGACCTAAAGGTAGGGGCAGCCAGATGATCTACGAGGTCCTGCAGCGACGAATCCTCACTATGGAAATGACGCCCGGCAGCGGCATCGATGAGATTGCTCTCGTCTCCGAGTTTGGCGTGTCCCGTACACCCGTTCGTGAAGCACTTATACGATTGGCTACAGAAGGGTTCGTCACACTGCTGCCCAATCGGGGAGCCAGCGTCAGTCCCCTCGATATTGATGAGATCCCGGAATTGCTCGAAGCGATGGAACTCTGCATGCGGGTTACTTCCCGCTGGGCGGCCGTTCGGCGTAGCGAGGCAGATATTAAGGTGATGCGGCAGAATCAGCAGGAGTATGATCTTGCCGGTCAGAAGGACGACTACATGGCGATGAGCGCCGCCAACAGCGCATTCCATCTGAACATTGCGATTGCTTCACGGAACCGGCACATGGTCAAGCTGTTCAAATCACTGCTGCCCCAATACCATCGGCTGTCGCTCGCGTTGTTGTCGTCGGCGAAAGTGACGACTGGCCCCGTCTACAAGTCGTATTTCGACCGTGTGAACGATGAACATGTGGGACTAATCCAAGCGATCGAAGCGGGGGATCATTCCAACGCCGATTTGCTGGCGCGTACCCATATTCGGCTCATCGGCGAACGCCTCCAAACCTATATTTGGAGCTGGAGCACTCTCTCAGATCCGATTCATCTTTCGGATCCCGCCCTCGAACGAGGGCAGACCAGCATCAAACCAAAGAGATAAAGACGCAAAGCTGTTGCCAGCTGGGCTGCCGGCCGTCTCATCTGTTGTCTCCGCGGGCAAGCTTGACGGCCATCATATAAATACAGCATATATAAAAGTCGACCGCCCGATCTAGCGCTCGCATGAATACCTTTCTGCTCGTAGGCCATTTCGGGCGAGTCGCGGGTGCCATTCGTCCCCTGTGAAAGGCGTGCTTCTGTGGCTGATTCGGCTGGCTTTGGCGTAGGCTCGTCAACGGGGATCGATTCGAGTGTGATGGAAATCGATCTCGGCGCCATCGCAGGAAATTTTCGCGAAGTCCGGCGTCGGCTTGCGGCTAGCCGTCGCACGATCGGAGTCATCAAGGCAGACGCCTATGGCCATGGAGCAGTCGAGGTCGCGCAAACACTTTCGACGCTGGGGGTCGACTTCCTGGCGAGCGGCAGCCTCAAAGAATGCATCGCTGCGCGGAGCGCGGGAATATCGACGCCGATCCTTTTGCTTGGCTCTCTTACCGGGGAGGCAATCCACGATGTGATCCGCCACAGAGCGATTCCTAGCGTGGATAGCATGGCGATCGCCGAAGCATTGTCGCGCGCGACTGCGACTCAAATGTCGGTTTTCATCAAGGTGGATTGCGGATTCGGTCGCTTCGGCATTCCTATCGACCAGGCCGCAACGTTTGCTCAGTATGTTTCTGGCCTGCCACGCCTAAAGATCGAAGGCATTTACACCCACTTGCCGTTTTCCGATGAGCAGGGCCGCAACTGGGCGGAAAGTCAGACCCGCGTATTCGATCGCTTGATTGAGGATTTGGCCGTCCGCGGGCTGACCGCGCCAATTACGCAATCGCAGGCAAGTCCGGGATTCTCCGTCGGCTTAGTCGACAATGGAACTGCTACCGCGCTCGGCCATCTCCTCTATGGGCTTTCGCCCGTCAGCATCGAGTTGGCGAAGGTCGGAACCGCGTTCACCCTCCGGTCGGGCTTAAAGTCAATTAGAGCCAAGCTCATTCACACAGGTGAGCTTCCTAAGGGCGCTCTAGCGGCGCCTTATCTTCGCGGGCATCACGGACGGCTTGGCGTCGTATCTATTGGCATAAAGCACGGCTATCGGCCGACATCCGACGCGGCGCACATGATTATCCGCGGATCGGAAGCGCCGCTCCTGCGCGTTTGCCTAGAAAATACAATCGTCGACTTGTCGCGCGTCGCGGAGGCACACGTGGGCGATATGGCAATCGTAGTCGGGACCAATGGGCACGTATCGATCACGCTTCAAGATCTGGCCAAATGGCAGGCCACGAGCCAACTTGCGCTCCTGACTGCCTTTGGTAAGTCTTTGACGAGAACCTACATTGCCGCTTGACGGCGCACTGGCCTGCCCGCGAACCCTGTTGTGCCATTGTGCCATCATCCTTGCGACGCCACCTAGCGAATCTCTTCCCTGCGCTGCAAACAGCAAAATATTCTGGCGAACCAGGAATTGGGTGCGGGGGGATACGAGACGCGCTCCTGCTCGACTGCCGCTGCGAGCACGCCCTGTGTATCAATTCGCGTTGTCAGGACGCGCTGAACCATCGTGCGAGCAAATATAGCACCCGGCCGCGCGAGACATTGCCGGAAGTTTCCGTCGGATCAGCCTACAACGTGGCCGGCTGGAGGAACCATGTCCGGTGCTGCGCTGATAGTGGACCGAGTGTATCGGCGAGATCGCCGCCATAGTCGATCTGGGCGCATAAAGCGAATCAGCCGGCCCTAAGGAGTCGGCCGTTCCTGGTCCGTATAGGCGTTCGGTGAAGCTGTTTGTGCGGGCTCACAACCACATTTACCGAACATCCTTTCCAGCCCGGTAGCGCGAGCTCGCATCTCGTCCTCTCCGCCAGTCCTTCTTCGTGTCCGGGGTATGTGTCGGCGCCACATTCGGCCTTGGATTTGTATCGGGTCGAAAGCCTGAGCTGGATCCTGGGGCATGAAGCGGTTCGCCCTCTATCTCCAATGCTCTGTACCTGGGAATGCTGGGGATCAGCCAAAGCCATCACGGACTGGCGGACAAGGGGGGTGGAGGCAGCCGGCCCAGGACGGATTCGCACCAGGCCGCGGCCGCTAACAGAGAGGGTTCTGAGAAAGCCCCCCCAACCAGCTGGATCGCCAAAGGCAGCCGCGCGCTGGAAAGCCCGCATGGTATGGAAATGCTGGGTAGTCCTGCCGAACTCCAGGGCGACTGGAACTTCCAGTCGCCGACCGAGACGAGGTGTTTTGGCGCCGGAGCATTGGCCGTTGGAAGAATCAGCGCATCGAAAGGCTCCAGCATTTCGTTCATATCGCTTCGGAACTGCTGTCGAATTCTCTGGGCCCGTAGGTAGAGCTCGGCCGGTACGAGGAAGCCAACTTCGATCGCTTCGCGCGCCTTGGGTCGATAGAGCTCGGAGTAGAGCGCATACAGGCCGCTATGGACCTCTGCAGTCTCGACATCGCCTGCGACATGCTGGGCCGCGTGAATCGCGGTGAAGCTTTCCGGTAGGCGAACATCACGAATTGATGCGCCGGATCGCGAAAGCCGCGTAGTGGCCTCCCCCAAAGCCATCAGTACTTCGGGATCTGCGTCGTCAAAAAACGCGTGACGTACCCGACCGAATATTGGCGGCTTCGCCATTGGAATAAGGGATCTGAAGTCCGGAACATCAACATTGGCCGAGGCGGGGTCGGCGGGATCAAAGCCGGCCGTGACCTGCAATGCGACTGCGACATCTGCAACGTCTCTCGCAATAAATCCAACATGATCCATGCACCAAGTAAGCGGGAGAACGCCATGCAGGCTCACTCGACCGAATGAGGGCTTGAATCCGACTACGCCGCAAAAGGCAGCCGGCCGAAGCGTGGAGCCTCCCGTCTGCGTGGCGAGAGCAAGTGGAGCCATATGGGCCGCAACGGCCGCAGCCGAACCGCTGCTAGAACCACCCGGCGTGTGTTCGTAATTCCATGGGTTGCGGGTGGGCGCAGGATCCAGGATGGCGAATTCGGTGGTGTGTGTCTTGCCCAGGAGGATGGCGCCGGCCTGGTTCAGCCGAGCCACAGCGGTGGCATCGAAGGAAGATGTGTGCCCCTTTAGTACCTTGGATCCAGCTTCGGTGGGGATTCCCCGCGTGTAGAAGAGATCCTTTGCGACGAATGGAACGCCATGGAGAGGACCGCGGACAATACCCCGCGCTGCCTCATTTCCAAGTTGGATCGCCTGCCGTCGCGCGTTCTCCCGGTCGACAAAACAGAATGCCCCGATTTCACAGTCCAAGGCATCGATCCGCTCAAGGAGCGAGTCAATGAGCTCGAGCGGTGAAACGCTAGTCTGGCGAATCGCGGCCGCCGCTTCGCAGCCGGTCATGTCGCTTGGAGATCGCGGCATGAATTCAGAGCTTGGCGTTCAGATAGAACGCCGGACGGTCCTCCAGCTCCAGACGATACAGCTGCACCCGCGCGGCACTGACGGCTAACTCGGCGATGACCGGGCGCAATTCTTCGGCACGCTCTGGGCCGAAGCGATGGGCTGCAGTTGTGAGCATGCGTTCGAGTAATCCATTGGCGGAGGACTGGAGTTGGGCCGCCTCGTCTATGTCATCCACGGCTATCGTCTCCCTCCGCCCACTCCACAATTGTCATGAGATCTTCATGCGTCTCAATCGCGCCTCTCGCCATTGAAGTCCGGCACAGTTTGAGTGGAGATCATGCCGTTGGCCATGTCCTCGGATATTTTGGCAGGGTCGCGCTCGTGGCGTGGGCCATGGCCACCGCCGCCCGGCGTGTAGACCGTCAGGCGCTCGCCGGGCTTCAACTGGCAGGAACCCTTGCCGAAGAAGGGCGTGCCGGCGCTGTGCTCGAAACGACCGGGGGCGCCGGCCTCGCCGCCGGCCCGGCCGCGCGCCGGAAACCGCACTCTGTCCACCGTTCCGTAGATCACGAGCGGCGTCCCCTGCTTCGCTTCGATCTCGATGACCTGGCCGAGACCGCCGCGCATCCGGCCAGGGCCCCCGGAATCCGCACGCAGCTCCCGGCGCGTGACGAGAATCGGCGTCGTGCTCTCGGTGATCTCGATGAGGCTGCCCATCACGCCGCTGGGGAACGCGGTGGCCGACAGGCCATCGAGCCTGGGCCGAGCCCCCGTGCCGCCGTTGAACACCAGTTCGGTCGCGAAGGGAGTGCCGGTCGCTTCGATGACGCCCTTCATCGGCAGGTCCCAAAGCGTGGCCGCGCCCTCGGCCGGGACCGCCTCCGGCACCACCTGGGAGAGGCAGCCCAGAGCGACGTCCGGCAACAGTTGGCCCAGGATGTGGCGCGAGCAAACCGGCGAAGGTTTCCTCGCGTTGATGATGGTGCCGGGGCGAGCCGTCACGACGATCGGCAGCAATGAGCCGTAGTTGTTCGGGATGTCGGGCGCGATGACGCACTTGATGCCGAACACCGTGTAGGCCTCGGCATAGTTCATCGGCACGTTTATGCCGAACGGCGAGGGCGGCGCCGATTCCGGGAAGTCGAGATGGAAGTCGTCGCCTTCGACTTTGAGGACGGCCTTGAGGGTGATGGGCTCGTCGTAGCCGTCCACCGTCATGTCATAGCGATAGGTGCCGTCGGCGAGTGCCGCGATGCGGGCACGGGTCGCCCGCTCGCAGGTCGTCAGGATGCGCTCGGCGATCGGCCCGAGATCGTCGATGCCGAAGTCCGCCATCATGTCCGACAGCCGGCGCTCGCCCATCTCGCTGCAGGCGATCAGGGCGTAGACATCGCCCTCGGCCGATTCCGGGGAGCGCGAGTTGGCCCGCAGAAGCGCCATGAAAAGCTCGGCCACGGTGCCGCTGTCCACCAGCCGGATCGGCGGCACGTAGAGGCCCTCGTCAAAGACGTCGCTGCCGTCCGGGCCGAGGCAGCGGCCGCCGATATCGACCAGGTGACTCGTGCAGGAGACGAAGCCGACGAGCTGGTCGCGATGGAAGCAGGGCTTCAGCACAACGAAGTCGTTGAGATGGCCGGAGCCGAGCCAGGGGTCATTGGTCAGGTAGATGTCGCCCGGCCGCATGTCCTGACGGGGGAAGTAGTCGAAGAACTTGGCGCAAGCCGCGGCCATGGTGTTGACATGGCCGGGTGTGCCCGTGACCGCCTGCGCCAGCATTCGGCCATCGAGGTCGAAGACGCCGACGGAAAGGTCGCCCGACTCGCGCACGATCGGGCTGAAGGCCGTGCGCATGAGCACGCTCGCCTGCTCGTCCACCACGGCCTGCAGGCGGTTCCACATCACTTGCAGGCGAATGTCGTCGGATTCGCCGGCGGCTGCCTCCGGCGCGGCGACACGGTCGAGCACGAGCTGGCCCGCGCCGTTGACCGTGGCGCGGAAACTCGCCGGCACCACGGTCGTGGTCTGAGATTCGACCACCAGCGCGGGACCAGCCAGCCGATCGCCCGGGCGCAACGCGTCGCGCAGATAGATCGCGGTATCCCGGCTGGTGCCGCTGCCCGGGTCGAACACCGGCCGGCGGCCCACCGGCTCAGCCGCGCTCGCGCGGGAAACCGGAGGCACCGGGGCGACGGCCGCGCGCGGGGTCGAGACGGTCACGGTCCATGTCAGGATCTCGATCTCGCCCGTCGCCATCTCGCGCCCATAGAGCTCGGCATAGCGGCGCCCGTAACGGCCGCGCAGGACGCCGGCGGCGGCCTCGGTCACCGCGCCGTCAGGCAGTTCGATCTCGACCTCGTGCCCCTGCCCCAGATAGCGCATCAGGGCCGTGCGCCGGATCCGCCGTTCCCGGCCAGGCGCGGCGCTTTCCACCACGGCGTGGGCGTCACGGGCGAGACCTTCCAGCACGGCCTCGATCTGGTCCGGCTGGAAGCGGGACAGCAGCATGTAGCGGCTCTTGACCACCTCGTACGCGACCGGCATCGAGAGGAAGCCGACGGCCGAGCCGACGCTGGGATTGACCGGCACGATGACGCGCAGGATGCCGAGCTTCTCGGCCAATCGACCGGCGTGGAGCGGGCCCGCACCCCCGAAGGCCACCATGGTCGAACCGCGCAGGTCGCGGGCATGCTCGACGGCATGGATCCGGGCGGCGTTGGCCATCGTCTCATCGACGATTTCGCAGATAGCGCGGGCGGCGTCGCCGGGCTCAAGGCCGAGCGGCCGCGCGATCGCGGAAGCGATGACGGTCGCCGTAGCGGCCGCGTCGAGGCGAAGGCGCCCCTCGGCAAAACGCTCGGGGTCGAGGCGACCAAGCGCGAGGTCGGCGTCCGTCACCGTGGGCGCCGTACCGCCGCGTCCATAGCAGGCCGGGCCCGGCTCGGCGCCGGCGCTTGTGGGCCCGACAGTGACCCGCTGCAACGCGTCGATCCCGGCGATCGAGCCGCCGCCGGCGCCGATCTCTATCATCTCCACCACGGGAATGCGGAGCGGCAGTCCGCTGCCTTTGGCGAAGCGCGAGGACCGCGCCGCCTCGAACTGGCGGGCCGTGGACGCTCGGTAGCGGTCGACGAGGCAGATCTTCGCCGTCGTGCCGCCCATGTCATAGGAGAGCACGTCCGTGACGCCGTTCTGCTCGGCGGTGATCTCGGCGAGCCGCGCCCCGCCCGATGGGCCGGATTCGACGAGACGGATCGGGAAACGCCTTGCCGCATCCAAGGTCGTGATGCCGCCGGCGGACGTCACCAGGAAGAGCGGACAGGCGAAGCCCGCGCTCTTCAGGTCGCGTTCGAGCGCCGTCAGGTAGCGCGCCATTCTCGGACGCACATAGGCGTTGGCGACGGTCGTCGACAGGCGTTCGTATTCGCGAATCTCCGGGCAGACCTCGCTCGACAGCGAAAGCGGGATTCCAGGCAGTAGGCCGGCGAGGATTTCGGCGGTTCGCTGCTCGTGCGCCGGATTGGCGTAAGCATGAAGAAAACCGATCGCCACGGACTCCACACCTTCGGCGACCAGTTGCGCCGCTACGGCCGCCAGCGAGCCCTCGTCCAGCGGGGTGATCACGCCACCGTCGGCGCCCACGCGCTCGACAACGGTCTTACGAAGCCGCCGGGGCACGAGCGGCTCAGGCTTCTGCAATTGGATGTCGTACTGGTCGAATCGCGCCTCGTAGCCGATTTCCAGGCTGTCGCGGAATCCCTCGGTCGTGACGAGTGCGGTGACCGCACCGCTGCGCTCGATCAGCGCATTGGTCGCCAGGGTCGTGCCATGGATGATCGAGCCGATTTCAGAGGCGCGAACGCCGGCCTCGTCAAGCAGGCGCAGCGCGCCCTTGAGGAAGCCCTCCTGCGGCGCGCGTGGTGTCGTCGGCACCTTGGTGCCCTGCATGAGGCCGTCGCGCTCGAGGACGACATCCGTAAAGGTCCCGCCAATGTCGACGGCCAGCCTGTAACCCGACATTACAGAGATACTCCCGGTACAACGGTCCCGCGGCGAACACGGTCATCGAGCCGACGATTTGCGGCAACCGAATACATTTTCAGAAAGACAGGTGCTGACGATTGGGCTGGGACCGTGTCCCTATGTTGGCGCTTGGAACTTGGATGGGCGAGCGCTTCACACGGTCAGCGCTGAGGCTTCCACGCCGGAAAGCAATCGTCCAATTCGCGGCAGGGTCGCCATGTCCAGCCCCAGGCGCTTGACGGCGCAGTACATCAGAGCCTGGTTGCTTGTGACGACCGGCTTCATGAGCCGCCGCTCCAACGCCTCGATGGCTTCCACGGCGCGCAGATCGGTGCAGGACAGAACCAGCGCCTCGGCGTCGCGATGATCGGCGCGGCAGCCGAGCTCGAACACCTCTTCCGGCGTCAGGGCACCCTGTCCGTAATTGCCCAAATCCTCCCCAACATAGGCGCGGGAGACCGTATGAAAGCCGCAACCTTCCAGGAAGGCGGTCGCCTCGCGATTGAGCGATTCGACATAGGGCGAGCTGAAGGCGATCCGCTTGACTTTCAAGGACCGGAGCGTCTCGACCAGCGCCCCCGCGGCCGTTATGGCCGGCACGCCGGCCTGTTGCCGGATCGCCTCGGCGAATTGCAGATCAAATTCCCGGCCATGGGAAATCGTGGCCGACGTGCAGCCGTAGAGGATCAGGTGCGGCCTGACCGCCGCCAGAGCGGCGATCGTAGGCTCGAGCGACGCCAGGGCGAATTGCCGCATCTGGTCCGAGTCCGGCGTCATGTCCAGGTCGTACCCGCCGGCCCGCGCGAAATGGAGCGATGCTGCCGCGGGCCGCAGCAGAATCATGTCGGACTCGAGATTGGTGTTCGAGTACGGCACCACGACACCAATGCGCACTCGCGCTCGCGCGTTGATCGAAGATTCCCGGTTCCGCATGTTCAAAATCCGCTACCTTTCGGGCCGCTCCGGGGCCTCGTCATCTCATGACTCGAACCAGACTTCGCGGGGCGCGCGATAGGCGCTGAGCTCATAGGCGGGGCTCGGCTTGAACCCCTTGAGGCTTTTCACGCCGCCGTCGAGGAAATTGTTGAACATCGGGATCAACTCGCCGCCATCGTCCCAGACCAGCATCTGCATGTCGTGGTACATCTGCTTGCGTTTGTCCACGTCAAGCTCCGATCGCGCGGCGACGGCGAGCTCGTTGAATTTCGCGTTCTTCCAGAAAGTCTCGTTCCACGGTGTGTCAGCCGTGTAGGCGGCGGAGAACATCAGGTCGGCGGTCGGACGGCCGCTCCAATAGGACGCGCAAAACGATTTCTTCATCCAGACGTTGTCCCAATACCCGTCCGCGGGCTCGCGGACGACCTGGATGTTGATTCCCGCCTTGGCGGCATCGACCTGAAAGACCTGGGCAGCGGCCACCGATCCGTCGAAGGCACCGTCCGAGACATGCAGCTCGATGGGGCCGTCAAAGCCAGACTGCTTCATGTGGAAGCGGGCCTTGTCGGGATCATAGGGCCGTTGCGGTATATCCCCAGCGAAGAAGGGATCGTATGACGGGATCGGTTGGTCGTTGCCGACCTTGCCATAGCCCTTCAAGACCGTGTCCACGATCTTTTGGCGATCAATCGCGTATTTGAGCGCGAGCCGCACATTGTTGTCCGAGAAGGGCGCCGTGTCGCAGCGCATGGGAAAGCAGTAGTGCGCGCCGGCCGAGACGTTGAACAGCTGCACCTGGGGATTCTGTGAAAATATGCCTGCCACCTTGGGGCTTACGCGATTCATCAGGTGGATCGTTCCGCTGAGCAGCGCGCTTTGCCGGGCAACCGGATCGCTGATGCCGAGTATCTCGACGGAATCGACGTAAGGCGTTCCCGACTTCCAATAGTTCGGATTGCGGTGGGCGCGCACGCGCACTCCCGGCTCGAAGCTGTCGTAGATGAACGGGCCGGTGCCGATGGCGGCTGTCGTCTTGGCGCCGTCCGGCATGATGCTCAGGTGATAGTCCGTGAGGATGTAAGGGACATCGGCGTCGCCCCTACTCAACGTGATGGTCACTTCCAGAGGGCCGGTGGCCTTGATATCGGTGACACTCGTCAAGTACGCCTTGGCGGCCGATTTCGAGCCCTTGGCCCGGTGCAGGTTGAGCGAATAGACCACGTCGTTGGCGGTCAAGGACTGGCCATTGTGGAAAGTGACGCCGCTACGAATCTTGAACACCCACTGCTTGGCGTCGGAACTGGCGCTCCAGCTTTCCGCCAGATGCGGCCGGAAGTGTCCCTGGTCATCGAGGTCAGTCAGGGTGTCGTAAAACAGCAAGCCCATCGTCGGGAGGAAGGCGCCCAGATAGGTCTGCGGGTCGAGGCTGTCGGTGGTGCTTGCCCCATCGGTGCCAATCTTCAAATGTCCACCCATCTTCGGAGTGTCATCCGCCCGCGCCGGTGCGGATCTCAGCCCCAGGGCGACGCCCGCAAGCGCGGTTCCCGCCGCCAGCCGCCCCATGAAGTCACGCCGCCCTATCCTATGGACGGCCGTCTGTCGCTCAGGAGCGCTTTGGCTTGCCTCAACGGATGACTGCGACGGAGATTCGTTTTTCATGACCTGACCCCCGATGAGAAATGAAGAAACATGACGGTAACTGCTGTCCCGGCCATCGCGTCCGACGATTCTATGGTTTCCGATTTGGCATGAGAAGGGCGACGCTCCCATGACCCCGCGCACCCTCGATGCCTGGACTGGAGAGCGAAGAAGACGGGATGTCGCGCATCACGACTTGCCTCCAAAACTGCAACAACACTGCAACAGCTTGTCGAACGCCAGCCACCGTTGCGACCCGCCGCGAATCTTAAGTGGGAGACGCAGATTCACATCGTGTACAGGAGCCCGGAACTATCGCGCCTGGGACAAAGGAACCCGATGAACTGGCTCAGCCTCTACTTACCCGATTGCGCCATTTCTAGCGCTGCACTATCGCGCGTTCTATCGAAAGGCCCGGCGGCAAGCGCGATTTCAGACTCCAAATGCCAAACGCTGCAACTCATAAATCCACCGGCGACAATATCGCCGCGAAGATTGAAATGCGACTTGGCCCAGCGCTAGGCGGCCAGAACCCTCACAGGCCTGTCGGCGAGAAAGCCAGCGATATTCTCCACGGCTTGGCCATAGGCCAGTCGGTAATTTTCCACCGTGACATAGCCGAGATGGGGGGTCAGCAGAACGTTGCCGAGCTGGCGTAGCGGGTGGCGCGCCGGAAGCGGCTCCTCGCCGTAGACATCAAGTGCGGCTCCCGCGATCGATCGCGCCCGCAGCGTGTTCAACAGTGCCGCTTCGTCGACGATGGGTCCTCTGGAAGTGTTGACGAGGAATGCTGAGGGCTTCATGAGAGAGAGTTCCTGTTGGCCCACCAGGCCCCGGCTGCGCTCTCCCAAGACCAGGTGGATCGAAAGAACGTCGGCCTCGCGGAAAAGCTCGCTCTTGCTGGCATAACGAACGCCCACGGCGGAGGCCCGGCTTTCCGACATGTTGGGGCTCCAGGCAATGACATTCATCTGAAAGGCCTTGCCAATCGCCGCCACCTCGCTGCCGAGCCTGCCGAGGCCCAGCAGACCCAAGGTCTTGCCACGCAACCCGACCCCGAGCGTGGTCTGCCATACCCCGTCGCGCATCGCGCGAGCTTCATTCGGGATATTGCGCGCCAGACCCAGGATCAGTCCCCAAACCAGTTCCGCCGTCGGATACCCGAGCAGGTCCGTGCCGCAGACGAGGACATCGCACGCAGCCGCAGCCGTGAGATCTATGGCGGCGTTCCGCATTCCCGTCGTAACCAGAAGCTTCAAATTGGTAAGCCGCTCGAGCAGGGACTTGGGGAATGCCGTCCGCTCCCGCATAGCAACGATGATCTCGAAGTCGCGCAGCCGTTGAACGATCGCGGATTCCTCGCCGAGAGTGTCGTGAAAGGCGACCACCTTCACCGTTGGCGGCAGAGTGTTCCACGGAGCCAACGTCGTGGCCGCATTCTGATAGTCATCAAGGATGGCAACCCGCATGGCCGACCTCGCACTCTGCATTGGCCGTTCCCACCTGGCCCACGACGCGGCCTCGGAACCTCGCTTCTCGATCGCGGCGAAGATTCTCCAATTAGTAGAGCTGCTGCTTATCCAGGACGTTTCGCATGTCACCGACGCGCCCATCCAGGAAGCAACGCAGGTTATGGCAGAAAAGGTCTGTAACGCGGGCATGCAAGGGCGGCACTATCGATGAGGAATGCGGGCTGACCAGGACATTCGGCATGTCCCAGAGCGGGCTCGTCGGGGGCAGCGGCTCCACATCGAACACGTCGAGGCCGGCAAAGCCGACGCGGCCCGATTGGAGCGCTTCAATGAGCGCCTTCTCGTCGACCACCTTGCCGCGCCCTATGTTGACGAACGCCGCACCGGGCTTCAAAGCGGCGAAGACGGAGGCATCGATCACTCGCTCTGTCTCCGGCGTATGGGGCAGCGTCACCACGAAGGCATCGGCCTTTCCCGCCATCACCTTGAGCTCCGACATCGGGTAGAAGGCGTCGATGCCGAGAGCCGCGGCGCGGTCCGCGGAATGATGCCGTGCCGTGGCGATCACATGCATCTGGAACGCCTTGGCCAGGGCAGCGACCCTGCTGCCCATATGCCCCGCCCCAACGAGGGCCAGCGTCTTGTCCGCCAGCTCGTCGGTGCAGTAGTCGGTCCAGCGATGCGCTCGCTGCTCGGTCTCGAGATGCCGGATGTTCTTGGCTTGCATGAGAAGCGCCAGAAACACGAACTCGGCGCTCTGCCCGCCATGCACGCCACGCGCGGTGGTGCAGATGACGGAGGAATCCTGCAGTCCGCGCGCCTTGACCTTCTGCCCGATTCCGGCACTGGTGCCCTGGATCCATTTGACCTTGGGCGCATAGGCGAGACCACCGGATCCGTCTGGATCATTGGCGGGAAAATCCCAGAGGATGTCCGCTCTTGCGAGATGCTCGCGCCAGCGCCGGTGATGTTCGGGCGTGTGAACCGCGGGCGTCCCGACATGATCGGAAAGAAAGCGCATCTTCGGCAGCAGATCCGGCTCGAAGATGACCTCGACGCGAGCCGGGTCCACTGCCCGAATCCTCTCGACAAGTTCCGGGGCGATCGGCGACGCGATGAAGACCACCAGCTTTTCCATATTGGACAAACCCCTTGCTCAGATAAGAATCCGGACTCCCATCGCTATCGCTCTGGCCCGATGCGTCAACTCATATTGGCGGATGCAACGCAACGCAGCCATACATAGGGAGGCGAGTCCGAATGAAAGAAAGCGTCGACTCCCGCCGCCATCCGGAACAATTGTCCATTCCCCGCTAGACGAGTTCGCGCTTGATGCGGCGCTCCCAGTTCCTGGAACAGACCCGGCGATCGCCCTCGAAAGCATCAACCGCCGCGCGGATGACAAAGTGCTCGCGCGTGGAGGTCATCGTGACCCGAGACGTCGCACGAACCTGCCAGGCGCCGCGGCCCATCTCGTTGGTCCAGCGGGTCTCGGCCCAGGCGCTGAGCGGATCGCCGTCGGTGATCCGATACTCATGCTCCCGGCTGCTGCCGACCTCGAGGCCATGGCGATCGATACGAACGCGGCCATGGTCGTCGACGAGAAGGAATGTCGTTTCGCCTGTCGCAACATCGCGCGACAGTTTTCGCGAGCTCCGGCCCCGGCGCAGCGTGCTGCGCGGCTCGGGGGCTGCCGCCTCGGCGGGCAGGAAGGGCTCCGGGCCGTCCTCCGGCTGCCGGGCGCGTTCGGGCAGCGTAAGCGTGGCAGGGCCGGCGTAAACGGTAAGCTGCACAGGCTCTAGCGAAGACCAGGTGAGCGGCCAGTAGGTGCTGGACAGCGCCAGGCGAATTCGGTGACCGGGGGGAAAGGCATAGCCGACGTCGTTCAGCTGAATCCTGACCGAATATCGCCGGCCGGGCTCCAAGGGCACCGGCGCGTCGTGGCCGTCACGGTGGGTGAGGTTGAGAATGCCGTAGCTAACGCGGGTCGACGCTCCGTCCGGATGGACGTCGCACAGGCGGGCCACCAGCTTGGCGCATGGCCTATCCGACATGATTTCGACTTCGACGACCGGAGCGCCCAGGATCTCCGTCTGCGCGCGCAGCGGCGCGCTGTCGAAAATCAGCGACTTGGCATCGTCCTCCCGCTGGTCGGTCGGCTCGTCCGGGGCCAGGCCATGGGGACACCACATGCCGGCATGGGCGCCGGTGCTTTCCGGCGAAGCGAGCAGCAGCGGCGTCTCGCGTCCGGCGCCAGCAGAGATGCCTTCCGACGTCAGATGGTAGCGCGTTCCCTTGTTGCCCGGCGCCGGCCAGACTTTCTCGGCGATCCAGCGACCGGGACGACTGGCGTACCAAGCGGCGGGACGCACGCTGTCCTGCATGAAGGCACGCAGCGCGGGCTCTTTCATGATCCCGGTATCGATGCCCTTCAGCCAGTGGTCCCACCACCGAAGGCATTCCTGGAGGAAGCCGATCTGCGGCCCGGGCAACCCGAAATGCGGATAGCGATGCGCCCAGGGACCGATCAAACCCTTGCGCGGCGCCTTCAGGCCGGAAAGCAGGCGGGGAATCGGGTTGGTATAGGAATCGTCCCATCCGCCGACCGCATATACCGCGCATTCGATGCTGCTGAAGTCCTCGCACACAGAGCCGTGTTTCCAGTAGTCGTCGCGATGCTGGTGCTGGAGCCAGAGTTCGTGGAACAGCGGCAAATTGTCCAACCGTTCTTGCCACATGTCTCGCCAGCGCTCGCCCACTAGCGCCGGATCGGGCGGCCGCACCTGATTGGCAATCATGGTTGACGCCCAGGTGAGGTTCGCGCCCAGCAGCGCGCCGCCCATGTAATGGGTATCGTCGGCATAGCGGTCGTCCGTCGAGCACAAGGTGACAATCGCCTTCAACGCCGGGGGCCTTCGCGCCGCGACCTGCAAGCCATTGAACCCGCCCCAGGATATCCCGATCATGCCAACGCTGCCGCTGCACCAAGGCTGGCGCGCCAGCCAGGCGATGACCTCCAGCGCATCGTCCTGTTCCTGCTTCAGGTATTCGTCCCACAGGAGCCCGTCCGATTCGCCTGTGCCTCGCATGTCCACGCGCACGCCCGCATAGCCATGGCCAGCGAAATAAGGGTGGGTCAGGGCATCGCGTTCGGCCGTGGCATCGCCCTTGCGGTAGGGCAGGTACTCGAGGATGGCAGGAACGGGCGAAGCCTCGGCATCCTCGGGCAGCCAGATGCGCGCCGCCAGCCGGCAGCCGTCCGACATCGGAATCCACAGATTTTCGATTTCGCGCACCCGGCGCGGGAACTCGGAGACGATCGCCACGCGCATGGACGGGTGAAGAAGCGACGACGACTGTTTCGTCAAATCCGGCGACCGACTAGTCGACACCACGGCCATCGGCGCGCCTCCCGATACGGATTGTTGGTAAAACATAGTCTTGGCCAACCCCGCCCGCGTCAAGCAATGCAGCCACCTTCGCGGCGCTCGCGCAGCGCATGGCCGCCATGCAGCAGACAATACAACCGACGACTTTCCATCTCTGCTGTCGCGCGGATGTGCAGTCGATGGTCGTTCGTCCCACAGAACTCTCCGTACATCCGCGCCATGCTTCGAATGCGTGCGCCCGGCCCAGGTTCGTCGAGTTGCGGTGCGTTGAACGCTTCATCGGCGTCGACTACCATTTGCCAAATCCCAATCGGCTTCTTGAATGGTGAGTCATGCCGGTCACGGTCTTCATTTCATCGCCGCTGCCCTCGGAACACGTGGAAACGATCCGCGCCGTGGATCCGGCGCTTCTCGAGGTCATCTACGAACCGGATCTTCACCCGCCGAGACTTCGCTTCTATGGCGACCATAAGGGCCTGCCATTCACCCGGACGGCCGAGCAGCAGGAAAGGTGGCGCCGCCATCTCGGGCGCGCCGAGGTGCTTTGGGACTTCCCGCCCAATGACCCTGACGGGGGCGGCGGGCTCGCCTACGCGCCACGGGTGAAGTGGATCCAGGGTACCAGCACTGGCATCGGACAGCGCGCAAACGCGCTGGGCTTGCGGGATTCTCCCATCATCTGCACGACCGCGCGCGGGACCCATGGCGGGCCGGTCGCGGAGTTCGCCTTTCTCGGCATACTCATGCATCTGCGGGGGCTGCGTCATCTGGAGGCCGAGCAGCGGGCGCGCCGCTGGACCGTCTATTGCGCCGACGAGGTGGCCGGCAAGACCCTCGGCGTCGTCGGCGCCGGCGATATGGCGAAGAAGGTCTTGGCGCTGGGCCGCGCCTTCGGCATGCGTTTGCTGGCGACCGCCCGCGACTATCGGCCAGGCCGCGCCGCCGAGCTCGGTGTCGAGCACTATTATCCACGAGGCGAACTGCATGCGATGCTGCGGCAGGTCGATGCTCTCGTCCTCACCCTGCCTCACACGCCCGAAACCGAGGGCTTCATCGACGCCGCGGCGTTGGCCGCCCTCAAGCCCGGCGGCGTATTCGTCAATATCGGACGTGGCCAGACTGTCGATGAACTGGCGCTGATCGCAGCGCTTCAGGCGGGACGGATCGGCTTCGCCGCCCTCGATGTCACGACGATCGAACCCCTGCCCTCCGACAGCCCGCTGTGGACCTTGCCGAATGTCCTCATCAGCCCGCATTCCGCATCCGCGATGCCGGAGGAAAACCGGCGCGTGACAGAGATTTTTTGCTACAACTTGCGTTGCTATCTGGATGGGCGCCTCGAACAGATGCGCAATATTCTGGATAAGAAGCGCATGTACTGAAGCCGGGGTTACACGCTAAACGCGCTTGAAATTCGTCAGCTCCAGGTCCCCGTTTGGCGTTATGTCCGGCGCCAGCCAATCGCGATGCACGAAGATGATGGGCTCATTGGCGATCCAGACGTAAGCGCCCGTGTCATCCATTATCTCCTGCATTCGGATATAGATGTCATTCCTCTTGGCCGGATCTTTCTCAGTCATTCCCTTCTTGAATAAATCCTCGAACTCCGGATCGGACCAGCGTTCCCAGTTCCATTTGCCGATCTGGTCCTTCACGAACCACTGCGACTGATCGTAGGGGTCGGGCACGGAACCAAAACGCATCAGCCAGAGTTGCAGGTCCTTCCACTGGTTGCCCTTGGCCTCCTGGCCCATGTCCCAGAATGCACCGGACTCCTCGGGTACGATTTTGACCGTTATCCCGATGTCCTGCAGGTTAGCTTGTATGATCTGGGCCGCTGCCATGCGGTCCTGCAGGCTGAGTGTGCGCAATTCAAGCTCTAATCCGGTGACACCGGCTGCCTTGAGAAGGGCGCGGGACTTTTCGGGATCGAAGTCGATTTTTGTGGTCTCGCGTCGACCAATTTCACCCGGGGTCGCGAATCCATAGGCCCGCTTGGCCAGGCCCGAGTAAGCCGCCGTGAGGATCGAATCGACGTCGACTGCATGCTGTATCGCCTGCCGCACCCGAATATCGGCGAGCTTGGGGTGCTGCGTATTCATCCCCATCCACATGTATTTCGGATAGCCCGCGACACGGACCTTGCTGTTCGCCGGCGGAGAACTCTTGTAACGGACGGCTGTTGCCGGGGTGATCTGCGTGATATCCAGCTCGCCCGCCTCGTAGGCGAGTTCGGCCGCCTTGGTGTCATCAATATCGATGTAGTTGATTTGGTCGAAGTCGGACGCCGACCCCTTCCAGTCCGGATTGCGCGTGAAAACGATTTTCGTTTTCGGGGTCCAATGATAGACGTAGGGCCCGCATGTCGCTGGAATCTCCGTGGTATACTTGCCCTCAACGGCTTCCGTTGCCTTCTTGGAGATCACCACCCCCGAGTACGGCGCCAGGGTAGTCATCCAGAACGGCTCGAAGGGAAATTTCAATACGAGGGCTCCGGAATAGTTATCGGCGACTTCCACATGATCCAGCGCTGTCCAGGTTACTGCCCAATCGCCTTTCTTCGCGCGCTCGAAGGTATACTTGACATCCTCGGCGCTGAGCTCGCCATTTCCGTTGGTCCATTGGAAGCCGGGTTTCAGCGTGAAGCTGATGCGCAGCCCGTCATCGCTAACCCCGAGATTGCTTACATAGGGCGAAGGACGCCAGCCGATTTTGTCCCCCTTGAGATCGAACTGGGCGAGAGATGGCATGACCGAAGCCAGGGTATTGCCCTCGGCGTCATTGGACATGGTGTTCGGATCGAGCGTCCCGATGTCGTTTTGCATTCGGACGTTGACTGACTTGTGCTCATCGGCTCGCGTGAACTGTGGAAACGACTCCGCGGCTATTACGGCCGCGAGCGTGGATGATGTCGCGAGAAAGTGGCGTCGCGAAAGCCCGTTGGCGAGCATCTTCTTTCCCCCCGTTGGCCGCACATTCTTCTTCAGCAGTCGCAACGATTTCGGCTGGGCAGGCAATTGTCGCATTTGCTTCACGCGTGACCCAAGCCGAATTTAGCAATTCATGCTACCTCTGATTCAAGACGATCAATATCGTCCGCGGGACATGTTTTTGGGCAACCCAAAAGGAGCTCGTCGCTTGGCTTTCTCTATTGCAATTGTCCAAAAATGAGACAGGATTTCTATTCGTTGCTTTAGTCAGCGAGCAACAAATGCGGAGGAATTCGCGACTCTCGGATCTCATTGGGGTGTGTATCGGCAACGGCGTCCCAGGCTTGAACTCAAGATGGACCCGAGGCTGTTTGGAACGCACTCGTTGCGCCGAACGAATGCTACCCTGATCTATCGCGGAAAAGGAAATCTGAGAGCAGTGCAGCTGCTCCTGGGGCATACGATGACAGAGAATACCGCGCGCAATCTCGGCATCGAGGTGGACGACCCCCTAGCCATACCGGAACAAGTTGACGTCTGAAGTGCCCGGGCAGAGCAGACATGCCTTGCCCGTCTCAACACAGCAGATTTGTGCCAAATAGGAGGCCTAATACCAAACGGCGGTGATTGAGACTCGTTGAGCATGTTGTGGGGGATTCCCAAGGAGGCTTGGACATGATTCAAGTGGCGAACCAAGGAGGTTCGCCATGTCGGTACCGATCCCCCTGCGTCG
>Ga0265313_10000629_pt1 | contig 36534 bp, 34 predicted proteins | sample 4123metaG_FD_203122 | JGI IMG/M metagenome (GOLD analysis project Ga0265313, IMG submission 203122) | Rhizosphere microbial communities from Carex aquatilis grown in University of Washington, Seatle, WA, United States - 4-1-23 metaG | ecosystem: Host-associated > Plants > Roots > Rhizosphere >... | reverse complement strand
GCCCGCTCCATCCCGCTCATCGCTTCCGGCGCTGACGGTCACGTTCCTGGCGGCGCTGCTCGCCCCGCCAGCAGCCGGTGTGCCAGTGGCGGCGATCCTGGGGTGCGTCGAGCGGGATCACGACCTCGTGACCTTCGCCCGGACGGATCTCGTGGTCGCATCCCGGGCAGCGGTAGACCTTCTCGGCCTGGTACGGCTGCACGTGCCGCACGTCGATGCGCGAATCGTCGTCGCCGCGTTCGGTCCAGTCGTGCTCCGTCCCCACGCAAGTACGGTATCCACTCGGCCGCGAGCATCTCGGACGTGGAGGAATCGCGTGGAATCGCTGCTCGTGGAGCGCTCCGACGGAGTGGTGACGTGCACGCTCAACCGTCCCGAGAAGAAGAACGCGATCACCAACGAGATGTGGGTCGGCCTGATCGACCTGTTCGAGGAAGTGGCCGTGAACCCCGACGATCGCGTGCTCGTGATCACCGGCGCCGGCGACGGATTCTGCTCCGGCGCGGATCTCGGCGACGGTGGCTCCGCGCAAGACGCGACCGGGGCGGGGAGCGCGCTGGCCGGGATGAGGAACGTCGGCCGGGCGGCGCTCGGTCTGCACGGTCTGGCGAAGCCGACGATCGCCGCGGTCAACGGTGTCGCGGCGGGCGCGGGGTTGAACCTTGCGCTCGGGTGCGACCTCGTGGTCGCGTCGGATCGCGCCCGCTTCAGTGAGATCTTCGCCAAGCGCGGGCTGGTGATCGACTTCGGGGGATCCTGGCTGTTGCCCCGCCTCATCGGCATGCACCGAGCCAAGGAGCTGGTGCTGCTCGCCGACGTGATCGACGCCACCGAGGCCGAACGCATCGGTCTGGTCAACCGGGTCGTCGACCACGAGCTCCTCGGCGCATCGGTTCGGGAGCTCGCGGCTCGCCTCGCGAACATGGCGCCGCTGGCCCTCGCCGCGTCGAAGCGTCTGCTCAATCAGTCGCTCGCGGTCTCGATGGCCGAGGCGATCGAGGCCGAGAACACCGCGCAAGCACTCATGGCTTCGACGCGCGACACCGCCGAGGCGATTCTCGCGTTCTTCGAGCGCCGGGAGCCGCGCTTCAGCGGATCGTGAGCGTGGTCCGGCCGGTTACTGGGTCGGCTCGGTGCTGCGCTGCTGCTCTTCGCGTGCGATGAGCACGGCGTCTCGCTCGGGCTCGCGCACCCGGCGCAACCACGCGCCGTGCCACTCCCACGCGGCCGAGCAGCGGGAGCACGTCAGCAGCATGGAGCCTCCGGACAGCGCCTCCGCCTCGATGGGCGTCGCGTCGTAGGGGCACTGCGTAAGTTCCACACCTCAAAAGTCGGCATTTTCGCCGGAAGCTGAAGGATCTGGCTCGCGCAAATGCATCAGCTCGGCCACCAGAGCCCCCGCCGGCGGTGGACCCGGCCGGCGCGTTCCAGGCGGTTCAGCGCCGCTCCCAGCCGGGCCGGGCCGATCGGGGCGTTGCGTTCGAGGTCGTCGATCGTGGCCGGGTCGCCTCCGAGCGCGTGCAGCACCGCCGCTTCGTCGCGGTCGGAGGGCGGGCGGGCGGCATCGGAGACCCAGCCGCCGGGCCGGCTGCCGCCCCGACCCAGCGCGATGAGCAGGTCGCCCGGGTCGAGGAGCGGGATCGCTCCGTCGGCGATCAGGGAGTTGCAGCCCGCGGCGGCGGGATTCCGCCGGGATCCGGGCATCGCGTACACGGGCCGGCCGTACTCGCCCGCGTAGCCCGCGGTGATGCGGGCGCCGCCGGTCGTGGTGGCCTCGACGACCACCACGAGCTCGGCCAGCGCCGCGATGATCCGATTCCTGACCGGGAACCGCTCGCGAGACGGCTGCACGCCGTAGCCGTGCTCACCGACGACCAGACCGTGCTCGCGTACGCCGTCGAAGAGGGTGCGATGGCGGCGCGGGTAGGTGACGTCGAGACCGGTCGCGACCACACCGACCGCCAGCCCACCGGCGTCGAGTGCTCCTTCGTGCGCGGCGCCGTCGATCCCGATGGCGAGCCCGCTCACCACCGTCACCCCGGAGCCGGCGAGGAACGCGCCGAGCTCCCGGGCGTCGGCAAGCCCGTGCGGTGTCGCCGAGCGCGTTCCCACGATCGCGACCCGGCGGGCCGCGAGCGCGTCGGGTCGCTGGCCCTCGCCCATGAGGACCGCCGGCCGGTCCGGGAGCGGGTCGGGGATCGGATAGTCGGTGTCGCCGGCCACCCAAACGTGGGTGCCGCGCGCCTCGATCTCGAATCCGACCGACGGCGACTCGGCGAACTCGCGCCACTGCCGGGCGAGCGTGTCGGGATCCGTCTCGGTGCACCGGCCGATGAAGCGCGTGACCCGGCCGGCCCGGACCGCGGCGAGCGTCGCGACGGGATCGCCGAACGCCTCGAGCAGCCGGCGGAGCCGAGGTGCGGTGACGAGCGGCAGCGACGCGAGCGTTGCGGCGGCGACTGCTCGGCGGTCGGCGCTCACCAGACGTCCTCTCGGAGCCAGGACGCGCGCGCGACGTCGTCGGCGATGAGCTGGTCGCGATCCTCGAGATCGGCGAGCGTTCTCGCGACGCGTCGAACGCGTGCCGCACCCCGACCGGTGAGCCGCCGGAGTCGGCACGCGTCGGTCCATGCTTCGTGCGCGTCGGCCGGCATCGGCACCAGCGCTTCGAGCGCGCCGGCCGGGATGTGCGCGTTGCGACGCCAATGCGTGCCGGACAGACGCGATCGTTGTCGTTCGACCGCGATCTCGACCCACATGCGGACCTCTTGCGACGACGGGCCGACCTCGGCGCTCGGCGTCTCCACGCGCAACCGGAGATCGAAGCGATCGAGGAGCGGCGCCGAGAGCCGGCGCGCGTAGCGCGTGCGGTGCACGTCGGTGCAGCGGCACTCTTTCTCTGCTCTTCCGCACGGGCACGGATTCGCGCACGCCACCAACAGGAAATCCGCGGGGAACTCGAGCGTGCCCGACGCGCGACTGATCCGGATCGCGCGTTCTTCGAGCGGTTGGCGCAGCGCCTCGAGCACGCTCGTAGGGAACTCGGGCACCTCGTCGAGAAAGAGCGCGCCCCGGTGCGCGAGGGTGATCTCGCCGGGGCGGACCCGGGCGCTGCCACCGCCGACGAGTGACACGGCGGACGCGCTGTGGTGCGGTGCTCGGAACGGTGGTCGGGTGACGAGCGCGGAGATCGGTGTGGAGCCTGCCGCGGAGTGGATGCGGGTGACTTCGAGCGCGGCGTCGCGCTCGAGTGCGGGCATGATGGTCGGCAGACGACGGGCGAGCATGGTCTTGCCGACGCCGGGCGGGCCGACCAGCAACAGGTGGTGCGCGCCGGCGGCAGCTGCGGCCAGCGCGAGGCGGGCGTTGGCGAGGCCGCGCACGTCGATGAGGTCGAGTGGTTCGTCGTGCTCGCCGTCGTCGGTGCGGTCGTCGGGCTCGGGCGGATCGGGCCACGGCGCTTCGCCCTTCAGGCACGCGTGCAGCTCTTCGAGGTTCCGGGCGACGCGCACGTGCACACCGGGAACGAGCGCCGCCTCGGCCGCATTGCCGGCCGGGACGATGACACAGTGCGCGCCGGTGCGGGTGAGCGCGTCGACCAGCGCGAGCGTTCCCGACACCGGGCGGACCGTGCCGTCGAGGCCGAGCTCACCGAGGACGCCGACACCGTCGAGCGCACCGGAGGGCAGGCCGCCGTCGGCGGTCGTCAGCGCGAGCGCCACCGCGAGCTCGAGCCCGGAACCGGCCTTGCGGACCGATGCCGGCGCGAGGTTCACCGTGACGCGTTTCATCGGGTACGCCAGACCCGACGAGAGCATGGCGGCGCGGACGCGCTCGCGTGACTCGCGTCCGGCCGCGTCGGGAAGACCGACGACCGTGTAGCCGGGCAAGCCGCGAGACACGTGGACTTCCACGGTCACGACGCGACCGACGACGCCTTCGAGCACTGCGCTGTTGACCGAAGCGAGCACGAAACGACCTCCTCATCGGGCCGAGAACCGCGAGGTCGGATGCGGTCTCGAGCGGGTGGTGAGGAGGTCGTGACCGCGACCTCGACGGCGTTCCCGGCACCATACGAGGCGGGTGCGACACCGAGGCCCGAGCGCCGTGTCGCGGGGAACTACATTCCTGTGTTCATGCCGAAGCAGGACAGCCCGCGTACCGGTCATGACGCGCGCGCATTCGCGGCATCGCTCACCGGCGTGAGCGAGCACACGCAACGGGCGTACACGCACGACGTCGACGAGTTCGTGGTGTGGTGCGAGCGCGGCGGATGCCCGACAGCGGCCGAGCTCGATCATCGCGCGTTGCGGCGCTACTTCGCGTATCTGCAAACGCGCGGCTTCGGCAAGGCGACGATCTCGCGCAAAGCCGCGTCGGTGCACGCCTACGTGCGGTTCCTCCGCCGGCACGGTGTCGTCAGCCGCGATGTCGCGGCTCGGCTCCATACTGCGCGCGGCCCGAAGAAGCTGCCGCGGGTGCCGCGCCGCCAGGACGCGATCGCGTTGCTCGATCGAGCGGCCGGCGTGGAGAACGGCGACGACCCGCGTGCCGCGCGCGACGTCGCGCTGCTCGAGCTGCTCTACGGCGCCGGACTACGCGTGAGCGAGTGCTGCGGTCTCGACCTCGATTCGCTCGATCTCCGGAAGGGCACGCTCACCGTGCTCGGCAAGGGCGCCAAGGTCCGGCGCCTGCCGCTCGGGCGGCCGGCCTGCGACGCGGTTGCGGCGTACGTGGCCGACGCCCGGCCGGCACTGCTCCACGAGCCCACGGCGGCGCTGTTCGTGAACGCCCGCGGCCACCGAATGACGCCGAGGGACGCGCGGCGGGTGCTCGCCCGTCACCCGCTCTCCGACGGCCGCACCCTCCATCCTCACGCCCTGCGTCACGCGTATGCGACACACCTGCTGGAAGGCGGCGCCGATCTCCGGGCAGTTCAAGAGCTGCTCGGGCACGCCGATGTGGGTACGACGCAGGTCTACACTCACGTCACTCGTGATCGACTGTGGTCGGTATACGAACGGACGCACCCTCGGGCCTAGGGAAGCGGGCAGCACAGCGTGGACGAGTCAACGGCGGACATCGCCGAACTCTGGGAACATTACAAAGAGCGCAATACGGCAGACGCGCGCGAGCGTTTGATCCTGCACTACTCACCGCTCGTGAAGTTCGTCGCGGGCCGGGTCGCGGCGGGTCTGCCCCAGAACATCGAGCAGTCCGACCTCGTCAGCTACGGCATCTTCGGCCTCATCGACGCGATCGACAAGTTCGATCCGGGGCGGGGCTACAAGTTCGAGACCTACGCCATCTCGCGCATCAAGGGCGCGATCATCGACGAGCTTCGTTCGATCGACTGGGTGCCGCGATCGGTGCGCGCCAAGGCGCGGTCGATCGAGCGCGCGTACTCGAAGCTCGAGAACGAGCTGAAGCGCAGCCCCGAAGACGGTGAGGTTGCCAAAGAGCTCGGCATGACCGAGTCGGAGCTCGCGACGGTGCTGGGCCAGATCAGCTTCGTCGGTGTGGTCGCGCTCGACGAGTTGTTGAGCGCGGGCTCCGAGCGGGGGAGCGGCGCGACGGTCGGCGACACGATCGCGGGCGGTGGGCACGATCCGGTCGAGGCGTTCGAGTCGGAGGAGATGCGTCAGGTCCTCGCCGACGCGATCAACCGGATGCCCGATCGCGAACGACTCGTGCTCACGCTCTACTACTACGAAGGCCTCACGCTCGCCGAGATCGGGAACGTGCTCGGTGTGACCGAGAGTCGTGTGTGCCAGATCCACACCAAGGCGATCTTTCAGCTCCGCTCCCGCTTGTCGGAGCCCCTGCCCGAACGCGGCATCGTCACGTAGTTACTGCGGCTGCGACCTCCGGCCCTCGAACGCCCGTGCGGCTTCGGTCAACCGTCCGGGCCTACGGATCCTCGCCTCAGGTGAGTAGAAGCGCGTTTCCGTAGACGGTGTCGCAGGCTCGCGCTACGTTCGTCGGACTTCGCTGATCGTCTCTTCCCTGATCGTTCTCTTCCCCGAGTCGTGTTGCGCGCGGTCGTGGGAGGTTCGATGGGTTGTCGGCTGGGTTGCGCCGTCGTGGTCGTGGTGGCACTCGTCTTCGCGGGGCTGCCGGCGGCGGCGAACGCCGGCGTGCTCGGGGCGTGGGTCAGGCCGGTCGACGGTGCGGTGGTACGCGCCTTCGATCCGCCGAGGTCGCGTTTCGGGGCCGGTCATCTCGGTGCCGATCTCGCCGCGCCGCGCGGCGCGCCCGTGCGCGCGGCCGGAGCGGGGCTCGTGGCGTTCGCCGGTCGGGTCGCGGGTGCGTTGCACGTCGTGATCGCCCACGCGGGCGGTCTGCGCACGTCGTATTCGTTTCTCGCTTCGGTCCGCGTTCGGCGCGGCGCTCGTGTCGCCGCGGGGGATCCGGTGGGCACGGCAGGTGGAGTCGGCGAAGGGCACGACGGTTCGGTCGTGCACTTCGGGCTGCGGGCCGGCAACACGTATGTCGATCCGATGGCGCTCTTCCGGCCGGCAGACCTCGCGTCGATCGTGCATCTGGCGCCGACTGCGGAATCCCCGCGTCCCGCCGACGCGTCGAGCGAGCGACGCGGGCTCTTGGCCGGCATCGCGCACGAGGCCGGGAACGTCGGTCACGCGGTGGTCGTCGGCCTCGATGCCGCGGGTCACGTCATCGTTGCCGCCGCCCGGGCCGGGCAGGCGCAGGTCGCGTCGCGGTTCCCGCTCGCCGTCGCGACGCTGCGAGCCGGATCGGAGTGGCTCGCGCAGCGCGACCACTGTGATCCCCACGCGCCCCCCGCCGACGGGGAGGGCGGTTCCGACCATCGAGTGATGGTCGTCGCCGGTATCGACAGCAGCATGACGGGCGGGAAGTCCTCCGTTTCGCTGCCGGTGTCGGCGCTCGGCTACCAACCCGACGAGGTCACGTATTTCTCGTACTCCCGCACCGGTGGTGACTACACGCCCGCCGACACGGAGGGGCCGATCATGCTCGCGGCGCGTCGCCTGGCCGGCCAGCTGCGTGCGCTCGAACGCAGCGAGCCGGGCCGGGAGGTCGACCTCCTCGCACACTCGCAAGGAGGTGTCGTGGTCGAGACGTTCCTGACGATGATCTACAAGCGCGGCGACCGGTCGTATCCGCCGCTCGGAACCGTCGTCACGTTGGCGTCACCGCTGCGGGGTGATCCGCTGGCCACGGCGGCCGGCGACATCGAGCGCACGACCTCGGGGACACTCGGCCTCGACGGAGCCGGGAGGGTCGCACGCGCAGTCGGCGCGCCGCTCCCGATCGGATCGCCGGCCCTGCGGGATCTCGGGGCGCACTCCGACCTCATGCACCGCCTGAGCGCCGCGCCCTGGCCCGACACGGTGGAGGTCACGACGATCGGAAGCGCCACCGACGTCTTCGTACCGGGCAACGCGGCAACGCTTCCGGGTGCGCACGCGAGGATCGTCGTGCCGCACGCGCTGAACGCGCACACCGGGATACTCCAGGATCCGGCCGCGATGCGAGACGTGCGCGCCGCGCTCGAAGACAAGCCGTTGCCGTGTCAGTCGCTCGTGACGATCTTCGCGGGAAAGACGTTTGCGCCCGCGATCGGCGCGGCCGAGGCTCTCGTCGGGTCGGCCGCCGAGGCCGTGGGCCGAGTGCTGGACGCGCAGTCGTGACGCGGCGGCAGGTGGTCGCGGCGGTGGTGTTGGTGCTCACCGGCGCGGGGTGCGCAGGTGGAGGTGGCCGCGCCGCCTCGGCCCCACGCCCGCACGAGCACGCGCCGACCCGGGGGGCCGGATCGATCGCTCGCACGATGACGGCTTCGGTCGGCGTGCTCGGTGGCGAGCCCGGCGGCATCTCGGCCGATCGCGCCGGCATCGTCGCCGCGATCGACGAGGAACGCGTGGTCTCGCTCGACCAGCGCGGCGACCGGCTCTGGTCATCGGCGGTGCGCGGCGCCGCTCGCGGCTGGCCCTGGATGGGTGACGGCATGGTCGTGATACCGACACTCGTTTCCGGCGGATCGGGCGGCTGCGTGGCACTCGACCGCGCGACCGGTGCGCGGCGATGGTCGTACCAGGAGCGGGGTGCCGACGGGGTCGCAGTCGCGAGCGCCGGACCCGACGTGTACTGCGCGCTGGGCGACGGTGTCGTCGTGGCGATCGAGCGCGCGACCGGCGCGCGTCGTTGGCGCGCGGTGTTGGAACCGTCGGTGTCCCGATCGCTCGCATCAGTGTCCGAACGCAGCGCGTTCGCGGTCGACTCGACAACGCACACGCTCGCGTTGACGGTCTGGTTCGCCGGGCACCCGTACCTCTCGCTGCGCCGGCTCGACACGGGAGCCGAGCGGGGACTCGTCGACCTGCTCGATGCCGGATCCGCAAGCTCGCCGGTGGCGATCCGTCCCGGGCTCCTCGCGGTCGGCGCGTCCGAGCCGGGCCATGTGTGCACGATCGACCTCAGACCGCAGCCCGTGCGGGCGCCGGCGTGTGTGGCCGTGCCCGCGCCGACCGGCTTCGATCCCTCGGCAATCCCGGTCGTGAGCGGCCACACGCTGGTCATCACGTCCAAGGACGGCTGGGTCATCGCGATCGACACCGCGCGACTGAAGGTGCTGTGGTCGGTGCGCACGCCGGCGCCGATCCTCGACAGCCATCCGGTCGTCGTCGGCCCCGACGTGCTCGTCGCCGACTGGGCGCGGGTCCCGTGGCTGCTCCGGCTCCGAGACGGCGCCAAGATCTCCGGCCCGAGCGTCGAAGGTGCGGTCATCGCGACCGCGGCCGATGCCGCCGGAGGGTTCGACGTGGCCGTCCGTGGCGGAGCGCATGCGGGCATCGAGCGGTGGACGCAGTCCGGCGCCTGACCCGATAATCGGACAATTCCGACCAGTACTCCCGAAGCCGTCCCGGGTCGGGCGCGGAGGTCGGCCGCTACACTCCGGGCCGTCCCCACTCTTCGAAACCGGACCAAGCACGCCCGCGAACCCGAGGTGGCGTCCGACTGCAACAGCGGCCGGTGCTCTCGCGGACGGAAGATCGAACCTTCAGGGAGGAACGGCTGTGGCCGTCGTGAGCATGAAGCAGTTGTTGGAAGCTGGCGTCCATTTCGGGCACCAGACCCGGCGTTGGAACCCGAAGATGAAGCGGTTCATCTTCGGGGAGCGCAACGGGATCTACATCGTCGACCTGCACCAGACGCTGGATCGCATCGACACCGCGTACCGATTCGTGCGTGAAGACGTCGCCCGCGGCGGCAGTGTGCTCTTCGTCGGAACGAAGAAGCAGGCGCAGGAGCCCGTCGAGCGCCAGGCGGAGGCGTGCGGCATGCCGTACGTCAACTTCCGCTGGCTCGGCGGCATGCTCACCAACTTCCAGACCGTCCACTCGCGGGTCGCGAAGTTGCGCGAGTTCCAGCGCCAGGTCGACTCCGGTGAGGTCGATCTGATGTCGAAGAAGGAAGGGCTCAAGGTCCGGCGCGATCTCGCGAAGCTCGAGCGCAACCTCGGCGGCATCAAGAATCTCGAGAAGCTCCCGAGCATCATCTTCGTGATCGACACGAAGAAGGAGCACATCGCGGTCACCGAGGCCAACCGCCTGCACATTCCGGTGGTCGCAGTCGTCGACACCAACTGCGATCCCGACGTGATCGACTACGTGATCCCGGGGAACGACGACGCGATCCGCTCGGCGAACCTCATGTGCCGCGTGATCGCCGACGCCGTGAAGGAGGGCCGCGAGATGGCCCGCCGGCGCAACGTGCGCCCCGGAACGCGGTCGGAGGACGTGGCGCCGGTGGCTGCCGTCGCAGCGCCTCCTCGCCCGACCCGCACTCCCGAGCAGGAGCGCGAGTTCCAGGAGCGCCAGCGCGAGGCCAAGGCGGCCGCGGCCGCCAAGCAGCGCGAGATCGAGGAGCGGGCCCAGCAGGCAAAGGATGCGGCGAAGGCCGCGCCGGCGCCCGAGGCTCCGGTCGCCTCGGCCGAGGCCGTAAGCGCGGAGACCACCGAACCCACCCCGGCCACGACGGCGGGCGACACCGAAGGAGCGTGACCATGGCCGAGATCGCCGCCAAGGACGTCGCCGCGCTCCGGAAGATCACGGGCGCGGGGATGATGGACTGCAAGAAGGCGCTCTCCGAGACCGACGGCGACGTCGAGCGCGCCAAGGACTGGCTGCGCGAGAAGGGCATCGCGGGCGCGGCGAAGCAAGCCGGCCGCGAGGCGAACGAAGGCGCGATCGAGGTGCGCGTCGACGGCGGCGTGGCCGCGCTCGTCGAGCTCAACTGCACCACCGACTTCGTCGCCAAGGGCGATGTGTTCAAGCAAGCCCTGGCGAAGCTCGTGCAGATCGTGATCGAGAAGGGCGACGCCGACCTCGGCGCGCAACAGATCGACGGCGAGTCGGTCGACGACTTCGTGAAGGGTCTCGCGGGCTCGCTGGGTGAGAACATCCAACTCGGTCGCACCGTCCGGTTCGAATCGCCCGACGGGCTGCTCGACGCGTACAAGCACGTCCAGAACGAGCGGGGTGTGGTGGGCGTCATCGTGGAGCTCGGCGGGGTCGACCCGGCCGATGCCAAGGCCCGCGAGGTCGCGCACGACATCGCGCTGCACATCGCGAGCGCCGCGCCCCGCTGGGTCACCCGCGACGACGTGCCGGCCGACGTGATCGAGCGCGAGCGCAAGATCTACGAGAGCCTGGCCCGCGAAGAGGGCAAACCCGAGCAGGCCTGGCCGAAGATCATCGAGGGCAAGATCAACGGCTTCTACAAGGCCAACCCGGGTGGCGCGCTCGTCGAGCAGTCGTTCGTGAAGGATCAGAAGTCGACAATCGGGGCGCTCGTCGCCGGGCTCGGCGGCGGTGCCACGGTGCGTCGTTTCGCGCGGGTCAAGATCGGCGAGGAGTGATCCGCCCGCCCACACACGTGAGGAGTTGCTGATGTCCGAGAGCCGGTACCGGCGAGTGGTGCTCAAGCTCTCGGGCGAGGCGTTCGCCGATCGATCGCTCAACTTCGGCATCGACTCCGACGTCGTCCAACGGATCGCGGCGGAGGTCACCAAGGCGCGTGACGACCTCGGCGTCGAGATCGCCATCGTCGTCGGCGGCGGCAACATCTTCCGGGGCATGAGTGGCGCGAACGGCGGCATGGACCGGGCGCGCGCCGACTACATGGGCATGCTCGCCACCGTGATCAACGCGCTCGCGTTGCAGGACGCGCTCGAGCAGCTCGGTCAGCCGACCCGCGTGCAGACGGCCATCACCATGTCACAGGTCGCCGAGCCCTATATTCCGCTACGCGCGATCCGTCACCTCGAGAAGGGCCGGTTCGTGATCTTCGCTGCGGGCAACGGCAATCCGTACTTCACGACCGACACGACGGCGGCGCTGCGCGCGGCCGAGATCGGGGCCGACGCGGTGCTGAAGGGCACGCATTCCGGCGTCGACGGCGTGTACAGCGCCGATCCGCGTTTGCACCCCGACGCGGTGAAGCTCGAATCGGTCACGTACATCGACGTGCTCCAGCGCGGTCTGCAGGTCATGGACTCGACCGCGATCACGTTCTGCATGGACAACTCGCTCCCGATCATCGTGTTCGACGTGACCCAGCCGGGGAACATCTTCCGCGCGCTGATCGGCGACGCCATCGGGACGCTCGTGAGCGCGGGCGACTCGTCGGGAGGGGACAACTGATGCACCCCAAGGTCGGCGAGGCCCAGGAGAAGATGCACAAGGCCGTGCTGCACATGCAGGACGAGTTCGCCGGGATCCGCACCGGCCGCGCCACGCCGGCGATCGTCGAGAAGTTGCGGGTCGACTACTACGGGTCGGAAGTGCCGCTCCAACAGCTCGCGAGCTTCTCCGTGCCGGAGCCGCGCGTGCTGGTGATCGCCGCGTACGACAAGAGCGCGATCAAGGCGATCGAGAAGGCGATCCAGGCGAGCGACATCGGGGTCACGCCCTCGAACGACGGCGCCGTGATCCGGCTCACGTTCCCGGAGCTCACGGCCGACCGCCGCAAGCAGATGGTGAAGGTCGTGAAGGCTCGCGCGGAAGACGGGCGCGTCGCGGTCCGCAACGTCCGGCGTCACGTACGCCAGGAGCTCGAGCAGCTCGAGAAGGACGGCGACATCTCGCGCGACGACCTCGATCGCATCGAGAAGGACCTCGAGAAGCTGACCCACGACGTGATCGCCGAGATCGACACGATGTCGGGCCACAAGGAGAAGGAGCTGCTGGAGGTGTGACCGTCCGGCTGCCAGTTCCCGCGCCCCGGGCCGGACGTGGTCCCGGGGCGGTGCCGGGATAGTTGCGCCGGAGAGTGCCCGTCTAACCTGCCACCGTGAGGATGCGAGGGTGAGGACCACGTGAGCGAGCCATACGACGACGAACGCCCGCCCGTCGAGGGAGTGCGCATCCTCGGCGCCGAGGAAGCCCGAGCGAGCCTCGGCGAGACCCGCGGTCCCGCGGCCGACGAGCCCGACGAGCCGGTCGACCTGCACGAGGACGAGCCGCAGCTCGACCTGCGCGAGCCCGCCCCCGCGGTCCCCGACGAAGCAGCGGTGGGCGGCATGCCGCCGGAGGGCGAGCCGGTGACCGCGGGCGCCCGCACCGCGCCCACGTGGTCGGCCGAGCACGACGACCTCCTACCCGGCCGCGAGCCGGTTCGCGCGCGCCCGATCTCGATGCCCAGCGCGCCGGTATCCGCGCCGCCGGTCTCGTCGGAGGCGCCCGAGGCGCCGGTCGCGGCGCGCGACGCCGGAGGCGGCGACGACGCGCCGACCGGCGAGATCCCCCCGCTCCCGCACTGGACCGAACCGCCCACCGGCGCGGTACCGGCGATCTTCGCCGACGACAGTGAGACGGCCGAGGAGCTCGACGCCTGGGCCTCGGTCACCGGCGCGCAGCCCCGGTTCCGCTCAGGCGACGACTGGGCGGAGTCCGACTTCGCCGAGGACCTCTCGGCCGAGAACGTGAAGCTCGGTGCATTGTCGAACGAAGGACCGGTCGACGAAGACGAGGAGTTCGAGCGCGACCTTGCCGCGCGCCGCCGGGCCCCCGCCGCCGGAGCCCCGACGCGTCCGCGTCGCCAGCCCCGTCCGCGGACGCCGGGCCCGAGCCGGCTCGAAGCGGATCGAACCACGCGGGACACCCCACCCGCGCGCGACCTCCCGACGGCGATCATGACCGGCCTCGCGGTTGCCGTCGTCGCGATCGTGAGCTTCACGCACAACGCGACGACGGTCGCGCTGGTCTGCGTCGTCGTCGGCGTCGCGACCCTCGAGCTCGCGAGCTCGTTGCGCAAACGCGGGCTGCGACCGGCGACGCTCGTGGCGCTCGTCGCGTCCACGCTGATGCCGGTTGCCGCGCGTCACTACGGTCCCTCCGCGTATCCGGTCTTCTTCGGCATGGTCGTGATCGTGTCGATGTTGTGGTTCCTCTGGGAGATCACGCCCGGGCGTCCGCTTCCCGGGGTCGCGAGCACGGTGCTCGTCTTCGCGTACGTCGGCGGCCTGGGCGGCTTCGCGGGCCTGATCCTCGCGTCGTCGCGCTACGGGGTGCGCCTGCTGCTCGGTGTCGCGCTCTGCGTCATCGCCTACGACGTCTTCGGGTTCTTCGTCGGCTCGCAGTTCGGCCACACGGCGGTGGCGCCGAAGATCTCGCCGAACAAGACGGTCGAGGGCACGGTCGCCGGCATGATTGCGGCGGTCATCGTCGGCGTGCTGATCGTCGGGCACATCCGGCCGTGGACGATGGGCCGCGGGCTCGCGCTCGGCGTGCTCGTCGCGGCGGGTGCGTTCGTCGGCGATCTCTGCGAGTCGATGCTCAAGCGCGACCTCGACCTGAAGGACTTCGGTTCGCTGCTCCCAGGCCACGGAGGCTTGCTCGATCGCTTCGACTCGCTGCTGTTCTGCCTCCCGATCGCGTACTACCTCGCGCTCCAGTTCAAGATCTTCTGAGGTTCGCGCCGTGAACAGCCCGGGCCGGTGGCAGGCGGTCGATCCCGAGCCCGGGCCGCCGCGGCTCGAGTCGCCGGCGCCGATCGCGCCCGGAGCCGAGGTCGACCTCGCGGCCGAAGAGCGGACCGACGCGCCGCGCGCGGAAGCACCGGCGGGTACCGTCGAGATCGAAGCGGTGCTGACCGAGGACGAATATCGTCAACTGCTGGCCGGGGCGGCGGAGGCGGGCAAGACTCCGAACGACTTTCTCCGCCAGGCGGTGCGCGACGCTTGGTTCTTCGGGCGCAACGCACCACCCGGGTCGAGCATCTTGATCGTGTCCGGTGGAAAGGCGCACACCGTCACCTAGCGCGGCAGTGCGAGTGGGGGCCGGGATGCCAGACCAATCAGCACGACGTATCCGGCTCGACGGAGCCGACGGAGTCCGTGCTTCGCCGCGCTTGCTCGTCGACGACGCCGACGACGTGCGCGACCGGCGCCTCGGTCGCGGGGCGCACCTCCGGAGAACGCAGGCGCGCATCGTCTACCTCCTGCTGTTCATCTTCGCGGCGACGATCGCGGCCGGCTTCGTCGGTCTCGCGATCGGCTGGGCGTCCGAGAGCGGTATGAAGGACTTCCTGGCGATGTTCGTGCCGGCCGAGACCGCGCTGTTGGGCGCGGCGGCGGGCTTCTACTTCGCGTCGCAGTCGTCGTCGGAGACCGCCGAGGCGGTTGCGGCGGCCGTCGACCCGGGCGCGCGTCGGGCGCCGGGGAAGTGACCCGAGCCGACGACGGTGGGACACCCCGCAGCCCGTAGGCTGGAGCGATGAAACGTGGGGTCGTGGTGCTCGGGTCGACCGGTTCGGTCGGAACGCAGGCCCTCGACGTCATCGCCCGTCACCCCGACGACTACCGCGTCGTGGCGCTCGCCGCGGGCGCCAACACCGAGCTCCTGGCCGAACAGGCGCGGGAGTTCGGCGTGCCCGCCGATCTCGCGCGTTCGTGTCTCGACACGCCCGACGTGCTGGCGGAGCTGGCCGCGCATCCCGACGCCGACGTCGTGCTGAACGCGGTCGTCGGCTTCGCGGGACTCCCGGCCACGATCGGCGCGCTCGAGGCGGGCAAGCGGCTCGCGCTGGCCAACAAGGAGAGCTTGATCGCGGCGGGACCGATCGTGGCCAAGGCGCGCGCGGCGGGCGGCGGCGAGATCGTGCCCGTCGACTCCGAGCATTCGGCGATCTGGCAGTGCCTGCGCTCCGGGCGTCATGGCGAGGTCGCACGCATCGTGCTCACCGCGAGCGGCGGCCCGTTCCGCGGCCGCAGCCCGGCCGAGCTCGCAACGGTGACCCGCGCCGACGCGCTCCGCCATCCCACGTGGCAGATGGGCGCCAAGATCACCATCGACTCGTCGACCCTGATGAACAAGGGCCTCGAGGTCATCGAGGCGCACGAGCTCTTCGGCGTCGAGTTCGATCGCATCGAGGTCGTCGTGCATCCGCAGTCGATCGTGCACGGCATGGTCGAGTTCTCCGACGGCGCGACCATCGCGCAGCTGTCGACTCCCGACATGCGGCTCCCGATCGGCCTGGCCCTCCGCGCGCCGGATCGCCTGCCCGAGGCGTTCGGCGCGATCGACTGGTCGAAGGTCGGGACGCTCACGTTCGAGCCGCCCGATCCGGCGACGTTCCGTTGCCTCGCCCTCGCGTACGACGCGGGCCGAGCCGGCGGCACGGCGCCCGCGGTGCTGAGCGCCGCCAACGAGATCGCGGTCGAGGCCTTTCTCGACGAGCGCATCCCGTGGTCGGGTATCGCCGAGATCGTCGAGGAAGTGCTGAACGCCGGCGCGGCGGGCGCCGATGAGATAGCCGACGTGCTCGCGGCCGACCGGCTCGCGCGCGAGCGCGCCCAGGTCTCGGTCCTACGAAGGAGTGTTGCGTGAGGGACCCGTTCGAGCAGGTCAGCGTCCGTGGGCGCAAGGCGATCACGCTCACTGTGGCGGGCGCCCTGCTGCTCCTCGCGTACGGGCTCGTGTTCCCGACCCAGGTCGCGATCGTCGGCGTGGTGCTCACCCTGCCGGTGATCATCATGTTGCACGAAGCCGCGCACTTCGTCGCCGCCAAACGGTCGGGGATGAAGGTCACGGAGTTCTTCGTCGGGTTCGGGCCCCGGATCTGGTCCTTCCGGCGCGGCGAGACGGAGTACGGCGTCAAGGCCGTCATCCTCGGCGGCTACTGCCGCATCATCGGCATGACCAACCTCGAAGACGTCGCCCCCGAAGACGAGGCGCGCGCGTACCGGTCGAAGGGTTACCTGGCGCGTGTCGTCGTCGCCGGCGCCGGTCCGGCGGTGCACTTCGTCATCGCGTTCGTGTTGATGTTCTCGCTGCTGTTCGTCGCCGGCGATCTCCAACACGAGCACGAGCTCACCAAGTTGGACGCGGTCTCGTTGGGAGCGGCGCAGGCCGGCATCAAGGCGGGCGACACGCTCGTGGCGATCGACGGCAAGCGGATCACCAACTGGGATCAGGTCGCCGGTCTGATCCAGAAGCATCACGCCGGTGATCGGGTCCAGATGGTCGTCGAGCGGGGCACGACACGCGTCACCCGCGAGGTGACGCTGGCCCGTCACGTGTTCGACGGCCAGAGCGCGGTCGTCGCCGGGATCACCGCGACGGTCGAGGTTCCGCGTCCTTCGTTCGTGAGCTCGGTCACGATGGCGCCCGGCCAGGTGGTCACGGTCGCGCACCAGGCGGTGGACGCGCTCGGTCAGATCTTCTCGCCGTCGGGGATGTCGAAGTACTTCCACGTGCTGTCGGGCACCGACAAGAGCAAGGTCGACAACGAGCAGCGGTTCCTGTCGCCCGTCGGCTTCGCGCAGGTCGCCGCGCACGCGGTGAGCGCGGGCTGGGTCGCAGTCGTGGGCCTGCTGCTCGTGATCAACGTGTTCCTCGGGCTCGTCAACCTCGTGCCGCTGCTGCCCTTCGACGGCGGGCACATCGCGATCGCGACCGTCGAGCAGATCGCGTCGTTCGTGATGCGCCGCAAGGTGCGGGTCGACGCCGCGAAGCTCATGCCGATCGCGGGCGCGGTCTTGGTCGTGCTCCTGTTCATCCTGGTCTCCTCGCTGTTCCTCGACATCACGCATCCCGTCGCCAACCCCTTCTGACCGCCCGGACGGGTGGAGATGTCGTGATGATCCGGTGAACGACGGCCGCCCGCCACGACCGACGGCATAGCCTGCAGGCATGCAGAAACGGCGAGTCACCCGGCAGGTGATGGTCGGCACGGTGCCCGTCGGCGGCGAGGCGCGGGTCTCGGTGCAGTCGATGACCACGACCAAGACCGCCGACGTCGACGGCACGCTCGCGCAGATCTATGCGCTGGCCGCGGCCGGCGCCGACATCGTGCGATGCACCTGCAACGAGGAAGAGGCCGCGCTCGGTCTCGCGCAGATCGTGCCCCGCTCGCCGGTGCCGATCGTCGCCGACATCCACTTCCAGTACAAGCTCGCGCTCGCCGCGATCGAGGCGGGCGTGCAGGCGCTGCGGCTCAATCCCGGCAACATCCGCAAGCCCGAGCACATCAAGCTCGTGGCGCGGGAGGCGAAGGACCACGGACTGCCGATCCGCATCGGCGTCAACGCCGGCTCGCTCGATCCGGCGATGGCCGAGCGCCACGGCGGCATCACGCCGGAGGCGCTGGTCGCGTCCGCGATGCACGAGCTCGATCTGTTTCGCGAGGTCGACTTCGAGAACGTGAAGATCGCGGTGAAGGCCTCCAACGTCCCCTTGATGATCGACGCGTACCGGTTGTTGTCCGAGACGACCGACCATCCACTCCACCTCGGGGTCACCGAGGCCGGCCCGATGCCACAAGGGCTCATCAAGTCGGTGGCCGGCATCGCGACGCTGCTCGCCGAAGGCATCGGCGACACCATTCGCTTCTCACTCACCGCGGATCCCGTGGAAGAGGCGAAGGCCGGGAAGGTGCTCCTCGAGTCGTTGGGGCTGCGCGAGCGCAAAGGGCTCGACCTCATCGCGTGCCCGTCGTGCGGGCGGGCCGAGGTCGACGTGATCGGCATCGCGGCCGCCGCGCAGGCGGCGCTCGAGGAGCGCAACATCCCGCTGCAGGTCGCGGTGATGGGGTGTGTGGTGAACGGGCCGGGGGAGGCGCGCGAAGCCGACCTCGGCATCGCGGGCGGGCGCGGCAAAGGCCACCTCTTCGTGAAGGGTCACGTGGTGCGGGTCGTTCCCGAGGCCGAGATGGTGAGCGCGCTCGTCGACGAGGCCGAGCGCATCATGGCCGAGGGCATCGAGGCCCGCATCGCCGCCGCCGACGCCGGTGCCGCCGAGGAGGCCGAGGCGACGCGTGACGAGCTCCTGCAGATCCAGGGCACGGACGCGAACCACACCCATGATCGGGAAGCCCGCATCCGCGAGGTGACCGAGGTCTAGCTGCTGAGTGCAGCTAATACGTCAAGTGGCGCTCAACCGGCTCGTCCGCGGGGTCGAAGCATGACGAGGCCCACCGTGGGCCGTGCGTCGTGGCGGGGGCGCGAGGACGACGAACATGTCGAAACGCGCTTCTCGAATGCGGGCGAACCCGGCCGTGTCGTCGAGCGGCTCCGGTGACGCCGGAAGCATCCGCCGGGCAACACGCCAGCTCCGGATCTCGACCGCAGTCGCGGTCCTGCTGCTCGCGGGTGGGATCGCCGGTTCGATGTGGCAGGCGAGCGCAGGCGCCGCGAGCGACACCGAACGTTCGCAGCGAACGTTCGCGGCGGCTTCGGCCGACATCGCGGCGACGCTGAAGCTCGCGATCCTGCGCGAAGACGATCTCAACGTGAGCGGGGCCGCGTACCTCTCGGCCAACCCGAACAGCTCGAACGCCGAGTTCCTGCAATGGGCCAACTCGATGCGAGCGTTGCCGCGGTACCCGGAGCTGCAGGACTTCGGCAACGCCGTGATCGTGCCGGCCGCGGACCTGGCGGCGTTCACGGCGCGGGCCGAGGCCGATCCGTCGGTACCGCTCGGCCCGACCGGAAAGTTCGTCGTCGATCCTCCCGGTCGCCGAGCGTCGTACTGCTTCGCGACGGTCGGGCAGGTGCGCAACGCCGAAGTCGGCACCCCGCAGGGTTACGACTTCTGCGCGACCGGACTCGGACCCGCGCTCTTCGCGGCTCGCGACTCGGGCCAGGGTTCCTACGCACCGTTTACCGTCGGAAAGAACCTCGAGCTGGGGGTCTCGACGCCCATCTACCGCGGCGGGGTCGCACCACCGAACGTTGCCGCGCGCCGGAAGGCGTTCCTGGGCTGGTTCGGCACCTCGATCCTTCCGAGTGTGCTCCTGGACCGCGCGTTGGATCGCCATCCGCACTATGCCGTGACCTTCCGCTACCACGCGGGAGGCTCCGACGCCGAGTTCCGAAGCGCGGCAGTTCCTCACGGCCCCCGTTCGGCGTCGATCGATCTGCACAACGGCTGGACCGTGACGACGTACGGCGGCGACGCGGCCGGCGGCCTGTTCTCGGACGGCTCGGCGATCCGATCGTTGCTCGCGGGGATCGGCTCGACCGCGGCTCTGGCCGCGTTGATCTTCGTGCTCGGCAGCGGGCGGGCACGTGCGCTGCGCCTGGTTGGTGAGAAGACCGACGAACTGCGGCACCAGGCCCTGCACGACAGCTTGACCGGGCTCGCGAATCGCGCGCTGATCTCCGACCGAATCGAACAGCTCCTGGCGCGCAATCGGCGAAGTCACACGATGGGGTCGGCGCTCTACGTCGATCTCGACGAATTCAAGAACGTCAACGACACGCTCGGCCACGAGATCGGCGATCGGCTCCTGCAGACGGCTGCCGCGCGGTTGACGACCGCGCTGCGCGATGCCGACACGATCGGGAGAATGGGCGGCGACGAATTCGTCGTGCTGATCGACGGGGCGTCGCTGCAGAGCGCGCCGGAGCTCGTGGCCGAACGCATCCTCGAGGTCATGCGCCAGCCGTTCCACATCGAGGGCGCGGCCTCACCGATCGTCATCACGACCTCGATCGGGATCGCGATCGGGGACCGAGCCGAACCGGAAGAGATGCTCCGAGACGCCGACCTCGCGCTCTACGAAGCGAAGGCGCAGGGCAGGAATTGCTACGTCGTGTTCCGGCCGGAGATGAACACCGACGCCCGGTACCGCGTCCAGCTCGAGTTCGATCTCCGGTCGGCCTTGGAGTGCGGGCAGTTCCGGCTCGTGTACCAGCCGATCTACGACCTCGAGGATCTCGCGCTGGCCGGAGTCGAGGCGCTCATCCGATGGGATCATCCGGCGCTTGGCACCCTTTCGCCCGACGAGTTCATTCCCGCACTCGAGTCGAGCGGCCAGATCGTCGAGGTCGGAAGATGGGTGCTGCACGAAGCGTGCGCGCAGCTGGCCGCCTGGCGTGCACGCGGGAGCGACCTGAGCGTCGCCGTGAACGTCTCGGGTCGCCAGCTCGACCGCGACGGCGTCGTCGACGACGTACGCGACGCGCTCGCCGCGTCCGGGCTCGATCCTGCGCTGCTCACCATCGAGGTGACCGAGACCGCGCTGATGCGCAACATCGACACGACCGCGCGGCGGCTGCGAGAGCTCAAGGACATCGGTGTCGAGGTCGCGATCGACGACTTCGGTACCGGGTACTCGAGCATCGCGTACCTCCAGCGGTTCCCGGTCGACTGTCTCAAGATCGACCGTTCGTTCACCGACGCGATCTCGGAGTCATCCGAGGCCGACGTGCTGATCCACACCCTTGTGCAGCTCGGCAAGGATCTCGGCATGCGGACGCTCGCGGAGGGTGTCGAAACGCGGACCCAGCTCGATCATCTCCGAGGCGAACAGGTCAACCAGGCGCAAGGGTTCCTGCTGGCCCGGCCCCTCGACCCCGACGCGCTCGAGTCGCGGCTCCTCGCTCCGATGCGCCGGTCCGAGTCGGACCGCGACAGTCCGGGGCGCGTGCGGTCATAACCTCGCATTCGTGACCGAACCCGACCGTGGCGCTCCCGTCGGTCGGCGCGTCTTCCTCGGCCTCGTCGGGCTGGGCGCCGCGGGAGTCATCGTCGGCGCGAAGGTGCAGAACTGGCTCGAGCAGGTGGTCGCGCCCATCGAAGCCAAGGATTTCACCGGGCTCACCTCGCTCCTCCCGTTCGGCAACTACCGCTTCTATTCGATCACCGGCGACTTCCCGCACCGCGCTCGTGACCAGTACACGCTCGAGGTGAAGGGTCTCGTCGAGACGCCGTTCTCCATCTCGTACGCGGAGCTCACCGCGATGCCGGCCACGAAGTTGAAGCGCGACTTCCAGTGCGTCACCGGCTGGCGGGTTCCCGACCAGCACTGGACGGGTGTGCAGCTTTCGAAGTTGCTCGACCGCGCCGGCGTGAAGCCGGAGGCGACGGCGTTGCGGTTCGTGTCGTTCGACGGCGAGTACACGGAGAGCCTGACCCTCGCCCAGGCGCGCCGCCCCGACGTGATGGTGGCGTACCAGCTCGAGTCCAAGCCGCTCTCGAGGCAACACGGAGGGCCGGTCCGTCTCTACGTCGCCCCGATGTACGGGTACAAGTCGTGCAAGTGGCTGCAGACGATCGAGTTGACCGCGCGCGTCGAGCCGGGCTACTGGGAGAACAACGGCTACGACGTCGACGGTTGGGTCGGCCGCAGCAACGGCCGCGACGACGCGCCCACATGAGTTCGCGCACCCTCCCGCGGTTCGATCGCGTCGAGCGGTACGCGCACTGGTGCACCGCCACGCTCATGCTGATTCTTCTGTTCACCGGGTTCAGCATGTACGCGGGGCCGCTGTCGCAACTCGTCGGTCGGCGGCTCTTGATGCGTACCGTTCATCTGTACGCGGGGTTGCTGCTCCCGGTCCCGATCGTCGTCGCGATCGCGTTGCGCGCGGGCGGGCAACTCCGCGAAGACCTCGGCCGGCTCAACCGCTGGACGCACGAAGACCGCGTGTGGTGGTCGAGGAGGCGGCGGGCGGGTGCCCGGCTCGGCAAGTTCAATCCCGGGCAGAAGCTGAACGCGACGTTCATCGGTGCGTCGATCGTCGTGATGTTGATGAGCGGCTCGATCCTGAAGTGGTACGGCCCGTTCACCGACTCCTGGCGGCAGGGTGCGACATTCGTGCACGACTGGTTCGCGATCGGGCTGCTGTTCGCGATCGGGGGCCACATCGTGCTCGCGTTTCGCGACCCCGACGCGCTCAACGGCATGGTGCACGGCCCGGTCGATGCCGGCTGGGCCAAGCTTCATCGCCCGCGTTGGTACGCGGAGATGGTCGGCTCAGACGGCGGCGGCGCGCCCGACGCGATCGGCGACATTGGTGCACGCCCCGCGCACGACGCGACCGAATCCGGGTTGCGCGCAGGCGAGGTGCCCGTCGTCGATCCGGTGCACGGTGGCACCGGAGATGGCGTCGGCGATCGCGAGCTGTAGATCCGGACGCACCGCGTGATCACGAGTGGTGCACACCACGGCGGTCGGCACGTCGATCTGGTCGATCCAACGGGTGGCGTGGTACGTGCCGATCGAGTGGCCGGCTTCCACGATCGAGCGCCAGTCGTGCCGCCGCATCTCGTCGGCGATCCATTCCGGTAGGCGGGCCGGGCGCGCACCCCACGCCGGGAGCGACGGCACCGCCATCGTGAGCGTCGCGACGCGGGCCGCGGTGACGGCGCTCAGCATCGCCGACTGGTACGGCAGCCGCGCGCGCCGGTTCGGCATGAACCCGGCCGACGTTGCGCAGAACACGAGGCCGGAGACGAGGTCGCGGTGGCGCCGCCACAGCAACTGCGCGATCGGCCCACCCATCGAGTAGCCGACGGCGATGACCGGGCCGGTACCGAGCTCCACCAACGTGGCCGCGCAGTCGTCGGCGCAGTCGGCGAGCCGGAAGACCCGTCGTGAACGAATGCCCTGGCCGTGCCCGCGCAGGTCGGGCGCCACGACGCGGAATCGCTCGCCGAGCGTCTCGAACGACTGGAACCAGTTGAGCCCGCCGGTCGCAACCCAACCGTGGAGCAACAACACCGTGGGCGCGCCGGGCGGACCGGGCATCTCGCGGATGAACGTCGTGCCCCGGTGCGGCAGTTCCAGACGCCGGCCGGGGGGAAACGCGGGCTCGGGTGCGTCGCCGGTCGCGCGCCCGATGCCGGCGCCGTCGACTGTGATCGGGCTGCTCGGGCCCATCGGTCGGTCCTCCCGGTCGACGCATCCGTGCGTCGATCCGAAGATGCTGACACAGATGTCAGGGTCAGGGGAAGACCTTGACGCTAGTTAGCCGCACATCCGTGCGGCCGGATGGTCAAGCTGCGTCAGCTACTCGTTCGAACCAGAAGCAGTCGACCCGGTAGGGAACTGCGAGTTGTGTGCGTCCGCGCGCTTCGGGATGGGTCGTAAGCACTACGCGCACTTCGTCGAGCACGGCCTCGCGTTCGGTCTCGGGGAGCACCGCGACGTGACTCACCGATGCGACGCGCTGCACCATCGCTTCGGGTGTCACGAGTTGCTCGTGGCGGAACTGCGCGGTGTGCAGTGGGCCGAATCCCGGGAGGTCCGTGTACGCGCTGTCGCTCCACTCGTCGTGGTTGCGCCACGGGGCGCGCTTCTCGACGCGATCCATGATCCCCCAGATCCGGTCGACCCACTCGACGCTCCGATCGCGCGCGTTCCACACCAGGCCGACGCGGCCACCGGGCCGGAGGACGCGCGCGAGCTCCGCGATGGCGCGGTCGTGGTCGAACCAGTGGAATGCCTGCGCGACCGTTACCGCGTCGAGCGACTGATCGCGGAACGCGAGTTGTTCGGCCGTGGTTCCCATCACGGGGACGCCCGGCATCACCGAGCGAAACGTCGTCCGCATGCCCGCGACGGGCTCCGCCGCGATCAGGTCGGCGCCGGTCGGGGCGAGCAGACGGGTCAGCTTCCCGGTGCCCGCCGCGAGGTCGACCACACGCCGGCCCGGCTCGATCTGCAGGTGCTCCACGAACCAGGCGACCGCGTCGGGCGGGTACGAAGGCCTCGCGGCCTCGTAGTCGGCGGCATCGGAGAAACCGGCGGCCGCAACCTCGTGCACCATGGCAATCTCCATTGCGGCTGCGACCGCCGGCCCTCGATCGCCCGTGAACCTTCGCGCGACTGTCCGGGCCTGCGGATCTGCGCCTGACTAGACGATCATGCCCGCGGCGACGGTGTCGTTCGAGGCCTCGTCGACCAGGATGAACGATCCCGTCTCGCGGTTGCGCCGGTACTCGTCGAAGAGGATCGGCTTGGTGGTGCGCAGCGTGACCCGGCCGATCTCGTTCAGCGACAGCGACGTTGCGGTTTCGTCGCGGTGCAGCGTGTTCACGTCGAGGCGGTATTGCAGGTCCTTCACCAGCGCCCGGGCCCAGTTGCTCGTGTGCTTGATCGCGTACTTCGCGCCCGGAGTGAGGGAGCCGCGCTCGCTGAACCAGCAGAGCATGGCGTCGACGTCCTGGCCGACCTGCGGGCGGTTGTGGACGCGGCAGATCATGTCGCCCCGGCTCACGTCGATGTCGTCGGTGAGCCGGATCGTCACCGACATCGGCGGGATCGCTTCTTCGACGGGACCGTCGGCGGTGTCGATCGCGGCGATGGTGGAGGTGAAGCCCGACGGCAACACGACCACTTCGTCTCCGGGCTTGTAGGTGCCGCTCTGCACCTGGCCGGCATAACCGCGGTAGTCGTGGAAGCGATCGTCACGCGGGCGGATCACGTACTGCACGGCGAACCGGCAGTCGATCAGGTTGCGGTCGGAGCCGATGTGCACCTCTTCGAGGTGGTGCAGCAGACTCGTTCCCTCGTACCACGGCGTGTTGTCGGAGCGGTCGACCACGTTGTCGCCGCGCAACGCCGAAACCGGGATGAACGCGAGGTCGTGCACGTCGAGCTTGGTCGCGAAGTCGCGGAACTCGCTCTTGATGCGCTCGAACACGGCCTGGTCGTAGTCGACGAGGTCCATCTTGTTGACGCAGAGCACGAGGTGGGGAACGCCGAGCAGCGACGCCAGGAACGCGTGCCGCCGCGACTGCTCGAGGATGCCGTTGCGGGCGTCGATCAGGATCAGCGCGAGATTCGCCGTGGACGCGCCGGTGATCATGTTGCGCGTGTACTGAATGTGGCCGGGCGTGTCGGCGATGATGAACTTGCGCTTGGGAGTCGCGAAGTAGCGATACGCGACGTCGATCGTGATCCCTTGCTCCCGTTCGGCGCGCAGGCCGTCGGTGAGCAGCGCGAGGTTCACCTCTTCCTCGCCGCGCAGTCGAGACGTGTGCTCGAGCGCGTCCATCGTGTCCTCGAAGATCTGCTTCGAGTCGTAGAGCAGCCGCCCGATCAGCGTGCTCTTGCCGTCGTCGACCGAGCCGGCCGTCGCGAAACGGAGCAACTCCATCTAGAAGTAGCCCTCCCGCTTGCGATCCTGCGTTTCCATCGGTCGGTCCTCGGCGGGCGGGCTCGCCGTGCGGAAGTCGCGCATCTAGAAGTAGCCCTCCCGCTTGCGGTCCTCCATCGCCGCTTCGGAGAAGCGGTCGTCGGCGCGGGTGGCGCCCCGCTCGGTGACTCTCGACGTCGCCACCTCGGCGATGACGTCGGCGATCGTCGACGCGCTCGATTCCACCGCCGCCGTGCACGTCGCGTCGCCCACCGTGCGGTACCGGACCGTCTCGTCGAACACCTCGGCGCCCTCGTCGGCCGCGAGGAACTCGGTGACCGCCATCAACATGCCGTCGCGGCGGAAGACCGGCCGGCGATGCGAGAAGTAGATCGACGGCAGCTCGATCTCCTCGGCCTCGATGTACTGCCAGATGTCGAGCTCGGTCCAGTTCGAGAGTGGGAACACGCGGATGTGCTCGCCGCGGTTGTGGCGGCCGTTGTAGAGGTTCCACAGCTCGGGGCGTTGGTTCTTCGGGTCCCACTGACCGAACTCGTCGCGGAACGAGAAGAACCGTTCCTTCGCGCGCGCCTTCTCCTCGTCGCGCCGGGCGCCGCCCATCACCGCGTCGAAGCCGTGTTCCTCGATGGCGTCGAGCAGGGTGGTGGTCTGGAGACGGTTGCGCGACGCGCCGACGCGCGTGTCTTCCACCACTCGGCCCTTGTCGATCGACTCCTGCACCGACGCGACCACGAGGCGGGCGCCCAGCTTCTCGACTGCCGAGTCGCGGAAGGTAATCACCTCGGGGAAGTTGTGACCGGTGTCGACGTGCATCACCGGGAACGGGAGCTTGGCCGGCCAGAAGGCCTTCGCCGCTGTGTGCGCCATCACGACGCTGTCCTTGCCGCCCGAGAACAGCAGGACCGGGCGCTCGAACTCGGCCGCGACCTCGCGCAAGAGGTGGATCGACTCCGACTCGAGGGCCGACAGGTGCGATGCAGTTCGCCGCATGATGTTGAGTTCGGCCGCCCGGTGGTGTTGGTTAGATCTCCGGCCAGCCGTGCAGGCCGCATTCGTCCTTGCCGCGCCCGGCCCAACGTCCGGCACGCGGATTGTCGCCGTCGTGCACGGGTCGCGTGCACGGCCAGCAGCCGATCGAAGGGTAGCCCTGCGACGCGAGCGGGTGCTCCAACAACTCATGATCGCGCTTGTACGAATCGATGTCGGCATCGGTCCAGGCCGCGATCGGATTGACCTTGACGATGCCGCGGCCGACGTCGAGCCCGACGATCGGCGAGTTCACCCGGGCGGGCGTCTCGACCCGGCGCAGGCCGGTCATCCACGCCTGCTTGCCGGCGAGCGCCCGGGCCAAGGGCTCGACCTTGCGCATCGCGCAGCACTCGTCGGGGTCGGTCTGCCAGAGGTCGTCGGGCGCGATCAGCGGTTCCATGATGTTGAGGTTGAGGTCGTAACGCTCGCGCACGCGGTCGACGTACCAGTGCGTCTCCGCGAAGTGGTACTGGGTGTCGAGGAACACGACCTCGATGTCGGGCACGGCCTTCACGGCGACGTCGATGAGCACGCAGTCCTGGAACGACGCGGCGAGCACCACGCCGGTACCGAACCGCTCCCACGCCCACTTCACCGCGGCCGACGCGGGCTTGTGCTCGAGCTCTTTCGACACGACCGCCAACTCGCCGAGATCGACGTCGACGAGCGGTCGCGTTATTGCGGTGGCGTCCAGGAGGTTCATGTCGCGCACTCGCCCTCGCCGACTTCGGCGATATAGGGGCCGGTCTCGCCGTAGTCGACGAAGAACTCGGGCCCTTCCTCGGGGGTGGGGAAGTGGTCGAGATCGGCGACCGTCTCACCGACGCCCTTCGCGCCACCCGATCGGGCGAGCCACTGCGGGAAGTCCTCGCCGGCCGTGCGCTCCGCGTTGAAGCGCCCGACGATCCGCACGACCGCTTCGGGCGCCGACTTGGCCGGGAGCTTCGAGGCCTTGTCGCCGAACTCGATCTGCATGTCGCCGACGTGGCCGCCGAGCAGCATCTGGTAGCCGGGTGCGGCCCGGCCGTGCGCGCGCCGCTCGAGGCCGAAGAAACCGATGTCGGCAATGTGGTGCTGACCGCAGCTGTTCGTGCAGCCCGAGATGTTGGTGCGCACGCCCGGCACCTCGGCGAGCCCGGCGGTCTCGAGCGCGTCGCCGATCGCGGCCGCGAGCCCGCGTGACTGGGTGACGGCGAGGTTGCAGGTGTCGGCGCCCGGGCACGCGACGACGTCTCGTGCGAGCTCCGCGCCCGGCTCCGCCATCCCGATCTCGGCGAGTCGGTCGTAGAGGCCCTTGAGATCGGCTTCGGTGACGTCGCGGAGTGCGAAGTTCTGGCGGTTGGTCACGCGCACGTCGAGTTGGAAGTCGCGCTGGATCTGGGCCAGCTCACGGAACTGGGCGGTCGTGATGTCGCCGAGCCGGGCGTACGCCATGACGCTCGTGGTGCCCTTCGCGACGCCGCGTACGACGTTGGCCTCTTCCCAACGGTCGTACGGCTTGGTCGCCAGCAGCTTCACGGGCACGCCCTTGATCGTGCCGGTGGGCGCCACGGACACGCCGCCCGCGGGCGTGTCGCCCATCGCGCGCACCTGCTCGGGGATGCCGCCCGGCCAGCCGCGCGCGGCCCGGAGGAACTTGCGCTCCTTGAGGATGCGCTCGCGCAGCTCCTCGATGCCCATGGTGTCGAGCAGCCACTTCATGCGGGCGCGGATCTTGTTGTCGCGGTTGCCGTAGTGGTCGAAGGTGCGCAGGCACGCCTCGATCGTGGGGAGGAGGTCTTCGCGGGCGGTGAACTCCTCGAGCGCCTGCGCGGGGTGGGGGTTGGCGCCGAGACCGCCGGCCACGAACACCTGGAAGCCCGCCTCCTCGGTGCCGTCCCCGAGCGTGTGGGTGGTCGCGATCACGCCGACGTCGTTGAACATCGCCTGGCCGCAATCAGTCGCGCAGCCCGAGAAGTTGATCTTGAACTTGCGGGGCAGGCGCTGGGCGTACGGGTGGCGCAGGAGCCAGCGCGCGGTCGCCTCGGCCCACGGGGTGATGTCGAGCTTCTCCTGCGGGCACGCGCCGGCCAGGTGGCAGCCCATGACGTTGCGAACCGTGTCGCCGCATGCCTCACGCGAGGTGAGCCCGACCGACGCCATCAGCCGCAAGATCTCCGGAGTGCGCTCCAGCTCGACGAAGTGGAACTGCACGTTCTGGCGAGTGGTGAGGTGCCCCCAGCCGCGCGAGTAGGTCTCGGCGATGTAGGCGAAGGTCTCGAGCTGCTCGGCGGTGACCCGGCCGTGCGGGACCTTCACACGGAGCATCTGGTTGTGCCCGCCCTGGCGCTGGCCGTACACGCCCTGGTTCAGGCGGAAGACCCGGAAGACGTCCTCGTCGACCCGGCCGTCGAGGTACTCCTGCACCGTGCGCTCGTAGTTGTCGAGCTCCTCGGAGATCATCGGGTCGAGGACTCGGGTTGACAGCTCGCGTACGTCAATCGCCACAGGGCGGCTCCCGGGGTGGGGAAGGGGACAGTGCGCCGGGCAGAGGTGCTGCGGGGGCGCTCAGCGGACGCGCGCGAAACACATCTCGTCGTGGGTCTCGTGCGAGGTACGACCCATCGAGATGCTGGCAGCGCCGCGGACCTGAATCACGACCCGTACGGTAGCCCATCCCGGCGTCAAATACCAGCGCCGAGGTCGGGAATTTCTCAGACCCAGTTAGTCCACTAAGTGCATTGATTGACTGAACTTTCCGACAACCGAGTGACGGCGAGGGAGCGAAAGGTGGCGGACGCCGACGGCTTCGTCGGTAGCCTCGTGGGTCATGCGGATGTCGGAGTTGTTCCTGCGCACGCTGCGTGAAGACCCGGCCGACGCGGAGGTCGACAGCCACCGGCTCCTCCTCCGGGCGGGCTACATCCGGCGGGTGGCCACCGGCTTCTACTCGTGGCTGCCGCTCGGCACGCGGGTGATGCACAAGGTGTCGGAGATCGTGCGCCAGGAGATGGACCGCGCCGGCGCTCAGGAAGTGTCACTGCCGATCGCGCAGCCGCTCGAGCTGTGGGACCGCTCGGGCCGCGACGCGAACTACGGCGACCTGATGTTCCGGCTGCGCGACCGCAAGGACGTCGGCTACTGCCTCTCGCCGACCGCGGAAGAGGTCGTCACCGCCCTCGTCGCGCAGGAGTACGGCTCGTATCGCGACCTGCCGGTGAACCTCTACCAGGTCAACTGGAAGTACCGCGACGAGATCCGGCCCCGCTTCGGCCTGCTCCGCAGCCGCGAGTTCCTGATGAAGGACGCGTACTCCTTCGACCTCGACGTCGACGGCCTCCGCGAGAGCTACAAGCGCATGTACGACGCGTACCACCGGATCTTCGAGCGCTGCGGGCTGACGTTCCGGCCGGTCGAGGCGCAGTCGGGCGAGATGGGCGGCGACGTGAACCACGAGTTCATGGCCGTGGCCGCGGTCGGCGAGGACGACTTCGTGTGGTGCAAGGCGTGCGACTACGCCGCTAACGTCGAGGCCGCGCGGCGCCACGCGCCGAACGATCCGGCCACCGCGTCCGCGCCCGCCGATCTCCCGCCGCTCGAGAAAGTGCACACACCCGATCTCCCCGGCATCACCGGCGTCTCGAAGTTCCTCGGAGTCGAGTCGGGCGTGATGTTGAAGTGCATCGCGTTCGACGTCGCGGGCGACCTCGGGCTGGCGATCGTGCCGGGCGACCGCGAGGTCAACGAGTACGCGCTCGCCGCCGCGCTCGCGCCGAAGGCCGTGCGGCTGTTCGGCGACGCCGACTTCGAAGCGCACCCCGAGCTCCCCAAGGGCTACATCGGCCCCGACTTCCCGGGCGCGTCCGTGGTGGTGGCCGATCCCGGGATCGCCGCACCCATCGGTTGGGTGACCGGCGCGAACGAGCCCGACCACCACGTTCGCAACGCCGTGCTGGGTCGCGACTTCCGCGTCGACGTGTGGGCCGATCTCGTGACGATCGTCTCCGGCGACGCGTGCCCGCGTTGCGGTGAGCCGCTCTCGGTCGACCGCGGGATCGAGGTCGGGCATGTCTTCCAGATCGGCACCAAGTACTCTGTCGCCCTCGACGCGCACTACACCGACGAGAACGGCGAGCAGCACCCGATGGTGATGGGCTGTTACGGCATCGGCGTGACGCGTGTTGTCGCCGCGATCGTGGAGGAGCACCACGACGAGCACGGCATCGCGTGGCCGGCCGCGCTTTCGCCGTACGACGTGCATCTGGTGGTCGTGCCCGGGCGCGGCGAGCAGGCCGCCGACGTGCTCGCGCAGGCCGAGCGCGTCTACCAGGAGCTCGCCGACCGAGGCCTCGACGTGCTCTACGACGACCGCGACGTGAGCCCGGGCGTGAAGTTCGCCGACGCCGACCTGATCGGCGTGCCGACCCAGATCGTGGTCGGGGCGAAGGGTCTGGCGAAGGGCATCGTGGAGCGCAAGGACCGCTCGACCGGCACGCGCGAAGACGTGCCGCTCGGCGAGATCGTCAGTCGGTTGGATCCTCGGGGCTGAGCGGCGCGACCGGTTCGTCGCCCGGCACGCGTGCGATCCCGTCGCGGCCGGCTCGGGCGACGGTCGCGGCGAGCGCGACGACACCCAGCACGATCAGGCCCACGGCCGCGCCCCATTGCGGGCTGACGTCGAAGCTGGTCGCCTGGGTGACGACCACGATCGCACCCGCGATCGTGAACGCCAGGCCGAACAGCAATGCGAGCAGGTCGGTCGGGTGCTTCGTCATCGAATCGCCTCCGGGAGCAGGGTCTCGGCGCCGAGGGCGTCGAACCGCCGGACCTGTATGTCGCCGGCGCCGACGCGCAGGTCGAGGTCGAGCTCACCGGCGCCCGTGCCCGGTGCGGTGCGCGTCTGGCGCTCGGGCCAGCCGCCCTCGTTGCCGCCGAACAGGCGCACCGAGCCGGCGCCGGCGTGTGCGTGCACGACGACGCGCACCGTGCTCGGTACGTCGACGATCATCTCGCCGATCCCGAGTTGCGCGTGCACGTGCGTGGTGTGGCCCGCGAGCGGAGCGGCGCCGAGATCGAGGTTGAGCCGGCCGATGCCCATCTCGTATCTCGGGCGGATCTCGGATCGGGTGACCGGCCGGTACTCGTGATTCCCCGTGCCGCCCGTGAGCGGTACGTCGATCGTCGCGGCCGGCAGGGTGACGAGGAGCAACAGGATGCCCATCGGCAGCAGCCCGCGCGCGCGTCCGAACCAGGTCGAGAGCACGAGCGCGACGCCGACGAGACACAACGCGCCGGCGAGGATCTCGGCGGCCGTGAGGTGCGTCGTGCCGTTGTCGTCGAGGAGTGTCACCACGCCGCCGCCGATGAGCAGCAGGCTGCAGGTGAGCGGCGTGAGGAACGAACGCGGGCGAGGTGGGCGCCGGCGAGGGGTCGGGGCGACCGGCCACGGCGCGGACTGCGTCCATGCGCTCGGGGGGATCGGCGGCATCGGGGGGACGGCCGCGCTCGGTGTGGTCGGCGGGTCCCACGACGCCGACGGTGACCCGGGCGGCGGCGTCGTGCCGGTGGGGTCCGCGTCGGGTCCGGGCTCGGTGTCGGTGCCACTCGCCGGCTCGGCCGGTGTGGTGGTCGCGGTTGGTCCCGGAGTCCACGCCGGTCGAGCGGGCGGACCCGGGAGGTCGTTCGGGTCGTCTTCGGGATGGCGGAGCAGCAGCACGGCCAGGCCGCCGCCGATGAGCACCAACGACCACACGATGCTGCCGCCGTGCCGCAACGGCCGGAACAGCTGACCGAACACGATGACGAGCCCGAGGCCGAGCATCGCCAGGCCCACGATGAATCCGGCGTTGCGCGCACGGAAGCCGGAGTGATCGTGCCAGACGTCGCCGAGCGGCGCCGGGTGCTCGTCGCTCGGGAACGCGAGCCAGCAGATCGCGTAGGCGGCGACACCGACGCCGAACGACGCCAGCGCCGCGACCACCCAGATCACGCGCATCACGACGACGTCGATGTGGAACGCGTCGGCCATGCCCGTCGCGACGCCGGCGAGCATCCGACCACGCTCACGGCGCACGAATCGCCACGGCGTTCGGGGCGGTTGGCGGTAGGTGGAGCTTCCACTGGGTCCGGTGCCGGGAGGTGTGCTGTTCATGCCCGGATCGTGCGCTCGCCCGGGCCGGGCCGCCATCGGGGAGATCCCCGAGCCGCTCCCGGAGCCGGGGCCCGCGGGTACGGGTTGGTCCCGATCCGCCGGTGGCGGTCGCGGTGCGATCATCGTGTTGTGAGCTTCGAACGGCAACGGCTCGTGCGCCGGCACGACGGGCGCATCGTCGCGGGCGTGGCCGCCGGGCTCGGCGACTCGATCGGCGTCGATGCCAACGTCGTTCGTTGCGGCCTGTTGGTGCTCACCCTCGCGGGCGGGGTGGGCCTGTTGCTCTACGGCGCGGGTTGGCTGCTCGTGCCCTCCGTCGACCGCGACGCGCGGCCGCTGCGCCGCACCGACGCGATCTCGACCATTGCCTTCGCGGCGATCGTGCTCGGCGTGGTGTTCCTGGTGCGGGCGGCCGGGCCGTGGCCGGGAGACGTGATCGTGTGGCCGTTGGGCGCGGCGATGGTCGGCCTCGCCGTGCTCTCGACCCGTCCGCGCGAGAACGCGCCCGAGCCGCCCGACTGGCCGTTCCTCGACCGCCTGCCCGGCGACGCGGCCGACGCGGTCGCCGTGCTCTTCGGCACCCGGCGCGGCGCGCTCGCCCGGATCGTCGCGGGCGTCGCGTGCATCGCAGCCGGGCTCGGCGCCTTCTTCGTGAGTGCCGATTCCTGGCGCGCGCTGCAGGGAGGTGTCGTGGGCGCGGTGGTGGTGCTCGTCGGGTTCGCGTTGATCATCGGGCCGGGAGTGTGGGCGTTGGTGAACCAGCTGGTCGGGGAGCGACGCGAGCGGATTCGCTCCGACGAACGTGCGGAGGTCGCCGCGCACCTCCACGATTCCGTGCTGCAGACGCTCGCGCTCGTGCAGCGACGCGCCGACGACCCGAGAGAGGTCGTGCGGCTCGCGCGCATGCAAGAACGCGAGTTGCGCAGCTGGCTGCTCGGTCGCGGCGAGGACGCGGGCGTGACGAACGGCTCGCTGGGGTCGGCCCTCGACGAGCTCGCGGCCGAAGTGGAGACCGAGCACGGCGTGCCGGTCGAGGTCGTGCGGGTGCGCGATTGCCCCGCGGCCGGCATGCAACCCCTGCTGCTCGCCGCGCGCGAGGCGATCGTGAACGCGGTCCGCCACTCCGGGGCGCCGGCGGTCTCGGTGTACCTCGAGGTGGAGCCGCAACGCGTGTCGATCTTCGTGCGCGATCGCGGCCACGGATTCGATCCCGCAGCCGTGGCCGCCGATCGGCGGGGGATCTCGGGCTCGATCGTCGATCGGCTCGCCCGGGCCGGAGGATCCGGCGAAGTGCGGACGACGCCGGGTGAGGGAACCGAGGTCGAGATGTCGCTCCCGCGCGTGACCGAAGCGGTCGACCAGTGATCAGCGTCTTCCTGGTCGACGACCACCAGCTCTTCCTCTCCGGTGTGCGCGCCGAGTTGGGCGGTCGGGTCGAGGTGGTCGGCAGCGCGTCGGAGGTCGACGCGGCCATCGAGATGATCCGTGACCGCGCGCCCGACGTCGTGCTGGTCGACGTGCACATGCCCGGCGGCGGCGGTGCTCGCGTGATCTCCGAGGTGCTCGCGTCGCATCCCGACATCCGGTTCCTCGCCCTCTCCGTGAGCGACGCACCGGAAGACGTGATCGCAACGATCCGAGCGGGCGCGCGCGGCTACGTCACCAAGACCATCGGCCCCGACGATCTCGTCGCCGCGATCGGCGCAGTCGCGGCCGGCGACGCGGTGTTCTCGCCCCGGCTCGCCGGGTTCGTGCTCGACGCGTTCTCGAGTGAGGCACCTCCCGCCACCGATCCCGAGCTCGAGCAGCTCACGCCGCGCGAGCGTGAGGTGTTGCGCTTGATCGCGCGCGGCTACGCCTACAAGGAGGTGGCGCGCGACCTCGGCATCTCGGCGAAGACCGTCGAGACGCACGTGTCGTCGGTGTTGCGCAAGCTCCAGCTGTCGAGCCGCCATCAGCTCGCGCGCTGGGCCACCGACCGCCGCCTGCTCTAGCCGGGCGCGGGTAGCTTCGGCACTGTGGCGCTGCCCGTGAAACCGCCGTTCGAGCCGATGCTCGCGAAGCTGACCCGCGACATGCCGGCGCTTCCCGACTTGTCGTACGAGCCGAAGTGGGACGGCTTTCGCTGCGTCGTGTTCCGCGACGGCGACGATCTCGATCTGCAGAGCCGGAACCAGAAGCCGTTGTTGCGGTACTTCCCCGAGCTGCGCGAGCCGCTGCTCGCCCAGCTTCCCGATCAGATCGTGCTCGACGGAGAGCTCGTGATCGCGACCCCGCGCGGGCTCGACTTCGACGCGTTGCAGCTCCGTCAACATCCCGCGGCGTCACGCGTGAAGAAGCTCGCCGCGGAGATTCCCGCTTCGTACGTCGCTTTCGACCTGCTCGCGCTGGGAACGGAGTCGCTGCTCGACGAGCCCTTCCGCGACCGCCGCGCGGGTCTCGAACGGCTGTTGGGCGCCGCGCAACCGCCGTTGTACGTCACGCCCGCCACCACGAGCCGCGACGAAGCGTTGCGATGGTTCGACGCGTTCGAAGGCGCCGGCTTCGACGGTGTGGTCGCGAAGCCGTTCGCCGGCACCTACCAGCCCGGCGTGCGGGCGATGCTCAAGGTGAAGCACGAGCGCACGTGTGACTGCGTGGTGGCGGGCTACCGCATGCACAAGGACGGCAACGGCGTCGGGTCACTGCTCGTCGGTCTGTACGACGACGAGCACGTGCTCCACCACGTCGGCGTGGTCAGCGCCATGGCGGCCCCCCTGCGCAAACAGCTGCTCGACGACGTGCAACCGTTGCGCGCGAACGCGCTCGACGGTCATCCGTGGCGCGAGTGGGCCGACGCGATGAACGAGGCCGCCGCGAGCGGCCAACGGATGCCGGGCGGGCCGAACCGTTGGAACGCGTCGAAGGACATGTCGTGGGAGCCGCTGCGCATCGAGCGGGTGTGCGAGGCGGAATACGAGGGCCTGATGAGCGGGCGCTTCCGGCACAACGCACGCTTCCGCCGCTGGCGTGACGACAAGGACACCGACGACTGCACGTACGGCCAACTCGATGCCGTCGCCCCCGCCGAGCTGCTCGAGATGTTCGGCTGAGGCCCGCGCCCAAGTCCGTCGCGAAAGCCGCTAATCGCGGTGAAGCTCGCAAGCGCCGCGAACTGGGCCCTATGACTTATTGCCCACTCTCCGTGGCTCCGGCACAGTGAGTGCTTCCCCTCAGTGAGGGGCGGGCGGGGTGGCTCACGGACGAGCGCGGAGCTTACGGATGAGGGCGTTGCTCACGGACGAGCACGCTCCGCCCGGGGCACCCGGCTCCGGGCGGGCCCGGCAACCCTCCGCGAGGCCGCTCCGGGGGCTCAGAACGCCGCGAATCCGACGTCGGCGGCGCAAATGGCGCCCGGTCCTCGGAACCCACACGCGCTACAATCACCTGGTTCTTATCGGGGTCCTGACGGCACGCCCAGGTGGGCGGCCCGAGGGGCAGGGCAACGTGGGCCTCGGCCCACGTTTTTTCTTGCAGGCGCCCAGTCGAAGACCGAGAGGCAGGTGGCAGTGGCGAACGTTGACGCGCAAGTCGAGACGCTCCGTCAGCGCCTCGCGCCCGCGGTCGCGGCGCTCGACCTCGAGCTCTACGACATCGAGCTGACCGGCTCCGGCAAGGCGCGCACGCTGCGGGTCACGGTCGACCGCCCCGGCGGCGTCGACTTGGAGGCCATCACCAGCGTCACGCACGCGGTCTCGCCCCTACTCGACGACGCGCCCGCGCCGGCCGGGCCCTTCCTGCTGGAGGTCAGCAGCCCGGGCGTCGAGCGCGCGCTCCGCACACCCGCGCACTATGCCGGCGCGGTCGGCACGACCGTGTCGATCAAGTACCGCACCGAGTTGGGTACGCGGCGCGTGCACGGCACGCTCGTCGACGCGGGCGCGCAGGGCTGCGCGGTCGAGGTCGAAGGCGTCCGCGAGGAGCTCGACTACGCCGACGTCACGCAGGCCCACACCGTGTTCGAGTG
>Ga0265313_10000626_pt1 | contig 36567 bp, 36 predicted proteins | sample 4123metaG_FD_203122 | JGI IMG/M metagenome (GOLD analysis project Ga0265313, IMG submission 203122) | Rhizosphere microbial communities from Carex aquatilis grown in University of Washington, Seatle, WA, United States - 4-1-23 metaG | ecosystem: Host-associated > Plants > Roots > Rhizosphere >... | reverse complement strand
CGTCACCATCCGCGCCATCGGCAAGCAGTGGTTCTGGACCTATGAATATCCGGGCCAGGCCGCCAACTTCACCTTCGACTCGCTGGGCCTGACCACGACCAAGGCGGCCGCGGGCCTGGAGCCCGATGCGGCGGTGAAAGCCGGCAAGCCGCGCCTGCTGGGCGTCGACAACGCCGTCTATGTGCCGGTCAACAAGATCATCGAGGTCGAGACCGTGGGCGCCGACGTCATCCACAGCTGGGCGCTGCCCCAGATGGGCGTGAAGATGGACGCCGTGCCGGGCCGCATCAACCACACCTGGTTCAAGGCGACCAGGACCGGCATCTTCTATGGCCAATGCTCCGAGCTTTGCGGCGCCAGCCACGCCTTCATGCCGATCGAGGTGCATGTGGTGAGCGACGCCGACTATGCGGACTGGCTCGCCGCCTCGAAGAAGAAATACACCGCCCTTGCCGCCAATGACGGCGACGCCACCCGTCTGGCGTCGAAATAGGACAAGCGCCATGACCACGACCTTCGATGCCCATCACGACCACGCCCATCACGATGGTCATGCCGACCATCCGACCGGCTGGCGGCGCTATCTCTATTCCACCAACCACAAGGACATCGGCACGATGTACCTTGTCTTCGCCATCATCGCTGGCCTGATCGGCGGCACCTTCTCGATGCTGATGCGCGCCGAGCTGATGTTCCCCGGCCTCCAGTTCCTGGAGCCGCACCAGTTCAACGTCTTCGTCACCGGCCATGGCCTGATCATGGTGTTCTTCATGATCATGCCCGCCATGATCGGCGGCTTCGGCAACTGGCTGGTGCCGCTGATGATCGGGGCGCCGGACATGGCCTTCCCGCGCATGAACAACATCTCCTTCTGGCTGCTGCCCTTCAGCTTCGCACTGCTGGTGCTGTCCATGTTCGTCGAAGGCGACAGCGGCGGCATCGGCGTCGGCGGCGGCTGGACGCTTTATGCGCCGCTTTCCTCGACCTATTCGCCGGGCCCGGCGATGGACTTCGCCATCTTCTCGCTGCACATCGCGGGCGCCTCCTCGATCCTGGGCGCGATCAACTTCATCACCACCATCTTCAATATGCGCGCGCCGGGCATGACCCTGCACAAGATGCCGCTGTTCGTGTGGTCAATCCTGGTCACGGTCTTCCTGCTGCTGCTGTCGCTGCCGGTTCTGGCGGGCGCCATCACCATGCTGCTCACCGACCGCAATTTCGGCACCTCCTTCTTCGACGCGGCGGGCGGCGGCGATCCCATCCTCTACCAGCATCTGTTCTGGTTCTTCGGCCACCCCGAGGTCTACATCCTGATCCTGCCGGGCTTCGGCATGATCAGCCACATCATCGCCACCTTCTCGCGGCGGCCGGTGTTCGGCTATCTCGGCATGGCTTACGCCATGGTGGCGATCGGCTTCATCGGCTTCCTGGTCTGGGCGCACCACATGTACACGGTGGGCCTGACCGTCGACACCAAGGCCTATTTCGTCTTCGCCACCATGGTCATCGCGGTGCCCACCGGCATCAAGGTGTTCAGCTGGATCGCGACGATGTGGGGCGGCTCGATCGAGTTCAAGACGCCGATGCTCTGGGCCACCGGCTTCGTCTTCCTCTTCACCGTCGGCGGCGTCACCGGCGTGGTGCTGGCCAATGCCGGCGTCGACGTCGTGCTGCAGGACACCTATTACGTCGTGGCCCATTTCCACTATGTGCTGAGCCTGGGCGCGGTCTTCGCCATCTTCGGCGGCTTCTATTTCTGGTTCCCCAAGATCACCGGCTACATGTACAACGAGGTGCTGGGCAAGCTGCATTTCTGGATCACCTTCCTGGGCGTCAATCTCGCCTTCTTCCCGATGCACTTCCTGGGCCTAGCCGGCATGCCGCGCCGCTATGCCGACTATCCGGACGCCTTCGCCGGCTGGAACTTCTATTCCTCGATCGGCGCCTTCATCGCCGGCTTCGGCGTCATCATCTTCCTGGTGATGCTGACGGAGGCCTTCATCGCCAAGCGCAAGGCGCCCGACAATCCCTGGGGCGAAGGCGCCACGACGCTGGAATGGACGCTGCCTTCGCCGCCGCCCTTCCACCAGTTCAACGAGCTGCCGCACGTCAAGTAACGCATGTCGCTGACCCATACCCTTGCTGAGCCGCGCGTCACCACAGTGGGCGACTTCTTCGCCCTGCTCAAACCGCGGCTGATGTCGCTGGTGGTGTTCACCGGTCTGGCCGGCATGGTCGCCGCGCCGGGGAGCCTGCATCTGCTCACCGCCTTCACTGCGCTGCTCTGCATCGCGGTCGGCGCCGGCGCCTCGGGCTGCCTCAACATGGCCTATGACAGCGACATCGACCGGCTGATGGCGCGCACCGCCACGCGGCCGATCCCGCTCGGCCGCGTCGCCCGCGAGGATGCGCTGGCCTTCGGCTGGACCCTCTCGGCCATCTCGGTCGCGGTGATGTGGCTGTTCGTCGGTCCGCTGGCTTCGGCGCTGCTGGCTTTCACCATCTTCTTCTACGTCGTGGTCTACACCCTGGGACTGAAGCGCCGCACGCCGCAGAACATCGTGATCGGCGGGCTAGCCGGGGCGCTGCCGCCGGCCATCGGCTGGGCCGCGGTCACCGGCTCGCTGTCGCTGGCGCCGCTGCTGCTGGTGGCGATCATCTTCATCTGGACGCCGCCGCATTTCTGGGCGCTGTCGCTGTGGCGCAGCGACGATTACGCCCGCGCCGGGGTGCCGATGCTGCCGGTGGTGAAGGGCAAGCCCCATACCCGGCTGCAGATCCTGCTCTATACGCTGGTGCTGGTGCCGCTGGGCCTGACCCCGGCGCTGATCGGGCTGGGCGGCTGGCTTTATCTCGCCTGCGCCGCCGGCATCGGCGCCTGGTTCCTCAAGGAAGCCATCGCCACCTATTTCGAGCGCAACACCGCCAAGGAGCCTGCGGCGCACCGCCTGTTCGGCGTGTCCCTGGTCTATATGACGGCGCTGTTCGCCTCGCTGATCGTCGAGAAGCTGCTCCAGCTTCCGCCGGTCCCGGCAATCTGGTCGTGAGCGATGGAAAGAAAAGCTGGCAGCGCGAACGCCGGAAACGAAACATCGCCCTCGCGCTCGTGCTGGGCGCGTTCGCGATTCTTGTCTATCTCATGTCCCTCGTGCAGTGGCACGGCGGGCACTAACCTTCGCCAACCCTTGAGGGGCTGATCCATGTCCAGCGACGCAAAGCACGATTATCACCTGGTCGATCCCAGCCCCTGGCCGGCGGTCGGCTCGGTTTTCGCCTTCGCCATGTTCGTGGGCGCCGTGCTGTGGATGCACAAGGGCTATGACCGTTTCGGCGTGCTCAGCGGCACGCCCTACATCTTCGGCATCGGCCTGGCCGGCGTGCTCTACACCATGGCGAGCTGGTGGCGCGACGTCATCCGCGAGTCCGTCGAGTTCGGCAACCACACCCCGGTGGTGAAGCTGCACCTGCGCTATGGCATGCTGCTGTTTATCGCCTCGGAAGTGATGTTCTTCGTCGCCTGGTTCTGGGCCTATTTCAACGCCGCCATCTTCCATGCCGATGTCGGCGTTCCGACCTGGCCGCCGGCGGGCATCATCACCCTGGATCCCTGGCATTTTCCGCTGCTCAACACCCTGATCCTGCTCACCTCGGGCACGACGGTGACCTGGGCCCACCACGCCATCCAGACCGGCGACAGGAAGGGCGCGGTGCAAGGGTTGCTGCTGACCGTGCTGCTGGGCCTGTCCTTCACCTGCGTCCAGGCCTGGGAATACGCCCATGCGCCCTTCACCTTCGGCTTCAACAACCTGGCGCGCGCGCCCTTCACCGATTCGGCGCATATGGCGCTGGCCTCCGGCGCCGGCAATTTCGATGCGCTCTATGGCTCGACCTTCTTCATGGCGACCGGCTTCCACGGCATGCATGTGATCATCGGCACCATCTTCCTGATCGTCTGCCTGTTCCGCGCCATGGCCGGCCAGTTCACGCCCACCCGCCATTTCGGCTTCGAGGCGGCGGCCTGGTACTGGCACTTCGTCGACGTGGTCTGGCTGTTCCTCTTCGCCTGCATTTATGTTTGGGGCGTGGGACCAGTGGTCCAGGGCTAGTCTTTTGGCCCCTGAGTTCGTCGCGCCTTCGCTCATGGCCGTCTTGGCCACGTCGCTCGGCGCTCCTGCTCAGGATGCCAAAATCCTTAGCCCTGCAGCACCGCTGTGACGTCGCCCAACACAGCAATTGCCATTCTCAAGGGCCTCTGTCCGCAATGCGGGCAGGGGCTGTTGTTCGACGGCTATCTCGCCGTGCGCAAATCCTGCCCGGCCTGCCATCTGGACTATTCCATCTTCGATCCGGGCGACGGCCCCGCCGTGTTCGGCATCTTGATCGTCGGCGCCATCGTGGCGGGCCTGGCGCTGTGGGTGGAGTTCACCTGGTCGCCGCCGATCTGGGTGCACATGCTGCTGTGGATTCCCCTGATCTGCCTGCTGACCTTCGTCGTGCTGCGGCTGGCCAAGTCGGCGCTGCTGGTGCTGCAATTCAAGCACAAGGCGGGCGAGGGGCGGCTGTCCTGATGCTGCGCCTGCGGCCCTATCCCGGCCTGACCATCGCCTGCGCGATCCTGTTCGCCATTCTCTGCGGGTTGGGCGTCTGGCAGGTGCAGCGGCTGCACTGGAAGCTGGACCTGATCGCCACCATGAACAGCCATCTTGCGGCCGCGCCGGTCAGTCTGGACGAGGCGCTGACGCTTCCCGCCGATGCGGCGCAATATCGCCGCGTCACTCTGGCGGGCCGCTTCGCCCATGCGAAAGAAGCCTATGTCTTCACCACTGGTGGCGGCACAGGTGTCTACCATGTGCTGACGCCCTTCACGGCGGATGACGGCCGCACCCTGATCGTGGATCGCGGTCTGGTGACGAAAGAGCGGCTTGATCCCGCCACCCGCACCGCCGGCAATGTTGGCGGCGAAACAAAGGTCATCGGCGTCTGGCGCACACCCGATCGCGCCGGCCTGTTCACGCCCGCGCCGGATGCCGCGCATCGCATCTGGTATTCCCGCGATCTGGCCGCCATTGCGGCCGCCGATCGCCTGACCTTGGCCGCGCCGGTGCTGATCGAGGCCGACGCCGCGCCCAATCCCGGCGGCTGGCCGAAAGGGGGGCAGACCGTGGTGGACCTTCCCAACAACCATCTGTCCTATGCCATCACCTGGTTCGGGCTGGCGGCCTGCCTCTTGGGCGTCTGGCTGGCCTATCACATCTCCAAAGGCCGTCTGGCGTGGGGACGGGGCTAGCCCTATAAGGCCGCGCATGAATTCGCACACTTTCCTTTCCACCCGCGGCCAGGCGCCCGCCGCCAATTTTGCCGAAGTGCTGCTGGCGGGGCTGGCGCCGGATGGCGGCTTGTATCTGCCGCAGGCCTGGCCGCAATTCAGCGACGCCGAACTGGCGGCGTTTGCCGGGATTTCCTATCCGGAAGCGGCGTATCGGGTGCTGTCGCGCTTCACCGGCCCGTCCTTCAGCGAAACCGAACTGCGCGAGGCCATTGCCGCCGCCTATTCGGATTTCGATGTGCCGGAGATCGCGCCGCTGGCCGATATCGGGCAGGGGCGCTATCTGCTGGAGCTGTTCCACGGCCCCACGCTGGCCTTCAAGGACATCGCCCTGCAGGTGCTGGGGCAGTTGTTCTCCCGCGCCCTGGCCAAACGCGGCGGCCGCGCCACCATCGTCGCCGCCACCAGCGGCGATACCGGATCGGCCGCCATCGCGGCGCTGGGCGGCTTGCCGAACATCGACGTTTTCGTGATGCATCCCAAGGGCCGCGTCAGCGACGTGCAACGCCGCCAGATGACCACCAGCGCGCATGCCAATGTCCATAATATCGCCCTGGAAGGAAGTTTCGACGACGCGCAAAGCCTGGTGAAGGCGCTGTTCGCCGATGCCGGATTCGCCAGGAAGGTCGGCCTTACCGCCGTCAACTCGATCAACTTCGCCCGCATCGCGGCGCAGAGCGTCTATTACTTCACCGCCACGGCGGCGCTGGGCAAGCCGGTCATCTTCGTTGTGCCCACCGGAAATTTCGGCGACATCTTCGCCGGCGAGGCCGCCTGGCGCATGGGTCTGCCGGTCGAGCGGCTGGTGATCGCCACCAATTCCAACGACATCATGGCGCGCGCCCTCAATGAAGGGGTTTACGCCTCGGGCGACGCCCATCCCACCCTCTCGCCTTCGATGGACATCCAGGTCGCCTCCAATTTCGAGCGCGCCCTGTTCGAGGCCTGCGACCGCGATTCCGGCTGGACGGCGGCGGCGATGAGCGATTTTTCCCGCGAACGCCGCCTGGCCGTGCCCCAGGAAGTGCTGGCGCGCCTGCAGGCCCGCTACAGCGCCTTCGCCGAGGATGACTTCGCCACCATCGCCGCCATAAAGGCGACGCATGAGCAGAGCGGCCGCATCATCGATCCCCACACGGCCGTGGGCGTGGCGGCGGCGCGGCGGCTGGACGGCGTGGCCGTCCCGGTGGTGATCCTGTCCACCGCCCATCCGGCGAAATTCCCCGACGCCGTGGCGCGCGCCATCGGCGCGCCGCCGCCGGTCCCGGCGCGGCTGAAAGGCCTGGAAAGCCTGCCCGAACGGGTCGAAACCTTGCCCAAAAGCCTGCCTTTGATCCGGGACTTCATCTCCTCTAGACTGGGGTCATGACCCCTGAAATATCCATACTTTCCAATGGCTTGACGATTGTCAGCGACCCGATGCCGGGGCTGGAATCGGCCGCCATCGGTGTGTGGGTCAACACCGGCGCCCGTAACGAGACGCACCCCCAGATGGGCGTCTCCCACATGCTGGAGCACATGGCCTTCAAGGGCACGGCGAGGCGCAGCGCGCGCGCCCTTTCCGAGGAGATTGAGGCGGTGGGCGGCGTGCTCAACGCCTATACCAGCCGCGAGCAGACCGCCTTCCATGCCCGTGTGCTCAAGCCCGATGTCGCGCTTGCGCTCGACCTTCTGGGCGACATTCTGATCAACCCCGCTTTCGCCGAGGAGGAGATCGCCCGCGAGCGCCAGGTGGTGCTGCAGGAAATCGGCCAGGCCCGCGACACGCCCGACGACATCATCTTCGACCATCTGCAGGCGGCGATCTATCCCGACCAGCCGATGGGCTGGCCGATCCTGGGCGAGGAGGAAACCGTCGCCGCTTTCCATCGCGACATGCTCAAGGCCTATATGGCGTCGAACTATCGCGCCGGCGGCATGACGCTGATCGCCTCGGGCGCCGTCACCCATGACGCGATCGTGGCGCTGGCGGAAAAAGCCTTTGCCGGCCTTACGCCCGGCGCGCCACCGCCGCCGCAACCGGCGCTCTATGGCGGCGGCGACGCCCGCTTCGCCGAGGCGCTGGAGCAGGCGCATATCGCCTTCGCCTTTCCCGGCCTTTCCAACGCCGATCCCGACTACTATGTCGGCCAGCTCTATACCGCGGCGCTGGGCGGCGGCATGTCCTCGCGCCTGTTCCAGGAAGCGCGGGAGAAGCGCGGCCTCTGCTATTCCATCTATGCCTTCACCAGCGGCTTCCAGGATGGCGGCTATCTCAGCGTCTATGCCGGCACCGGCGCGGACCAGGCGGGCGAGATCGCCGCCGTGGTGGCGGGGGAGATGGAAGCCATCGCCGGCGACCTCAGCGAGGCGGAGCTGAGCCGCGCCCGCGCCCAGCTCAAGGCCTCGCTGCTGATGGGGCTGGAGCGGCCGGCCGGCCGCGCCGACCAGATTGCCGGCCAGCTCTTCGCGCTGGGCCGCATCCAGCCGCCGGCCGAGATCATTGCCCAGCTCGACGCCATCGATCTCGCCGCGGTCAAGGCCTATGCCGCGCGCGTGATCCAGGCGGCAAAGCCCGCCATCGCCGCCATCGGTCCGATTGCGCGGCTGGAAAGCCATGACCGTTTTGCCCGGCGCTTCGGCGCCGGCGCGCTTGTGCAAGCGGCGGAATAGTGCGAACGCCGCTCATCAAGCAAGGGCCGATCGCTTTCATGCGCGGCCTGACTTTCCCCGGCGGGCAGCAGCCGGTGATCGAGGGCGACAAGGTCTATCTGCGCTATCCCCGCATCGCCGACTATCCCGCCTGGGCGCGGCTGCGCGCCCTCAGCCGCTCCTTTCTCACCCCCTGGGAGCCGGTCTGGGCCGATGACGAACTGACCCGCGGCGCCTTCCGCCGCCGCCTCAAGCGCTATCACAAGGAGACGCGGCAGGATTCGGCCTATGTCTTCTTCGTGCTGCGCAAGTCCGACCATGCGCTCCTGGGCGGCTGCACCCTGTCCAATGTCCGCCGCGGCGTCACCCAGGGCTGCACCCTGGGCTACTGGATCGGCGAGCCCCATGCCAACCAGGGCCATATGACCGATGCGCTGAAGGCGCTGATCCCCTTTGTCTTCCGCACCCTGGGGCTGCACCGGATCGATGCCGCCTGCCTGATCGCCAATGAAGGCTCCAAGGCGCTGCTCGCCCGCTGCGGTTTCCGCCAGGAAGGCCTGGCCCGCCGCTATCTGCTAATCAACGGCGTCTGGGCCGATCATCTGCTATACGCTTTGCTCGCCGACGAGGCGCCGCTAGGCTAGCGCCTCCGGCGCATGGACATTATGACAATACGCCGTCTCATCGCCCTGGCCTGCGCCGCGCTCATGCTGGGCGTGCTTGTCTCCGGCCCGGCCGCGCTGGGGCAGGGGGCGTCCGGCGGCCCCTCCACCCCCAAGCCGGTCAATTTCGCCGGCCCCCAGAATGTGCTCCCGCTGAAGCCGGCGCTCACCTCCTACCACGCGCCCGGCGGGCCGGAAGCCGACGGTTCGGTCTGGTACATGCTGCCGGTGATGAATGACGGGGTGCGCCCCGCCATCCGTGTCCTGCTGGCGGGCCAGCCGCCTTCGGCGGCGCTGCATCTGCTGCCCCGGCACACCAGGCCGGCCATACTGGCCGTGGCCAGTTCCGAGGCCGGCGTCACGGTGGAAACCGCGCCCGCCTATGGCGCGCGCGCCTGGCGGGTGATCATTCCGCCCATCACCACGGCGGCGCTGGCCATCCGCGTCGGTTCCGCCGACAGCCCGCCCGCCTTGTCGGCCTGGAGCGAGCCGGCGCTGTCTTCCCACAACCGCCAGCTTGCCATCTTCATCGCCGCCGTGGCGGCGCTGATCGGGGCGGCGATGCTGATCACCGGCGGCCTTGCCCTCTTGATCGGCCATACCGCGCCGCGCTGGGTGGCGATCACCCTGCTGCTGCTGCTGCTGGGCTGGCTGGCTTCCTCCGGCCTGTTCGATGCCAGCATCGCCACCAGGCTGGGCGGGCCTTATGGGCTGGGCGCGCTGCTTGATCTTCTGGCGCTGGCGGCGGGCGCGCGCCTGGCCGACGCCATCGTGCCGCTGGGCGACGTCTTTGCGCGCCAGCAGCGCTATTTCCGCCGCACCCTCTGGGCCCTGGCGGCGCTGGGGACGCTGGCCTGGGCCGGTTTGCCCGGCGCCACGCTGCTGGGCGATGTCATCACCGTTCTGGGCGGCACCGCCATCGCCGTCTATCTCTTCTGGTGCGGCAGGCGCGGCATCAAGGCGGCGCAGGTGGTGGCGCCGTCCGCCGCCGCCTTCGCGCTGGTGGCGATGGCCGGCGCGGTGGTGGCGCTGGGCGGCTGGGGCGAGGGGCTGACCGGCCCGGCGGTGACCGGCGGCTTCGCCGCGGCGGGTGCGATCCTGCTGGCGCTGGCGGTGATCGCCAGCGAGGAAATCGCCGTGCTGCCTTTCCTGCACGGTTCCGGCGCCGCCAAGCTGCTGGAGGCGCGCCTGCCCGAAGGCATGGCGCTGGATGCCACCACGCCTTTCGCCAATTTGGCGCTGGCCGCCATCGGCGCGGCGCATCAGGGCGTCTTCGACCTGGATTTCCGCAGTCAGATTCTCACTCTGTCGCCCGACGCGGCGCTGCTGCTGGGCCGCGGCCATCACGAAAGCAGCCTGTCGCACGGCGATTTCCAGGCGCTGCTCCATGCCGACGACCGGGCGAGCTACACGGCGGCGCTGGAGGAATACAGCACCCGGCCCGGCAGCGCCTTCCGCCAGGAGTTCCGCGTCGCTGCCGGAGCGGAGCGCTGGCGCTGGCTGGAACTGCGCGCCACCATCGTCACCGAGCAGGAAGATGTCGCGTCCGACTGTCTGGGGCTTCTGGCCGACATCAGCCAGCGCAAGGACAGGGAAGCGCTGGCCGAAACGCGCGATGAGCTCACCGGCCTGGGCAACCGCATCTCCATGATGCAGGCGCTGGACGGGCTGGGCGCCGATCTGGCGAAATCGCTTTTCGGCCTGGTCGACATCGACCGCTTCAAGGCCATCCACGCCAGCCTGGGCGACGAAGGCGCCGACCAGGTGCTGCGCCAGACGGCGCGGCGGCTGGCGGGGCTCAAGGCGCAGATTTTTCGCGCCGGCGGCGACAGTTTCGCGCTGCTTTTCGACGAAGCGCCGCGCGACGCCAAGGCGGCGGGCGACATGGCGGTGGAGGTCTGCGCCCCGCCGCATCTGGTCTCCGGCCGCAGCATCTTCGCGCCCGTCAGCATCGGCCTGGCGCGCGGCAGCGACGGCGACGATCCCCTGGCGCTGATCAAGAACGCGGAACTGGCCCTGATCGGCGCCAAGCGCCAGGGCGGCGGCGCGGCGCTGCTTTACGAATCCGGGCTTGAGGAGGTCGATCCGGGCGACGCGGTGGCGCTGGAAAGCGAACTGCGCCAGGCGCTGGAGCAGGGCCAGCTCGAAGTGCATTACCAGCCGATCATGCGGCTGGCCGACGCCTCGGTCGCCGGCTTCGAGGCGCTGCTGCGCTGGCGCCATCCTTCGCGCGGGCTGGTGACGCCGGAGGATTTCATCGCCCATTCGGAAGAGACCGGGCTGATCGTCGAGCTGGGGCGCTTCGCGCTGGAACGGGCCGCCACCGACCTTTCGCAATGGCAGCGCTTCTTCCCGCTCAAGCCGCCGCTTTTTGTCAGCGTCAATCTTTCCCGCCGCCAGGTGCGCGACGCCGGCTTCGAGAGCCTGCTCAAGAGCGTACTGGCCGCCAGCACCATCGCCTCGGGCACGCTGCATCTGGAGATCACCGAAAGCGCGGTGGCCGAGGATCCGCGCCTGGTGCCGATGCTGGAGCGGCTGCGCGCGGCGGGCGCGGGCCTGTCGATCGACGATTTCGGCACCGGCTCTTCCACCCTCAGCCAGTTGCGCACCCTGCCTTTCGACACCGTCAAGATCGACAAGAGCTTCCTCGCCCGCCATGGCGGCACCGACATCGACACCGATGGCGAAGTGGTGCTGGCCTCGATCGTGGCGCTGGCGCACGACCTCAAGCGGGCGGTGGTGGTGGAAGGGGTGGAAAGCCAGCGCGACAGCGAATGGCTGACCGGCCTGCATTGCGAATTCGGCCAGGGCTATTATTTCTCCTCGCCGCTCAAGACCGAGGACGCCCTGGAATTCATCGCCCGGTATCACAATTCCGCCGCGGCGCAGGAAAACACTTAAACCAACGGAGAACGAAAATGATCAAAGTCGGCGACAAGATTCCATCCGTCACGCTGATGGAAAAGCAGGAAGGCGGACCGGCCCCGGTCACCACCGACCAGCTCTTCAAGGGCAAGAAGGTGGCGCTGTTCGCGCTGCCCGGCGCCTTCACGCCCACCTGCTCGGCCAAGCATGTGCCGGGCTATGTGCAGAAGCACGACGCGCTTGCGGCCAAGGGCATCGAATCCATCGTTTGCCTTTCGGTCAATGACGCCTTTGTCATGGGCGCCTGGGGCAAGGACCAGGGCGCGGACGGCAAGGTCAGGATGCTCGCCGACGGCAATGGCGAATTCACCCGCGCCGTCGGCCTGGAGTTCGACGCCAGCAAGTTCGGCATGGGCAAGCGCAGCCAGCGCTATTCCATGATCGTCGATGACGGCGTGGTGACGTCGCTCAATGTGGAGGAACCCGGCGCGTTTGAAGTGTCCAGCGCCGATCACATGCTGGGATTGCTCTAGCGTCCGGGAATGGCCGAGCGCGCCAATTGATCGGCGCGCTCGTTCTCCGGATGCCCGGAATGGCCGGGCACCCAGTGCCAGGCGATCTTGTGGCGGGCCATCTCGGTATCGAGCGCCCGCCACAGATCCTCATTCTTCACCGGCTTCTTGTCGGCCGTCTTCCAGCCCTTGGTCTTCCAGCCGGCCAGCCATTTGGCGGCGCCGTCCATGACATAGCGGGAGTCGGTATAGATCGCGACCGAAACGCCGCGCTTGAGCCTGCGCAAGCCCTCGATCACCGCCATCAGTTCCATGCGGTTGTTGGTGGTGGCGGCCTCGCCGCCGGACAGTTCGGTTTCGTGCCCGCCGCTGCGCAGGATGGCGGCCCAGCCGCCCGGCCCCGGATTGCCGGAGCAGGCGCCGTCCGTAAATAATTGCACCTCACGCAAAGCCATATTCCCTGGCGTCTTTCACTTTCATGTGGAAGCGCAGCTTCTTGGAATATTCCTTCGGGTCTTTGGGCATCACCAGCGCCGAGGGATCGTGATGCACCAGGTCGAACAGCCGGGTCAGCAGGAAGCGCAGCGCCGCGCCGCGCATCAGCACCGGCATGGCGGCGATTTCATCCGCTGACAGCGGCCGCACGCCACGATAGCCCTGGATCAGCGCCATGCCCTTGGTGAGGTTGTAGCTGCCGTCCATTTCGAAGCACCAGCTGTTCAGCGTCACCGCCAGGTCATAGGCGAACATGTCGTTGCAGGCGAAATAGAAGTCGATGATGCCCGAGACTTCCTCGCGCATGAACAGGACATTGTCGGGGAACAGATCGGCATGGATGACGCCGCCGGGCAGATCGGGCCAGGCGGCGGTGATGGCGGCGAGCTGCGTGGCGACCAGCGCCGCCAGCCCGTCTTCGACGCCATCGGCATGATGGTCGCAAGCCTCGGCCAGCGGCTTCCAGCCCGCGGGTCCCAAAGCGTTGGCGCGGGTAAGCGTGAAGCCGTCGCCCGCCTGGTGCAGCCGCGCCAGCGCGGCGCCAGCGCCGGCGCAATGATGGACCGAGGGGCGGCGCACCGACAGGCCGTTGAGGAAGGTGACGATGGCGCAGGGCCGCCGGTTGAGGCTGGTCGAAAGTTCGCCGCCGCGGGTCGGCACCGGCAGGGGACAGACGATTCCGGCCCTGGCCAGATGCTCCATCAGCCCCAGATAGAAAGGCAGGTCGCCGGGGCTGACACGCTTTTCATAAAGCGTGAGAATGAAGGCGCCACGGTCGGTCTGGAGGTAGAAATTGGAATTCTCCACCCCTTCGGCGATGCCCTTGAAGGTCAGGGGCGTGCCGATATCGTAATCCCGAAGCAGCCGCTCCAGGTCCTCGAAGGAGACTTCGGTATAGACCGCCATTGTGCCCCGAGAAAATGCCGCCGCGAAAACGGCTTAACAGGCCGGGCGGAACATGCTCTAAGCTGCCCCGCCGCGCCCCCGCGACAAGTCCGACGCGAGGCCGCGAAAGTCAAGCAAAAGAGCCCAGCAAAAGAGTAAAGTCCGCCATGATGCCTGGTTTTTCCCGTTCCGGTTTCGCGGCTTTGACCGCCCTTGCGGCGTTCGCCGTGGCGCTCTCGGCCTGCAGCGACACCCCGCGCACCTTCTCCTGCCCGGGGTCGGCGATTCTGGCCGATGCCGCCACCCGTCCGGTGCTGAAGCCGGGGGCCGCGGCCACCGATCCGGCGGCGGTGCTCTACACCGTCCATGTCGTGACCATCGACACCAGTTGCGCCCTGGACCGGCGCGCCGGCGAGACCACTTCCAATGTCGATCTCACCTTCCGCGCCACCCGCGCCCCCAGCGGCCAGGCGGCGCATTATGTCGTTCCCTATTTCCTGGCCATCAACCAGGCCGCGCGGGTGATCAACAAGCGGATATTCAACGTCGTGATCGATTTCGCGCCGGGCGCCTCCACCGTCACGGTGCAGACGGCGGTCAACCGCACCGTGCTGCGGCTGGAGAACGGCCATTTGCCGACCGACTATCAGTATCTCGCCGGATTGCAACTGAGCGACGCTGAGCAGGCCTATCTCAAGAACGTCGGCCCCTACACGCCATGATCTCGCTTGCCGCCATGCTGACGGCCGCACTGGGCGACGCCTTCGCGGACGAAGGACTGGCGCGCGAACTGGGCCAGGTGCAGCCTTCCGACCGTCCCGACCTGGCGCCGTTCCAGTGCAACGGCGCGCTGGCGGCGGCGAAGGCGGCCAAGGCCAATCCCCGCGCCATCGCCGATAAGATCGCGGCGCGGCTGAAGGACAATCCGGTCTTCGCGAAAATCGAAATTGCCGGTCCGGGCTTCCTCAATCTCGATATCGCCGAGGCCGCGCTGGCCGCCAAGCTGGGCGAGCTTGCCCGCGATGCGCGCCTGGGCGCGCCCGATGACGGCGCCGGACGCACGGTCGTGATCGATTTCGGCGGCCCCAACATCGCCAAGCCGATGCATGTCGGGCATCTGCGTTCCTCCATCATCGGCGACTGCCTGCAGCGGCTGTTCCGCGCCAATGGCTGGACGGTGGTGAGCGACGTGCATCTCGGCGACTGGGGCCTGCAGATGGGCCAGCTGATTTCCGAGATCGAGCTGGAAGGCACCGCCCCGATCTATTTCGACGCCAATGTCACCGGCCCCTATCCCGACGCTTCGCCGGTGACGATGGACGAGCTCGAGACGCTCTATCCGCGCGCCTCCGCCGCCTGCAAGGCCGACCCGGCGCGGCTGGAAGCGGCCCGCCGCGCCACCGTCGAGTTGCAGGCCGGGCGCCCCGGCTATCGCGCGCTGTGGCGGCATTTCGTGACCGTGTCGGAACAGGGACTGGCGCGCGAATTCGGCAGCCTGGGGATCAAGTTCGATCTCTGGAACGGCGAATCCAGCGTTGACGCCCTGATCCCGCCCATGATCGAAGACCTCAAGACGCGCGGCCTGGCGCGGGAAAGCGAAGGCGCGCTGGTGGTTGAGGTGGCGCGCGAGGACGACAGGAAGGCCCTGCCGCCGCTGATCCTGGTCAAGTCGGAAGGCGGCGTGCTCTATGGCACCACCGATCTGGCCACCGTCATCGCCCGGGTGCGCCAGCAGGACCCGGCGCTGATCCTGTATGTCGTGGACCATCGCCAGCATGGCCATTTCGAGCAGGTCTTCCGCGCCGCGCAGCTTGCCGGGTTCGCTGGCAAGGCGGAACTGGAGCATGTCGGCTACGGCACCATGAACGGGCCGGACGGCAAGCCGTTCAAGACCCGCGCCGGCGGCGTGATGAAGCTGCATGACCTGATCGCCATGGCCACGGCCGAAGCCGAGAAGCGGCTGGCGGAGCAGGGGATTGGTGAAGACTATTCCGCCGCCGAACGCGCGCAGATCGCGGCCCAGGTCGGCATCGCCACCATCAAGTTCGCCGACCTCTCGCACCAGCGCACCACCGATTACATTTTCGATCTCGAGAAGTTTTCCACCTTCGAAGGCAAGACCGGGCCGTACCTCCAATATGCGGCGGTGCGCATCCAATCCATCCTGCGCAAGGCCGGTGCGGCGCTGGGCGGCGGCGGCACCGCAACCCTGCCTTCGCCGGAAGAGCGCGCCCTGGCGCTGCAATTGCTGGCGCTGACCGACGCCATGGCGGCGGCGGCGGACAAGCGCGCGCCCAATATTCTCTGCGACTATGCCTTCGAGCTGGCGCAGCGGTTCAGCCGCTTCTATGCCGCCCATCACATCCTTTCCGAATCGGACCCCGATCTGAAGGCAACGCGGCTGCGCCTCTGCGGCCTGGTGCTGGCCGTGCTGACCAAGGTCCTGGATCTGCTGGGGATCGCGGTTCCCGAAAGGATGTGAGTAAGTCCAGGCGGTTGCCGTGTCGCAGGCGGGCCGCGTTGACTCGGGTCCCCCCCTCCTTAAGATGCACTGCAACAGGCCCCTCTGCCGGAGGCATTGGGGGTCTGGCCAGCACACGATCCCTCGCGGGAGAGACCCGGCTTTCCGGGCGCCGAAGGAGCAACCGCCCCGGAAACTCTCAGGCAAAAGGACCGCGATCGGGTGATGAACTTCTGGAAAGCGAGCGGCCCAAATCTTCAATGATTTGCCGTTCCACCGAAGGGGTAATCCTCATGCGAGCATGAGGGGAAATCTCTCAGGTCCCGTGACAGAGGGGTACGCGTCCGTAAAGGGCGCGGAGACTCACATCTGTCGGGACCGCATGACTGTCAGCACCGAAATCCTGCGCCGCACGCCGCTTTACGCCCTGCATCTCGCGCTGGGCGGCAAGATGGTGCCGTTCGCCGGCTATGAGATGCCGGTGCAGTATCCCGCGGGCATCCTCAAGGAGCATCTGCACACGCGGGGCGCGGCGGGGCTGTTCGACGTCTCGCATATGGGGCAGGGCTTCCTTTCGGGCGATGTGGGCGCGCTGGAGCGCGTCACCCCCGCCGATGTCGCGGGCTTGAAGGACGGCATGCAGCGCTATGGCCTGCTGCTGACGCCCACCGGCACCATCAAGGACGATTTCATGTTCTCCCGCCTGGCGGGTGAGGCCGACCTCTATCTGGTGGTGAATGCCGGCGGCAAGGAAGCCGACTTCGCCTATATCAACGAGATGCTGAAGGGCGCGGCCACTGTCACGCTGCGCTTCGACCGCGCGCTGCTGGCGCTGCAAGGGCCCGCGGCCGAAGCGGCGCTGGCGCGCCATGCGCCGGCCGTGGCGGCGCTGACCTTCATGAAGGTGATCCGCACCACGGTTGCGGGCGCCCCCGCCATCATCAGCCGCACCGGCTATACCGGCGAGGACGGCTTCGAGATTTCCATCGAAGGCGCGGATGCCGAAAAGGTGGCGCGCGCCCTGCTGGCCGAACCCGAAGTGCTGCCCATAGGACTCGGCGCGCGCGACAGTCTGCGGCTGGAAGCGGGGCTTTGTCTCTATGGCCATGACATCGACGACAGCATTAATCCGGCGGAAGCCGCGCTGCTCTGGTCCATCGGCAAGCGCCGCAAGGACGCCCGGGATTTTCCCGGCGCGGAAAAGACCCTGGCGGGCGATCCGGCGAAGAAGCTGGTCGGCATCAGGCCGGAAGGCCGCGCCCCGGCGCGCGAAGGCGCCGAGATCGTGGCGGATGGCCGTGTCATCGGCCGCGTCACCTCCGGCGGCTTCGGCCCGTCGGTCAACGGCCCGGTGGCGATGGGCTATGTCGAAACCGCCTTCGCCGCCCACGGCACCAGGCTCGAACTGATGGTGCGCGGCCAGGCCCTGCCGGCCGGCGTCGCGGCCATGCCCTTTGTCCCCCACACCTACAAGCGCTGAGAGAGAAGATGAGCGAGACGCGATATACCGACCAGCATGAATGGGTCCGCCTGGAAGGCGACAGCGCCACGGTGGGCATCACCAAATTCGCCGCCGAGCAGCTGGGCGACGTGGTCTATGTCGAGCTTCCGGGCGCGGGCAAGCTGGTGAAGGCCGGCGCCGAAGCGGCGGTGGTGGAAAGCGTCAAGGCCGCCAGCGAAGTCTATGCCCCGGTCGGCGGCGAGGTGACCGGCGCCAATGACGCGCTGTCCGCCGAACCGTCCAAGGTCAACGAGGATCCGGAAGGCGCGGGCTGGTTCTTCAAGCTCAAGCTCGCCGATGCCGCAGAATTTTCCAGGCTGATGGACGCGGCGGCCTACGCCGAATTCACCAAGGGTCTCTGATGCGCTACCACCCGCTCACCGCCGAAGACCGCCGCGCCATGCTGGCGAAGATCGGCGTTTCCGATATTGACGCCCTGTTCCGCGATGTGCCGAAAGGCGCGCTGGCGCCGCTTTCCGCCTTCGATCTGCCCGACACGCAGGGCGAGATGGAGGTGGAACGCGCGCTGTCGCGCATGGCGGCGAAGAATATCGCCTCCGGCAGCGCCCCATCCTTTTGCGGCGCCGGCGCCTACAAGCATCATGTTCCGGCGTCGGTGGATCATCTGATCCAGCGTTCGGAATTCCTCACCAGCTACACGCCCTATCAGCCGGAAATCGCCCAGGGCACCCTGCAATATCTGTTCGAGTTCCAGACCCAGGTGGCGCTGCTCACCGGCATGGAAGTGGCCAACGCCTCGCTCTATGACGGCTCCACCGCCACCGCCGAGGCGGTGCTGATGGCCCAGCGCTTGACGAAGCGCGGCAAGGCCATTCTCTCGGGCGGGCTGCATCCGCATTATGCCGAGACGGTGGAAACGGTGGCGGGCCTGACCGGCGCCATCACCCGCGCCCCGGTGATGCCCGGCAGCGCCGAAGACCTTATCGCCCTGATCGACGAGGACACCGCCTGCGTCGTGGTGCAGTCGCCCGATGTCTATGGCCTGATCCGCAATCTGCGTCCCATCGCCGATGCCGCCCACACCAAGGGCGCGCTGCTGATCGCGGTGGTGACCGAGGTGGTTTCGCTGGGCCTGCTGGAGCCGCCGGGCGTGCAGGGCGCCGATATCGTGGCGGCGGAAGGCCAGAGCATCGGCAATGGACTGAATTTCGGCGGGCCCTATGTCGGGCTTTTCGCCACCCGCGAGAAATTCCTGCGCCAGATGCCCGGCCGCCTCACCGGCGAGACGGTGGATGCGGAAGGCCGCCGCGGTTTCGTGCTGACGCTTTCCACCCGCGAGCAGCATATCCGCCGCGAAAAGGCGACCAGCAACATCTGCACCAATTCCGGCCTCTGCACCCTGGCCTTCACCATCCACATGACCCTGCTGGGCGAGGAAGGCCTGTCGCGCCTGGCGCGGCTCAACCATGCCAGGGCGTCGGCGCTGGCCGACCGGCTGGCGCGGTTGAAAGGCGTGGAGCTGGTGACGCCGGCCTTCTTCAACGAATTCACCCTGCGGCTGGCAAAGCCTGCCGCTGCCGTGGTGGAGGCGCTGGCGCGGAAGGACATTCTGGCCGGGGTGCCGGCCTCGCGGCTGGGCGGGGCGGACGATCTGCTGATTGTCGCCGCCACCGAGACCACCAGCGATGACGACATGGCGGCGCTGGAAGCCGGCCTGAAGGAGGCGCTGTCATGAGGAAGTATGTAAGCTACTACGTATATGGAAAATTCTCGGAAGCACGTAGCTACATGGCTCGGAGTTCAAAGCCATTGAGAGAGCGTGTCAAGGTAGCTTATCTAGGCTGGTTGTTCATAGTTCAAAGTGATGATCTGCCGTCTGATTTTGGGACGGATTTTTCGAAGCTTCAAGAGATGCTTACCACCGAACCACCCAGTAGCTGGAGAGGTGCGGTCGAAGCGACACTCGCACGCATGCATTGGCGCAAAGTCCAGATCTGTGCTGATTTGATTGTCGGCTTGGCTGATCAAATGGATCACTTGGTTGACCCAGATTTTGACTATCGGAGAGCGGCATGAGTCTCAACAATCAGGGACGTCCCACCGGAACAGGCGCCGCCGAAACGCCCTCCACGCCCACCACCATCTCCGGCGACCGCGGCCTGGATCACGAGGAAGCGCTGATCTTCGAACTGGGCCATGGCGCGGTCGGTGTCGATCTGCCCGATGTGAAAGTCAGCGACGAGCGGCTGGGCGGCATGCGCCGCAAGGGCGGCGTCGGCCTGCCGGGCATCAGCGAGCCGGAAACGGTCCGCCATTATGTCCGCCTCTCGCGGATGAACTATGCCATCGACGCCGGGCTTTATCCGCTCGGTTCCTGCACCATGAAGCACAATCCGCGCCTCAACGAGAAGATGGCGCGGCTGCCCGGGTTCGGCGATCTGCATCCCCTGGCGCCGACGGCCGCCACGCAGGGCGCGCTGGCGCTGATTTCCGGGCTGATGAAATGGCTGACCGCGCTTACCGGCATGCCGGCCGTGGCCATGTCGCCCAAGGCGGGCGCCCATGGCGAATTGTGCGGCTTGCTGGCCATCCGCGCCGCGCTGCAGGCGCGGGGCGAAGGCCATCGTACGCGCATCCTGGTGCCGGAATCGGCGCATGGCACCAATCCCGCCACCGCCGCCTTCGCCGGCTTCACGGTGGACGAAGTGCCCGCCATGCCCGACGGCCATGTCGATGCCGATGCGCTCGAGGCCAAGCTCGGTCCCGACGTCGCCGCCATCATGCTGACCAATCCCAACACCTGCGGGCTGTTCGAGCCGCGGGTGAAGGAAATGGCCGACGCGGTGCACAAGGCCGGCGGCTATTTCTATTGCGACGGCGCCAATTTCAACGCCATTGCCGGCAAGGTGCGGCCGGGCGACCTGGGCATCGACGCCATGCACATCAATCTGCACAAGACCTTCTCCACCCCGCATGGCGGCGGCGGGCCGGGGGCGGGGCCGGTGGTGCTGTCGGAAAGGCTGGCGCCTTTCGCGCCGTTGCCGCTGCTGGTGTCCGATGCGAAGGGCTTGCATCTGGTGGAACATCGCGGCGAAGCCTCGGCGGGCGCGCAGCCTTTCGGCCGCATGTGCGCCTTCCATGGCCAGATGGGCATGTTCGTGCGCGCGCTGAGCTACATGCTTTCCCACGGCCGCGACGGCGTGCGCCAGTCCTCGGAGGACGCCGTGCTCTCGGCCAATTACATCCTGGCCTCACTCAAGGACGTGATGAGCGCGCCCTTCGGCGACGGCCCCTGCATGCATGAGGCGCTGTTCGACGACCGTTTCCTGGAGGGCAGCGGCGTCACCACCCTCGACTTCGCCAAGGCGATGATCGACGAGGGCTACCATCCCATGACCATGTATTTCCCGCTGGTGGTGCATGGCGCCATGCTGATCGAGCCGACCGAAAGCGAGAGCCGGGAATCGCTCGACCGCTTCATCCATGTGTTGCGGGAACTGGCGCTGGAAGCCAGGGCCGGCAAGACAGCCCGTTTCGAAGGCGCGCCGCATTTTGCCCCGCGCCGCCGCCTGGACGAGACCCAGGCGGCGCGCAAGCCGGTGCTGCGCTGGAAGCCGCCACCGCTGCAGCAAGCGGCGGAGTAGGAACGCAACCCTCCCGGAAGTGCTTTGCATTTCCGGGCACGGCCGCGCCCCGGCGGGAGTCCACCGCCCCCGCGGAGCCGCCGCGCGCAGCGCGGCCGGCGTAAGCAAATAATAACCTTCAGTAGAAGGCGCCGTAGATCACGTCCTCGATCCGGCGGCTGCGGAGATTGACCAGCAGCAGGTCCGGCCCATAGCGCACCCAGCGGCGGCCGGGCCGCGGCCGGTCAACGCCCAGGGCGCGCCAGTCATCCCAGAAATAGGCCGAGCTGAGGAACAGGCCCGGCAGCACGCCGCCCACCGCCCAGCGGCGATAGGCGTAGCCGCGGGGATAGCGGAAGTCGGGACCGCGATAGCGGTCATGATAGCTGCCATGCCAGGAAAATTGCGGCGGCCGCGCGCCCGGTCCGGGGCGGCCAGGCGGCCCGCGATCAGGACCACGATTCGGGCCACGGTCCAGACGGCGGTCGTCGCGGCGGTCCGGCGGCTGGGCGAAGGCGGTCTGCGGCAGCAGCAGCGCCGCCGTGGCAAGCAGGAAAAATCGGCGTTCCATGGGCACTCCCTTCCTGAAAGCGGCGGGAGTGTCGGCCTGTCCCGGTTTCGGGTCAATCGCGCCGCCGCCGCGCCCCATCACATCGGTGATTTCAGGGAAGAATTATTTGCAGAAATGCGGCTTGAGACCGGGCGGCAACAGTGTGGCCTTGTCGCTGCAGGCCAGGTCGAGCTGCTTCTGTGTCAGTCCTTTGACATTCCTGAGGTCGGTGCCGGCGAAGGAGGTGATGGAGGTGATGGCGCCGGTGAGGTCGGCGCCGTCCATCTTCGCTCCCGCCAGATTGGCGCCCGACAATTCGGTGCCGCGGAAACTGGCGCCGCGGAAATCGGCGAAGGACATGCACATCAGGGTGGCGTTGGCGCCGTCGAAATTCGCCCCGTGCAGGTCATGCTCCTTGACGCAGGTGTTGGAAAGATCGGCGCCCATCAATTTGCAGCCGGGGCAATCGACGATGTCGGCGCGGATGCGCCCCACCGCCACCGGATCGGCGCCCATCTTGCCGACATAGTCCGCCGCCAGGACGGGCGTGGCGACCAGCAGGAGCAGGAAAGGCAGGATGCGGTTCATTCCGGCACAGCTCGTTTTCCGCAACCGGAACGCGAATCCGGCCCGGGCGTTCTTGCCTTATGTACGCTTCGAATTCCGAACAAGCGATGAAGATGCGCGGGATGGCGCAGCAGTTGCGCGGCCGGATTCTGGAAAGCCGCAACTCCTATTATTGCCGCCTGTTCCAGAACGCCGCTTTGGAACTGGAAAGCGCCGCCGACGCATTGGAGCGCCCCATCTGGCGCCCGGCCCCGCGCCTCATCCACGGGCCACCCGTCCATTAGAGGCCGCTAGCTGCAGCCGGTGGTGGATCCGCAGGTGTTGCACTTCATGCAGGTGCCGTTGCGCACCAGGGTGAAGTTGCCGCAACTGCCGCAGGAATCGCCCTCAAAGCCTTTCATCCGCGCCTCGGCGGCACGCCGGGCGCGGCTGCCGCCCGCCCCCGCTTCGAACCCCGCGGCTCCCAGCTCAGCCTGCAGGCTGGCGCCGATGGCGCTGACATCCAGCATTTCCGCCGCCATCCCGGCGTCATGCGGCTCATAATCGCCGCTGTTGAAATGCGGGTGGTCATGGTCATGCTCCTCGTCCAGCCGCCGCGCCGCCCCGCCCTTGACCACGGTCATGGCGCGGCCCCGGATATAGCCCTTGGAGGCCAGCTTGCTGATGGTGGCGTCGGCCGCCGGCGCGGCGCTGCCGGCGCCGATATCCTCGTCCTGCGGCGGCACATGCGCCAGGTCGCTGCGGCCGAGATAGGAAACCCCCAGCTCGCGGAAGATGTAGTCCAGCACGCTGGTGGCGTTCTTGATCGAGTCGTTGCCGATCACCAGGCCCGCCGGTTCGAAGCGGGTGAAGGTGAAGGCGTCGACGAACTCCTCCAGCGGCACGCCATATTGCAGCCCGACCGAGATGGCGATGGCGAAATTGTTCATCAGGCTGCGGAAGGCGGCGCCTTCCTTGTGCATGTCGATGAATATCTCGCCCAGGCGGCCGTCCTCATATTCGCCGGTGTGGAGATAGACCTTGTGGCCGCCGACAATGGCCTTCTGGGTGTAGCTCTTGCGCCGGTGGGGCAGGCGCTCGCGCTCATGCGCCCGGACTTTCTCGATCACCCGCTCGACGATGCGCTCGGTGACCACGGTCTGCTGGCTGGTGGCGGGCAGGCGCGGCGCGGGCGCCTCGGCGGCTTCGTCTTCTTCCTCGTCAATCAGGTCGAAGACCTGGCTCGCCAGCGGCTGGCTGAGCTTGGAGCCGTCGCGGTACAGCGCATTGGCCTTCAGGCCCAGCTTCCAGGACAGCATATAGGCCTCGCCGCAGTCGTTCACCGCGGCGTTGTTGGGCATGTTGATGGTCTTGGAGATGGCGCCCGAAATGAAGGGCTGCACCGCCGCCATCATGCGGATGTGCGATTCCACCGACAGGAAGCGCTTGCCGGTGCGGCCGCAGGGATTGGCGCAATCGAACACCGCCAGATGCTCGGGCTTCACATGCGGCGCGCCTTCCAGGGTCATGGCGCCGCAGACATGCAGATTGGCGGCGTCGATGTCGGGCTTGGCGAAGCCCAGCGCCTTGAGCAGGTCGAAATCGGGCGCATCGAGCTGGGCGGTGTCCAGCTTCAAGGTCTCGCGGCAGAATTTCTCGCCCAGGGTCCATTTGTTGAAGACGAAACGGATGTCGAAGGCGCTTTCCAGCGCCGCCTCGATGGCGCCGATTTCAACGTCACCAAAGCCCTTGCCGCGCAGTGCGTCCTGGCTGAGGCGGCCGCGATAATCCTCCAGCGTGCCGTGGCCGACGGCATAGGCGACGATGGCGTCGATTTCCGCCTGGCCATAGCCAAGGCTGGCCAGCGCCTCGGGTACGCAGCGGTTGATGATCTTGAAATAGCCGCCGCCCGCCAGGGTCTTGAACTTGACCAAGGCGAAATCCGGCTCGACGCCGGTGGTGTCGCAATCCATCACCAGGCCGATGGTGCCGGTGGGGGCGATCACCGTCGCCTGGGCGTTGCGGAAGCCGAATTCCTTGCCCAGGGACAGCGCGTCGTCCCAGGCGCGCTTGGCGGCGTCGGCCAGCGCCTTGTCCGGCACCGCCTTGAGGTCCAGCGCCACCGGCAGGGTTGAGAGCTTCTCATAGCCGGCGCTTTCGCCATGGGCGGCGCGGCGATGATTGCGGATCACCCGCAGCATGGCGTCCTTGTTGGCGGCATATTCGGGGAAGGACCCCAGTTCGCCCGCCATCTCGGCGCTGGTGGCGTAGGACACGCCGGTCATCAACGCGCTGATGGCGCCGGCGATGGCGCGGCCCTCGCGGCTGTCATAGGGGATGCCGCCGCTCATCAGCAGGCCGCCGACATTGGCGAAGCCCAGCCCCAGGGTGCGGTAGTCGTAGGAGAGCTGGGCGATTTCCTTGGAGGGGAACTGCGCCATCAGCACCGAGATTTCCAGCACGATGGTCCAGAGCCGCACCGCATGCTCGAACCCGTCGATGTCGAAGCTGCGGGCGCCGGCGTCACCCTTGCGGAAGGCCATCAGGTTGAGCGAGGCCAGGTTGCAGGCGGTGTCGTCCAGGAACATGTATTCGCTGCACGGATTGGAGGCGCGGATTTCGCCGCCCGCCGGGCAGGTGTGCCAGTCATTGATGCTGGTGTGGAACTGGATGCCGGGATCGGCGCAGGCCCAGGCCGCTTCCGAAACCTTCTGCCACAAGTCCCGCGCCTTCACGGTCTTGGCGACTTCGCCGCTGCCGCGCCAGGTCAGGTCCCAGTCGCCATCCTCCAGCACCGCCTTGAGGAAACCGTCGGTGACGCGCACCGAATTGTTGGAATTCTGTCCCGAGACCGAATTGTAGGCGTCGGAATCCCAGTCGGTGTCATAGGTCTTGAACTCGATCTCCTTGTAGCCCTGGCGCGCGAAGCTGATCACCCGCTCGATGTAATTGTCGGGGATCATGCTCTTGCGGGCGGCGCGGATCTCGCGGCGCAGCGCCGGGTTCTTCTGCGGGTCGTAGCAGTCGTTGCCCGAGCCTTCGCAGTTGATGCAGGCCTTCAGCACCGCCTTGAGATGCCGTTCGGCCAGCCTGGAGCCGGCGACCATGGCGGCGACCTTCTGCTCCTCGATCACCTTCCATGCGATGAAGTCCTCGATGTCGGGATGGTCGATGTCGACGATCACCATCTTGGCGGCGCGCCGCGTGGTGCCGCCCGACTTGATGGCGCCCGCCGCCCGGTCGCCGATCTTGAGGAAGCTCATCAGGCCGGAGGATTTGCCGCCGCCCGACAATTTCTCCTCCGCCCCGCGCAGCGAGGAGAAATTGGTGCCGGTGCCCGAACCGTATTTGAACAGCCGGGCCTCGCGGGTCCACAAATCCATGATGCCGCCTTCATTGACCAGATCGTCCTTGATGCTCTGGATGAAGCAGGCATGCGGCTGCGGATGTTCATAGGCGCTGGTGGATTTGGTCAGCCGCCCGGTCTTGTGGTCGACATAGTAATGGCCCTGGCCGGGACCATCGATGCCATAGGCCCAGTGCAGGCCGGTGTTGAACCATTGCGGGCTGTTGGGCGCGGCCTTCTGCGCCGCCAGCATGTGGCAAAGTTCGTCATGGAAGGCGTTGGCGTCGGCCTCGCCGTCGAAATAGCCGCCCTTCCAGCCCCAATAGGTCCAGGCGCCGGCCATGCGGTCGAAGACCTGCTTGGCCGATTTCTCGCCGGTGGTTTCCTTGGCGGCGGGCTGCTTCTTCCAGAGGAATTCCGGCACGCCTTCCTCGGGCACCGGCTTGAGCGCCCGCGGCACGCCCGCCTTGCGGAAATACTTCTGCGCCAGCACGTCGCTGGCGACCTGGCTCCAGCTTTCGGGAACTTCAATGCCGTCCTGGGCGAAGACCACCGAGCCGTCCGGGTTGCGGATCTCGCTGGCGGCGGTGCGGAAGGCGATGCCTTCGTAGGGAGAATGACTTTCGACCGTGAAATGACGGCGGATGCGCATGACGAAACCCCAGGAATTGAGAGTGGACCGGCCCCAGCCCCACCCTTTGGCTCCGCTCCAGGGACGCAAAACCCGTCCACGGGGAGGGAGCTCCGCCGCGGCTGGGCCGGGATTGGTCCGCCAGATATGGTGTCGCGGGTGGCGACTGGCCCAAAGTATGGACATGGGCCAAAGGCGGGCGCAAGCGGGAAGTGGTTAAGGGCGCAGGAACCCACCACATCTTGTGCCCGCCAAGTGCCTGAAATAGGCCATGTCAAGCGAGCGGTCCGGGACGCCGCCAAAAAAATTTTCCGCCGGGTTTCATCACAGCGTCACGGCCGGCTTGGGACCGTTTGTGGAAAACTGATTCCGGCGTGGCGAGGCTCGCCTTGGCTGGCCGGAGCCGCCCACCTATAGTCCGGCCCTTGAGTCTCTAGTCTGTTGCGGCGCGAAAAATGCTCTTTTCCTGGTGGAAGTCCCAGACCTTCGGCACCTGGCTGACCACCAAGCTCACGGGCGAGCCGGTCGGCAGCGACAGTTTCGGCAATCGCTACTACCAGAATCGCGACGGTTCGCGCCGTTGGGTGACCTACAACGGCACCGTCGAGGCCAGCCGGGTGCCGCCCGACTGGCATGGCTGGCTGCATCACACCTATGCCGAGCCGCCGACCAAGGCGCCGTTCAGGACCCACGCCTTCGAGACGCCGCACCAGCCCAACCTGACCGGCACCGACGGGGCCTATCGCCCGGAAGGCAGCCTGGCGCGCGGCGGCCATCGTCCGCCCGCCACCGGCGACTATCAGGCCTGGAAGCCGGAATGACGGCGCGCAGCCTGTCGCAGAACGGCACCCTGGCCGAGACGCTGATCGGCGCCGCGGTTCTGGCCGCGGCGCTGGCCCTGCTGGGCTTCTTCTATGTCTTCGGCCATTCCGGCGGCGGCGCCGGCTATGACGTCACCGCCCGCATGGCCAAGGTCGATGGGCTGGGCATCGGCACCGAGGTCCGGCTGGCCGGCGTCAAGGTCGGCGCGGTGACATCGCTCGACCTGGATCCGGCCACCTATCTGGTCACCGTGCATATGCGCATCGGCGATGCGATCAGGATTCCCACTGACTCCTCGCTGCTGATCAATTCGGCGGGCGTGCTGGGCGCCTCCTATCTTTCCATCACCCCCGGCGGCGACGACAAGATGATCGCGGCGGGCGGCGCCATCCAGAACACCCAGTCGGCCAACACCGGCGACATCATGAACATGGTGGGCCGCTTCACCACCGGAAGCGGCGGCGGCCAATGAGGCGCGCGGCTCCTCTGCTGGCGTTGCTGGCCGCCGCTCCGGCTTTGGCCCAGCCCGCCGCCAAGCCGCCCGCGCCGGCGGCCCCGGCGAATGCCGCGCCGGCTCCGCAGGCAGGGCCCATGACCCTGATGCTGCGCGGGCTGGACAAGATCACCGGCCGCCCCACCGACATCACCGCGCCCATCGGCAAGACGGTCAACTTCGCCACCCTCACCATCACGGCGCGCTTCTGCTATTCCACCCCGCCCAGCGAGCCGCCGGAGACCTCGGCCTTTGTCCAGATCGAGGATCACCGCCCCGACCAGCCGGTGCGGAAGGTCTTTTCCGGCTGGATGCGCGCTTCCAGCCCCGGCCTCAACGGCATGGAGCATCCGCTCTATGACGTCTGGGTGATCGCCTGCCGCGGCGGCGAGTCCGCCCCCACCGTCGCCGTCGCCAGCGGCCCGGGCAAGGTGGCGGCGCCGGATTCTTCCGACCGGGAGAAGGCAGTCGAACTGCCGGCCGGAGCGGGGCAGTAGCCTAGACGCCGTGCCAGAAGGCTTCGCGGCTCAAGGCGCTTTCCAGCAATGACAGATAACGCTCGCGCGGCACTTCCAGCGCGCCGAAGCCGGCCAGATGGGCGGTGAGGAACTGGGTGTCCAGCAGGGTGAAGCCGCCGCGCCGCAGCGTCTCCACCAGCCGGACCAGCGCCACCTTGCTGGCGTCGCGCGCCAGGGTGAACATGCTTTCGCCGAAAAAGGCCGCGCCCAGCTTGACGCCGTAAAGCCCGCCCACCAGCTTTCCATCCTGCCAGCATTCCACCGAATGGGCATGGCCCCCCGCCGCTAGGGCGGTGTAGAGGCGCAGGATTTCCTGGTTGATCCAGGTATCCTCGCGCCCCGGGCGCGGCGCGGCGCAGCCCTTCATCACCTCGACAAAGGCGCGGTCGGAGGTGATTTCAAAGCGGCCGCTGCGCGACGTCCGGGCCAGGCGGCGCGGGACATGAAAGCCCTCCAGCGGAATGACGCCGCGCTTTTCCGGCGAGACCCAGTAGAGATGCGGATCGTCCCGCCGCTCGGCCATGGGAAACAGCCCGCGGGCATAGGCCGCGAGCACCAGCTCCGGCGTCAGGTCGGTGCCATGCATGGCTTATTTGATGCCCATCCGTCCCGTCGGTGCAAGCACGGGATTGGCATGATTTCAGCCTTTGAATCCGGCATATTAGCCCCCGTTGTTCACCCGTGTGAGCAGGGCAGAGGAAAAACATGAGAATCGTTCCGCTTCTGCTGGCGTTTCTCGTCATCGTTGCGCGCGCTGACGCCCAGACCCCGGCGATCGATCATATCGAAGTTTCCGGATACGGGATTTTCGCCGCCGATATTACGACCTGCAATCCGAACAAGCTGGGCATTCAATATTGCGACATGGCGAATGTGCGGCTCGCGACAAGGACAGCTACCATACCGGCGCAAAAAGGCGTGACTTTTGGCCTGACGTTTCAGGCCGCCGGCATGCCGGATGGTGCAACGGTCACGTTGAGAAGGGTTTGGATATATCCACCAGACGGCTTGGATACGCCGGCAAGCGCTCAGCCGGTCCGGCGGCTGCAGGACAATGTTTCCGTGGTGATCGGCAGAACCGGCATGGAGGTCTATAATTTAACCGACGTTTGGGAGCTCGCCGCCGGAGACTGGACTCTGGAGCTGTGGGATGGAGACCGAAGACTTGTCTCGCAGCATTTCACTCTTGTGAAAGCGGGGTTTTAGTTACTGGGCCGCGCTTCGGCAGGCGTTAATGCCCCAAGCCAGCGAGGTATTTCTCCAGCCAGTGGATCGAATAGTCGCCATTGATGATGTCGGGATCGCGCACCAGGCCCTGGAACAGGGGAATGGTGGTCTCGATCCCCTCCACCACCAGCTCGTCCAGGGCGCGGCGCAGGCGCAGCAGGCATTCGTTGCGGTTCTTGGCATGGACGATCAGCTTGCCCGCCAGGCTGTCGTAATAGGGCGGGATGCGATAGCCGGAATAGATCGCCGAATCGAAGCGTACGCCCAGCCCGCCGGGCGAGTGGAACTGGGTGATCAGGCCGGGCGAGGGGCGGAAGGTATAGGGGTTTTCCGCATTGATGCGGCATTCGATGGCATGGCCCTCGAAGACGATGTCCTTCTGGGTGAAGCCCAGCGGCGCGCCGGCGGCGATGCGGATCTGCTCGCGCACAATGTCGATGCCGGTGATGGCCTCGCTCACCGGATGCTCGACCTGCAGGCGGGTGTTCATCTCGATGAAATAGAAGCGGCCATCCTCATAGAGGAACTCGAAGGTCCCGGCGCCGAGATAGCCCAGCTTCTCCAGCGCGCGGGTGCAGATGCCGCCGATGGCGTCGCGCTCCTCGGCGTTCAGGGCCGGACTGCCGGCTTCCTCCCAGACCTTCTGGTGGCGGCGCTGCAGCGAACAGTCGCGCTCGCCCAGATGCACCACCTTGCCATGGCTGTCGGCCAGGATCTGGATTTCGATATGGCGCGGCTTCTGGAGATATTTCTCCATATAGACGGTGTCGTTGCCGAAGGCGGCCTTGGCCTCGGTGCGGGCCTGGGACAGGGCGAAGGAGAGTTCGCCGGCGTTGCGCGCCACCTTCATGCCGCGGCCGCCGCCGCCGGCGGTGGCCTTGATCAGCACCGGATAGCCGATCTCCTCCGCCAGCCTTGCGGCGTCACCGTCGCTGACTTCGCCGTCCGAGCCCGGTACGGTGGGAATGCCCAGCGACTTCACCGTCTGCTTGGCGGTGATCTTGTCGCCCATCATGCGGATATGGTCGGCGGTGGGGCCGATGAAGGTGAGGCCGTGTTCCTTGACGATCTCGGCGAATTTGGCGTTCTCCGAAAGAAAGCCATAGCCGGGATGGATCGCCTCGGCCCCGGTGATTTCGCAGGCGGCGATGATGGTGGGAATGTTGAGATAGGACTGGGCGGCGGGCGGCGGACCGATGCAGACGCTTTCATCGGCCAGGCGCACATGCATGGCGTCGCTGTCGGCGGTGGAATGGACCGCCACCGTGGCGATGCCCATCTCGCGGCAGGCGCGGATCACGCGCAGGGCGATTTCGCCGCGGTTGGCGATAAGGATTTTCTCGAACATCAGCCGATGACGCAAAGGGCCTGGCCGAACTCGACCGGCTGCTTGTCGGAGACGCAGATTTCCTTGACCACGCCGCTGCGCGGCGCGGTGATGGGATTCATCGTCTTCATCGCCTCGATGATGAAGAGGGTATCGCCTTCCTTGACCGGCTTGCCGATGGCGATGAAGGCCGGCCGGCCCGGTTCGGCGGCGACATAGACGGTGCCGACCATGGGCGAGGGCACGGTGCCGGGGGCGGGACCGGAAGGCGCGGCCGGGGCCGGGGCCGCCGCGGTGGGTGCGGGGGCCGAAGCCGCCACCGCGCCCGCCGCCGCGCGGCTGACGCGGATGCGCGCGCCGTCATGCTCGATCTCGATCTCGGTGAGGCCGGTCTCGTTCAGCAGCTTGGAGAGTTCGCGGATGGCGTCGGCATCGACGCCGGGCTTTGCGCCCTTGGGAGGTTCCTTGCTCATTTCTTCTTGGCCTTGAAAATCTGGGCGATGGCGTCGACGGCGCGGACATAGCCCTGCGCCCCGAAGCCCATGATGACGCCGGTGGCGGCTTTGGATACCCAGGAGTGGTGACGGAATTCCTCGCGCCGCGCCAGGTTGGAAAGATGCACTTCGATGATCGGCATCTTGCAGGCCAGCAGCGCGTCGAGCACGGCGATGGAGGTGTGGCCATAGCCGGCGGGATTGATGATGATGGCGCTGCCCTGCTTGCGCGCTTCCTGGATCCAGTCCACCAGATCGCCTTCGCGATTGGTCTGGCGGAAGACGGTGGCGAGGCCATGGCTCTTGGCCTGGGCGGCGCACATCTCGCCGATCTGGGGCAGGGTGGTGTAGCCATAGATCTCCGGCTCGCGGTCCCCCAGCAGATTGGTGTTGGGGCCGTTGAGGATGTAGATCGGCAAGCCCTTGTTCGGTTTAGACTTTTTCGCCATAAACGGTCCCTGTTCGCGAAGCGCCCAAGCCTTATAATCGCATCCCACAAGGAACGGAAACCCTGCTTATGTCCCTCACGGTCACCCTCAATGGCGAAGCCCGGCAGCTGAGCGGTCCGCTCAGCGTCGCCGCCATGCTGACGGGGTTGGGGCTCGATCCCGCCAAGATCGCGGTGGAGCGCAATCTCGCCATCGTGCCGCGCTCGGCCTATGACGCCGTGACGGTGGAAGAGGGCGACACGTTCGAGATCGTGCATTTCATCGGCGGCGGCAACGCGCCGGCGACGGTGCCGCGCCCCCAGGCGGATGCGGAGCATCCGCCGCAAAGACAAGACAGGCCGCTGGTGATCGCGGGCAGGAAATACCAATCGCGCCTGATCATCGGCACCGGCAAGTTCAAGTCCTACGAGGACAATGCCCGCGCCCTGGAAGCCAGCGGCGCGCAGATCGTCACCGTGGCGGTGCGGCGGGTGAACCTCACCGATCCCGGCCAGCCCAGGCTGATCGATTTCATCGATCCGAAGAAATACACCTATCTGCCCAACACTGCCGGCTGCTTCACCGGCGAGGACGCCGTGCGCACCCTGCGCCTGGCGCGCGAGGCCGGCGGCTGGGACCTGGTCAAGCTGGAAGTGCTGGGCGAGAAGAAGCTGCTCTATCCCGACATGCTGGAGACGCTGCGCGCCACCGAGATGCTGGCCAAGGACGGCTTCAAGGTGATGGTCTACTGCTCGGACGATCCCTTGATGGCCAGGCGGCTGGAAGACATGGGCGCGGTGGCGATCATGCCGCTGGCCTCGCCCATCGGGTCTGGCATGGGGCTCACCGCCACGGTCAATATCCGCATGATCATCGAGGACGCCAAGGTGCCGGTGATCGTGGACGCCGGCATCGGCACCGCCAGCGACGCGGCCGTGGCGATGGAGCTGGGCTGCGACGCGGTGATCTCCAACACGGCGATCGCCCATGCCCAGGAGCCGGTGAAAATGGCGGCGGCGATGAAACTGGCGGTGGAGGCCGGACGCCTGGCGTGGCTGGCGGGACGGATGCCCAAGAAAGCCTATGCCGATCCTTCAAGCCCGCTGACGGGCCTGATCTAGGCCTTCTTGAACGCCGCCGCCATCGCGGCGTCGTCCAGCGAGCCTGGATACATCACGCCATTGATGACGAAGGTCGGCGTGCCCACCAGCCCCAGCTTCTTGCCGAAGTCGTGGGAGTCGGCGACGATCCTGGCGACTTCGGGATTGGCCATGTCGGCCTTCAATCTCTTGAGGTCCAGCCCCGCCTTCTGGGCGTCGGCCATCACCATCTCCTCGGTCATCTGCTCGGTTTCGCCCATCATCAGATAGTGGAAGGCGAGGAACCTGTCCGGTTGCGCCCGCGCCGCCAGCGAGGCCTTGGCCGCGAGCACGGCGCCCGGTCCATGGATGGATTCGAGCGGATATTCGATGAAGGCGAAGCGGGTGTCGTTCTTGTGCTGGTCAAAGACCTTCTTCACCGCCGGCAGCGAGGCGCGGCAATAGGGGCAGTCATAGTCGTAGAACTCGACCATGGTGTTGGGGGCGTTCACCGGGCCGGTGACATAGGCCAGGCGCGGATTGAAGAAGGCGTCCAGCCCGACCTTCTTGATCGCGGCGGCATTGGCGGCGGCGCTCTTGGCGTCATCGGCACGCTGCGCTTCGTCGTTCATCTCGCCCACCAGCTGGGGATGGGTGAGCAGATAGCCGCGCAACTGGGTCTCGTTCAGCGGCATGTAGCCGGCATTGGTCAGCACCACCACCGCCGCCACCGCGATCAGCGCCCCGCACAGGGCGGTCACCAGCGTCGTCACTATGTTCTGCATGCGGTCAGTGTTCCTGTTGTGCCGCCTGCGCCGGGGCGGCCCCGATAATGTCATTGGCCCTTTGCCAGTCGGCGCTGCCCTGGGGCAAACCGCGCCGGGCGCGGCTGGCGAAGAGCAGGGCCTGGCGATAGTTGCCGCCATTATAGGCCGATTCCGCCGACGCCAAATCGGCCATGGGCTGGTTTTTCATCAGGCTGTAGGCATGGGCCATCTCGTACCAGGTGAAGGGGTCTTCGCCTTCCGCCAGCAGCGCCACCTTGAGGTTGGCGAGGGCGGCGGGCGCCAGCGCCGGATCCTCGGCGGCGAGCTGGGCGGTGGCCAGGGCGGCGCGCAACTGCGGCGCGTCGGGCTTGAGCCGCACCGCATTCTCATAGGCGGGGACGCCCAGCGCCGGCTTGGCCATCATCACGTGAATCTGCCCCAGCACCTCGTAGAAATAGGGATTGTCCGGTTCGTCCTTGATCAGGCTGTTGATCTCGCTCAGCGCCTGCTGCAGCAGCGGCTTGCGCATATAGGCCATGGCGCGGGCATAGCGGGCGGGGGCGGTGGTGTTGCCGGGCGGATAGCGGCGCAGCACCTCGTCCACCGGCAGGATGAAGCCCGCCAGCTTTGCCTGCACCATCTGCAGCGCCCGCACGCTTTGCGGCGGATCGGGCACATCCCTGTAGGGCGAGGCGTCCACCAGTTCCTGCAGGTTCGAGACGCGGTCCTGGCCCACCGGATGGTCGGCGGCATAGGGATCCATGTGTCCGGACGCCATGGCCTCCTCCTGCGCGAAACGCTGGAAGGTGTGATAAAGGCCCAGCGGCGACTGGTGCGTCGCCAGCAGCAGCTTGGCGGCGATCTGGTCGGCGCTGGATTCCTGGATGCGGCTGAACTGCATGAACTGGCCTTCGGCGATGGCCTGGCCCAGGCTCATGATCGCCATGCCGGCTTGGCCGCCGCCCGCCAGCATCACGGCAAGGCCGATCACCATCGACAGCAGCATCGGCACCGTCGCCTTGGAGATGGCGTCGCTGGTGCGCGACGAATGCCCGGCCGAAAGATGGCCGGTTTCATGCGCCATGACGCCGATCAGTTCGCTGGGGCTTTTCACCCACAACAGGATGCCGGCGAAGACGAAGATGTCTTCCGGCTGGGTGGCGAAGGCGTTCACCGACAGATCGCCCATCAGATAGACATGCACGGAATTGACGTTCAGCCCGGCGGCCCGCGCCAGCGGCAGCTCGTAGCTTCGCAGCAATTCCTCGGTTTCGGTGTCGCGCAGGGCGAAGACCGCGTTGGCCTGGGCCTGGGCGGGCTGGATGGCCGGCGGCATCAGCACCAGCAGGGTCGCCACGAAGCCCAGGACAAAGCCCAGCTTTCGCCGCTGCGTCCTTGCGGACCGCCAGACAGGGTTGCATAACGTCAAGGCTTGAACTCTCCTCTCCGCCCGCGCGTCCAGTCCCCTGGGCGGACCGTAGGTGGGCGCGCGGTTCAGGTCAACGAAGCAGGCCGCCCGGCGGGCGCCAGGAACAAGGATTACGCCCCGGTTATGTCGCTCTTCCGCCTGTCCGGCTTTCTCGCCGCGCCCCTTGTCGCCCTGGCGCTGGCGGGTTGCACCGCCGGCCATATTTTCGGCGTCGCCGCCCTCAAGACCGACACTGTCCAGGTCGCGAGCTCCCGCCAGCTGGTGGTGGGCGACGAGCCTTTTGCCGTCAATGCGGCGGTGTCGGTGCTGGCCCAGGGCGGCAATGCCGTGGACGCGGCCACCGCCCTGTTCTTTGCCCTGTCGGTGACCTATCCTGTGGCGGCAGGCCCGGGCGGCGGCGGCTTGTGCATCGCCCGCGATCCGTCCGGCGTGCTGGGCGAATTCGATTTCCTGCCCCGCGCCGCCAATCGCGGCGGCGCCTATGCCGTGCCGATGGCGGTGCGCGGTTTCTACGACATGCAGAAGCGGCTGGGCAGTATGCCCTGGCAGCGCACCATCTCGCCCGCCGAAGTGCTGGCCGATGGCGGCTTTCCGATGTCGCAGGCGCTGGCGGCGCGGCTGGCGGGGACCGAGAACATCATTCGCCTGGATGCATCGCTGGCGGCGGAATTCCTGGACGAGAATGGCCAGTTGAAGAAACCGGGAACGGTGCTGAGCAATCCCGTCCTGGCCCGTACCCTGGGCGTGATCCGCCAGGAAGGCGCCGACGGCTTTGGCGCCAGGATCGGCGCCAGCCTGATCGCCTATGCCGCCGCCCAGGGCGGCGCGCTGGGGCCGGATGATTTCGCCGCCGTCAGGACGCGGGCCGTGGCGCCCGCGCGCCGCAGCATCGGCGGGTTTGCCATCGCCTATCCGGCGGTGGGCACCGGCGCGGGCGCTTTCTCGGCGGCGTTGCTGTCGCGCGCGTCGGCTTCGAATCCCGCCAATACCACCGCCAACGCCCTGGCGGCGGTGCGCCAGGCGCTGGCGGGTTTCGGCGTCGCCACTGTGCCTGCCGATTTCGGTTCCACCGGCTTTGCCGTCACCGACGACAAGGGCGGCGCTGTCGCCTGCGCCGTGACGCTGAACGGGCCGTTCGGCGCCGGCCGCACCGCGGCGGACACCGGCGTTCTGCTGGCGGCTTCACCTTTGGGCCCTGCGGGTCTGGCTTCGGCCTTCCTGATGCCGCTGCTGGGGCAGGGCGGAACCGACCTGTTCGCCGGGGCCGCCGCCGGCGGCCCCAATGGTAGCGCCGCCATCGCCGCGGCGCTGCTGCGCATGGCGGGTGGCGGCACGTTGGCCTCCTCCGCCGACATCCACACCAGCGGGGCGGCGCCGCGCGACACCATAAACCTGATCGCCTGCCAGGCGGCCTGCGCCGCCTTGCCCGATCCGGGCGCCAGCGGGTTGGGCGGCGCGGTTCATGCGCAGGCCGCGCCATGAAAGTGCACGGAGCTTGTCATTGCGGCGCCATCGCCTATGAGGCGCAGATCGATCCCGCCCGCGTCACGCTCTGCCATTGCAACGATTGCCAGAGTTTCTCCGGCGCGCCGTTCCGCGCCTCGGCGCCGGCCATGGCGGAAGACCTCAAGATCGTCCGCGGCGCGCCCAAGGTCTATGTCAAGACCGCCGAAAGCGGCAGCCGCCGGGCGCAGGGCTTCTGCGGCGATTGTGGCTCTTCGATCTATTCCGCGGATGCGGACGGCGCGAAAGTCTACATGCTGCGGCTGGGCGTCATCGCCGAGCGCGGCCAACTGCCGCCGCAGCGCCAGATCTGGTGCGAGGCGGCGCTGCCCTGGGCGCGCGAACTGATCGCGCTGCCGAAGATCGAGAAGCAGGCTTAGCGACTATTTGTCGTCGCCTCCACCAAAAGTCTTCTGCCACCGTGAGGAGCGGTTTGCCGGAGGCAAACGCAATGGTCCAGTGGACCATTGCGAGCGACGAAC
>Ga0265313_10000625_pt1 | contig 36614 bp, 31 predicted proteins | sample 4123metaG_FD_203122 | JGI IMG/M metagenome (GOLD analysis project Ga0265313, IMG submission 203122) | Rhizosphere microbial communities from Carex aquatilis grown in University of Washington, Seatle, WA, United States - 4-1-23 metaG | ecosystem: Host-associated > Plants > Roots > Rhizosphere >... | reverse complement strand
GTGGCGACGTTTCGTGAATCAGCCCCAGAACGACGCGGAGCTGGCCGCGATCCGCCGTAGCCTGCAACGGGGCCAGCCGTATGGCGGCGACGCTTGGACACGCGTCATGGCGAAACGGCTTGGCCTGGAATCGACACTCCGCCCGCGGGCGGCCGAAAAAACAAAACGATGGCGACGGTCCTGAAAATTAGACCTGTCACGTTTAATTGCCCCCAGTACACGAGCGACGTTTACCAGCAGACGTTGCGCGCCTTGGGCGTTCAGTGCTCCATGAGCCGCAGGGACTGCTGCTACGATAACGCGGTGATGGAACGCATCTTCTGGTCGCTGAAACACGAATAGACCAACCACGAGTCCTACGCGGATCTCCCCGAGGCGCGCCTGGCCGTGTTCAAATACATCGAAACTTTCTACAATCCCGTGCGCATTCACCAAACCCTGGGTTATCTCTCTCCGGATCAATTCGAAGCCGAACACGCCCCGGCACTCGCGGCGTAAAACACATTCCGCCGGAGTCCGCCAATCCTGGGCCGTCGCACCATGCAACAACCCATGCGGGAAGGTCAAACTTTCTCTTATGGCTCGTCTGGGGCCTTTTCGAGCATCAACACGAGCTCGTGTCGCTCTTCTTCCGCAATTCGCACCGACTCGGTCGCCGGTAGGTAACCGTTAATCCGGGCCGTCACACGAAATTCTTCGTTGGGAAACAGTTGCCATGATCTGAAACGACCGTCAACCTGTTTTTCAAAGTGAACTTTGGGCAGCACACCGAAATCGACGCGCCCGTGGACGTATTCGGCGTCGACTTGAAGGCCCTCCAACTCGCCGCCGTCGGACGCCACGATCTTGACCACGAGGATCGGGCAAGCGTAGCGAATGATCTCGATGCCATTGACATCGCCATTCAAGGTGTTGAGTTGCACGCGACGGCTGTCACTCAGGGGCCCTTCGTGCGACATGCGGTGCCGCAGCGCGCCGTGTTCATTGATCATCAAATTGAGAAACGCATCTTGCAGACCGCGAGGAGCGAGAATCGTGAACTTGCCTTGGTCGTCCGGGTGTGCGGTGGCTTTGTAGTTCTCGCCATTGAGGAACCCAGAAATGTAGCAATCGTGCCCCACGCTGGGCTTGTCTTGGCTGTCGAAATACTGGGCTTCGATCGAAACGTGCGGCAGAGCACGAATTTCAAACTGCGGAGGTGGCTCGCCTGCTTTGAGCACGACCGCTGCCGTCGAGAAAACGGCTCGCAAAGGACGCCGGTCCCAATATTCTCGCGGCACGCCCCGGTGGCTGGAATTCTCGGCTGGTTTGACCTCGTACGTACCCGGCGGCAGCGGAGCCATCATGAACCAACCGTTTTCGTCGGTCAGCGCCGCGCGCCCAACGCGCCCGTTGGCGTCGACCCAGACGTCGGCCAACGGCTGGCCTTCCGCGTCGTTGACCCGCCCCTCGAATCGAATGCCTGACTCAAAGGCGAACCGCCCCAGGTCGCCTCGTTCGTCGTTGACAGCACGTGTGATGGGAGCGTAGTCGCTTGGCAACAGTCGAAGGGTTCCGGTGCCAGGCGTGGTCATCATAATGCGAAAGCGGCCTTCCGCATCGGTGGTGGCTTCCGTCCGAGAGATACTGTGTCCGCGATCGGCTTGGGCAAAGGATGTACAGAGCACTTTACAGCCGGCCAACGGCCAGCCATCGGGCGTTTCGGCGCGACCGCTGACGGCCTGGCCGCGCCGCAAGTCGAAATCCTCGAAGAATGGCCGCTCCCCCAGGCGTTCGTTCTTCAGAGTCATTGCAAACGAATAGCCGTACCCGGTCTTCGGAGCGTATTCAGGGTGTTCGACGTCCAACTCAATGTAGAGGAAATGCTCCGCAGCCTGCCTGGGCGAGATCGTAAACTGGTATTTGCCCTCAGCGTCGGTTTTGTGTTTGGTTTCTTCGAGCACCCTGTTTTCGCCTGGCTTAAGGAGACTTCGCCGTACGATGACGGTTGCATCAGCGATCGGTTGCCCGGTGTCGTGGTCGATGATTCGACCTACGTGCGCCCCGGCCAAGACACGGTCGGCTGACAAAACCACCAAACTGCACGCGAGAAGAATTCGGCACCGACGCATGGTAGTCCTCCGCCGAAATGGAACGACGTGACGGGGATCACAGCTTTAAGCAGTCTAGTGAACCGGCAAGGCAAACGTCAAACAAGTCCAATCGGAAATGCGGTGCGGCGCAGAAACCCTACCGATGTCGCGGATCGGGAGGCACAACGACCTCCCCGCACGGCCGCTTAGGTGTCGGCGCTGGCTTAGGCTTGGCGCGCGAGGGATTGAGCGACGAGCAAATTGCGACAACACTCACCGCCCAAGGTCATCGCTCGCCGCTCAGCGACAAATTACTTGTCGATACCGTCACGAAGATTCGTCTGGGCAACCATGTCTTTCAGCGTCCGAATTATTCGCACCCGCGTCGAGTGGCAGGCCACCTGACCATCTCACAGCTGGCGGAAATGCTGAACCTTCCCCAGAATTGGATTCACGGCCGCATCAGTCGTGGCTCGATCCGCGTCAAGAAAGATGCTGCACGGAAGTGCTATCTCTTACCTGACGAGCCATCGACACTGGCCAAGTTTCGGCAGTTTATCGACGGACAAATCTCTCACCTGAATTTCTGAAAGGCCAACGACTCAAATCGCTGACGATCAGTCCCGGCCCTTGGGCCGTCGGAGCGAGCAAGCAGTGTGGCACAGCTCCGCCGGCTCGCTACGGCCAGGTTCTCGCTATAATATGGGCGATCAGTGCTGGAGAACATTTCGTTCATGGAGATTGTCATGCGCAACCGAGTCGAAGCGACTCGATTCCCAGGGATCGTTTACTGGGCGCTATTATCGTTCGCCGCTTGGGTGGTGGTAACGCCCCCCTTCATTTGGTGCGCGCGCGCGGACGAGGCGCCGGCGCCATCGGATGCGAGCAGCGCCGAGGAAACCAGTTACCGAGTCACGGGGCGCGTTGTGCTCAATGCCGACGGAGCCCTGGCCGCCGGCGCCACGGTTTATGTCGACGGTCGGCCACCGCGCGAGACCGCTGCCGATGAAAACGGCGAATTCTCATTCGAACACGTTCGTCCGGGGAGCCGGCTTTGGGCCAAACGCGGCCATTTGGTATCCCGTAGTTCCGGCGCGCAGCTCCAATGGGTCCGAAACGAATTCGGCCCCCGAAGGATGCGGCGCGTTGAGCTGCAATTGTACGAACCGGTCACTTTGAATGTGCTCGTCCGAGCCAGGAGCAGCGGCCAAGCGGTGGCCGGGGCGGTGGTGCTCCCTGGTGGCGAGAACCTCGACTGCGAGTTTCGCACCGATGCAAGCGGCGAGGCGGGGGTCGGCCCCCTTGCGCCCGGTAATTGGCAACTCGAGGTGCATGCCGACGGTTTCGCCCTGGAACAGCGTTCGTTGGACGTAAAGTACGACGGCCAGACCGATGAGTTCCTGCTCGCTCCCGGAGGCATCGTGGAAGGGACTGTGCGCGGACAAGCGGGGCAACCGCTTGCCAACGTCCCGCTCACGGCAGTGCTGAAGAACGATGGGAACCGCAACTTCGGGAGCGCCGTGACGAACGCCGAGGGTCATTACCTGCTAGCTAATGTTCTCCACGGCGCGGCGGTCAAAGTTGCGATTCTCGGCCTCGCTAATCGATGGCAGACGGTAGTCCTGACCGGCGAACGACAAACGCTCGACTTCGTGATCGCGCCGGTCCCTCTCCAGGAGGAACTGGACGGGATTGTAGTCGACCCACTTGGGCGGCCCATTGAAGGCGCCCTGCTGGGTGACGAAGGGAGGACCGACCGCGATGGGCGATTCCACGCTGCCGGGCGCAGCCGTGCCGGGAGTATCTTTGTGCGGACCAAAGGGTTCGTACCGCGGATGTACAAGCCGGATGTGGAAGACGTAAAGGCCGAGGCCAGGATTGTTCTCCACCCGGGACACCGGATCGACGGCCTCGTCGTTGACGAAACCGGTCACCCCTTGAGTGACGTTGACGTTCGCGTCGACACAATTCCGCCTGTGTCGTTGCCAATCGTGTCGACCGACGACGACGGACGCTTCGAGTACGATACGCTCCCGGCGGACTGCGTATTTTCTTTCTCAAAGTCCGGTTTCCGCAGGATGCACCATCAGGAGCTCGCCCTCGACGCCAATGGCGCCATTCCGGTGGTCATGCAGCCGGCCGGGGTTCTCTTCGGACAAGTCGTTGATGCCAACAGTAGTCGGCCGATCCGCGATTTTCACGTCCGCTGTAGTTCGAACCTATCTGTGAGGCTCTCGGACCCTGGTGAGGAATTCAGGACTGCAGATGGCACATTTGAGATCGTCAACGACGGCTTGGCGATGGGGGTACCGATCGAAGTGATCCTAGATGCCGACGGTTATGAGCGTTTGGTCGTCTCCCGTGCGAAGGTACAACGCCGCGACGAGGCGGAACCAGTCTGGTTTCGCCTGAAGCCTGAAGAGCCCACAAACGTAGTGACTTACGCCGGCCGGCTGCTTGACGCCGCCGGCGCGCCGGTCGTAAACGCCGAGGTACGGCTGATTGGTACTGCTGGGTCGTTCTCAGGCTTCCGCCAAGGCACGTTGCCTGGTGGCTTCAATTTCATTCGTAACGGCCGATTGGCCTCGTACGCAAACGTGCTGCGGTTCGGTTCGGCCACGACCGACCAGGAGGGGCGGTTCGAGTTCGTCCGTATCCCGCGCAGGGCGGCGGTCGAGCTCGCCTGGTGGAGGCCGGGCGTGGCGCCCGCACGGCGCCCAAGACTGGAGGTCCTTTCCGACGCCGAACGCAGTGCGCTGGAAATCCGTGTCGACGCGGCAGCCCGCATTGTCGGTCCTATTGACCGCACGGCCTTTCCTGGGGCGCGTCGGGTCTCGGTGACAAGCGACGACCGTTCACGCGAAGGCGCCTCTGAGGAGTTTGACGAGGACCAGGAGACGTTCGAGCTCACCGACCTGGCGCCTGGCACGTATCGAGTTCAGTTGCTTGGCCCCTTGGACGAAGCTTCCGCCGTTCGACCACCACCACGTGGCATACCTGGATTCTACCTCAGATTAAGAGCGAATCAGAGACTCCCGAAGAAGTTGGCCGAGACGACAGTGACGCTCGCAGTCGGCGAAGTGCGCCGAGTCGAGTTTGGAAAGTGACCGCCGCCGGGGCAGCACAGTTTTTCGATTTGACATCCTCAATTGGACGAGCGCGTGATAGCCGCCGCGCTACCGGTGAGAATATGGTCCGTCACCGAGGTCGCAAGCCAATTGGCGAGGACAGCCCACGATACCGAGACCGACACCTGAATTTCTCAGTTCCCCCTAGCAACCTTGACGGCACTTCACACCGCGTCGACGTTTATTCGATGAAGAAGACATCCATCCATTTTGCAAATCGCGTGCTGAAACGTTGCGGTTGGAAGATCGTGCATTCTGGAAACAGGCGAAAGTCAGCCAGCCGCCTGCGGCTTGAGGCCGATCACCTCCAAAACGGCCTCGGTTTCTGCTCCAGATGAGGCGACGGGCCCATTGAGAGCAGCCACGATCATTGATGGACTCGCGATCCAGATTATCGAGGGGACAAATGAACGGGATGGGTTTTAGCTAGTGTATTGTGAACCCAGACCGCTCGCCGTCTGAACGGAAAAGAGTTTCAAAGCGACATAGCGTCCCCGTAGGCGTCCCCCAAACGAAAAAAGTAGAATGCGCGTAGAATGCCCCCTTTCCGACCCCCCCAGGACGTTGGAAATCGGCGCGCGTTTTTTTGCGTTTAGCAAGGTCCTGTTAGCAAGAAACCGATGAGCGAGGTCGGCGGGCATGCGTATTTCCCGGTGATTTTGAGCTAACCGCCGCAGGCTTAGCAACCAGATGTTGTTAAAAGGGACAGGATTTGGACGATTTCGAACTGTTTTGCGGGCCTTTTGAATCAAAGCCCCTGGCTATCGCAGTGCCGCACCTACGGTGTTATGGCGCGGGTGATCTCTCAAGCATGTTGCGCCGATAACGCAGGTCCTTCATGACGCTGCAGGCTCGGGGAAGCTGGCGGAAGGTGATTGGTAGTGACCGTGACACTGGGTGACGATGGTGACGATGGAATGCACGCAAAGTTTTTCTGATTGCCAGCAGGCAAAGTGCCAGTGCCGCACTTTCATCAACCGATAGCGCCGCACACTACCCGCGTCGCGGGCGAAACCACCGTGATTGGACGACTTGCGCGCCGTTTTTGGACGACTTATTGGACGACTTGAGCCGACGAAGTCGGCGTGGCGATGAAGGATGTTGCGTTCACAAGTCAGGCATTGGTAACGGTTTGCGACACGCGCGACGCCCCCACTATTAGTAGATGGACGACTTGGACAGCCTATTCTCTACTTTTCGAGCGAAGGCTAGGATCGTCGCGTTCGGTTCCATAGGGAACACCTTGGGCGACCTCCTCAGCATTTGGCAGCGGTGGCCGGCAAGGCCGGTTTTTCCGCTCATCATCGGAAACCGATTTTGTTTCCGGTGCGCTCGATTGACCGACTGCGGGGCGAAGTTGAGTAGTTCGGCGGCGCGGTCGATCGCCGGTCTGTTCCGACGGCATCGCAGCCGATCACGATCATCCGAATGCGGAGTGAAGCTCCGGCCGGCTAGGATCTCGCCCCGCCGCTGACCATAATGGGCCTTTGCGTGATTGCACCGGAGAGGAAACAGAGGCGCGCATGTCGAACGTCAGCACGGTCGCCAAGAAGATCATCGGCAACGTCGAGAAGGTGGTTCTCGGCAAGCGGCAGGAGATCTTGTTGGCCCTGGTTTCCTATTTCTGCGAGGGACACATTCTCTTGGAAGATGTGCCCGGCGTGGCCAAGACCATGCTCGCAAGGGCTTTGGCCCTCAGTGTCGATTGCAGTTTCAAGCGCGTCCAGTGTACGCCGGACCTGCTCCCTTCCGATATTACCGGGGCTTCGATCTTTAACCAAAAGACAACGGAATTCATTTTTCGTCCCGGCCCGATCTTCGCCCAGATCGTGCTGGCCGACGAAATCAATCGAGCCACCCCTCGCACGCAGGCCGCCTTGTTGGAAGCCATGGGCGAAGGCCGTGTTACGGTCGATGGTGAAACCTACGACCTCCCGCGGCCATTCCTCGTGATCGCCACCCAAAACCCGGTTGACCACGAAGGCACCTTCCCGTTGCCCGAGGCCCAGCTCGACCGCTTCCTCGTGCGGCTCAGCCTCGGATATCCCAGTTTCGAGGAAGAGGGCAAGATGCTCGAACGTTTGCAGCGCGGCCACCCGGTCGATCATCTGGCGCCGGTCGTCTCGGCCACCGACGTGATCGCCTGCCAGCGCGCCGTGCGCGAGGTCTACGTCGACGAGAAGGTGCGCAATTACATTCTCGAAATCGTCCAAGGCTCGCGATTGCACGATGACGTGCTCCTGGGCGGCAGCCCACGCGCCTCGCTGGCCCTGTTCCGCACGGCGCAGGCCGTGGCGGCGATGCGAGGGAATAACTTTGTCCTGCCCGACGACGTCAAGCGAATGGCCCCCTCGGTACTCAACCACCGCCTCGTGCTGCGGCCGGAAAGCCGGCTGCGAAAAGTGACCGCGGCAAAGGTGGTCGAAGAGGTGATCAACGATGTCCCCGTGCCGACGGGCAACGTGGGGGCCGCTGCGGCCCGCGCCCCATGAGATGGTACCTCGGCGCGGCGTTCATCCTGCTGGTGGCGCTCGTTTTTCAGTTGGGACTGTTGGCCTACGCGATGTACGTGCTGTTGGGCTTGATGCTCGTCAGCCGGTACCTCTCGCGCTACTGGATCGAGCACCTCGAAGCCGAGCGAGAATGCAACCGGCTGACCGCCGAAATCGGCGACAAGCTGGCGGTGCTGGTGAATGTCAAGAACACCGGCCGCTTCCCCGTTGCCTGGGTGCTCATCGAAGACAGTCTTCCACGGCAAGCGATCGTTCAACGCCCGCCGCGGCTGAAAGTCCACGGCAAACGAATGATGATTGCCATGCTCCGGCCCGGCGCGCAAAAATCGCTTCGCTACCAGCTCGAATTTCAGATGCGCGGCTACTACCAACTCGGGCCGGTCGTGTTGGAGACGGGCGACCTGTTCGGCTTGCACCGCCGATATCGCGTAGGCACGGCGCCGCATTTCGTGCTCGTTCATCCGCGGCTTGTTCCGCTCGTCGGTTACGACCTCGCGTCGCGCCGCCCGGTTGGTGAAATCCGCCTCACGCACCGGCTTTTCGAAGACCCCACACGGATCGCCGGGCTGCGGCTTTACCAGGCGGGCGATCCCTTGAACCGCGTGAACTGGCGTGCGACCGCGCGCACCGGCATTCTGCACAGCAAGATCTACGAACCCTCGACGATCGCCGGCGCATCGATCCTGCTGGCATTCCATCAGGATGAGTACCCCCGGCCGAACGAACCGGTGCGTAGCGAATTGGCGGTGACCACCGCCGCCTCGGTGGCCAACGCCGTTTATCTTCTAGGGCAGCAAGTCGGGTTGGCCACCAACGGGCGCGATGCCGCCGACCGCATCCGACAGGAGGGATGGGCCCATGACTTTCGCACCCGCGCCGCCGCAAAGCAGAATGTCAATATGCGCGAGCGCAGCGACCGCTTGCAGCCCGTCATTGTTCCAACGCGTCGCGGGCACGAGCAGTTTCAGCGCATTCTCGAAACCCTGGCCCGCGTCGAACTGACCGACGGACTGAGGTTCGATCAGCTTGTTCTGGAGACAGTCAGCCGCTTGCCCCGCGACGCCACCGTGGTCGCCGTATTGCCGACGGTCAGCGAGCCGACGGCGTTCGCCCTAGGTAGCCTGCGGCGGCGCGGTTACGCCGTGACGGCGGTTTTGATTGCCTTCAGCGACGACGAATACGTCGACGGCTCTGGGCGGCTGCTGGCAGAAGGGGTTGAAACCCGCCGCGTCGCCGATGAGGCGAGTCTTTCGGCTTTGTGCGGGCAGCATTTATTGCGGTGACATGTACCCGGACGAGTCGAAGAAACGGACCGAACAGGTAGCTGAGTGGCGCTACGAAGCCGAAAAGTGGGTTGAGTCGGGTCGTTGAACTAGATGTTATGCAAGCGTCATTTGACTGAGTTTGGCCGACGATTCCCCATGGGATTTCACTCCCTCGAGCGGTCACAGCCGATCCTGAATCTGCTAGTATGAGCTTATCCCTCCGCAGGAATCATGGTTGCTCATGGCACGCCGTCGCCGCCCTGAAATGACGTCGATCGATTACGTGGTCATTGCCCTTAGCCCGGCTTTGATCATGGCCCTGGTGGGGAGCCTCTGCTTCTTCCTGCTCGAGATTGGCTATCAAGGAGAGTTTGGCGGGCGCCTCAACTGGATCCTGTTCTGCTTCGTCTTCGCCATCGTGCTGATCGCCCGGATCTCGATCGAGGAAGGGAAAGAGAAGGCCCTATTCTACGGGCTTGCGCTGTCGGGTGCCGTGGCTCTGGCCGTACTGAAATTCGTTCCCTCGCCCTTCATCGCTTGGGGCCTGATAGCCGTCGTCTGGTGGTGCGCCAACAAGCTCACCTGGGATTGCACGGTGATCGACGACGAACAGGACGCCTCGGGCGAGGGGCTGTTGCAAGTTGCCGGACTCGACCGTGGCGAAGCCTCGAAGGCTGCCGATCCGAACGAGGCCGACGTGCCGGCGAACGATGCGGAGGAAGGCACCGACCGGAAGCGCCGAAAACAAGTGGCGTGGTGGCAGCAGTGGTTCGGCGCCGTCGAGGCCGACGCGAACCAAAAGAAGCCGCACGCCCCGGGCGTTTGGGTGGTCTATTTTTCGTTGGCTGCACTACCGCTGTTCGGGCTGGGGCAGTCGATGGTGCCGGCGAGCGATATGGCGCGGCGCCGGTACGTATTCTTGCTTCTGCTCTGCTATGTCGCCGCCGGGCTGGGGCTCTTGCTGACGACCAGCTTTCTCGGCCTGCGGCGCTATCTCCGCCAAAGGAAGATGGAGATGCCGCTACCGATGACAGGCGTTTGGCTGGGGGTGGGGGCCGTGCTCATCGTGGCTTTGCTCGTAGCCAGCGTGATTTTGCCGCGTCCCAGCGTGGAGTACCCAGTCGAGGAATTGATCGCCAACGTCGTCGGCTCTCCCAAGCGGCAAGCGTCGGATTACGCCGTGCTCACCGACGGCCATGGCGAAGGACAAGGGCGGCCATCGTCGGACGCAGCCAGCCAGGCGCCGGGCCAGCAAAGCGGTAACCGACAGAGCGGTAACCAACAGAGCGGTAACCAACAGAGCGGAGGCCAGCAAGGAAGCGGCCAGCAGAGTGGTGGGCAGCAAAGCGGCCGCCAACGGAGCGACGGGCAGAAAGATGCTGGGCAAAAAAATGGTGGGAAGGAAAGCGGCGGTGAACAAGGCGGTGGTCAGCCGGGCGGCGGTCAACAAGGTTCGAGCCCACAGGGTGGCAATCAACAGGGTGGCAATCAACAGGGCGGGAGTCAGCAAGCAGGGGGTCAGCAGAGCGGTGACCAACAGAGTGGTGGGCAGCAAAGCGGCGGCCAACAGAGTGGTGGCCAACAGAGTGGTGGCCAACAGAGTGGTGGCCAACAGAGTGGTGGCCAACAGAGTGGTGGCCAACAGAGTGGTGGCCAACAGGGCGACAGGCAAAAAAATGGTGGCCAAGAAAATGGTGGGAAGCAAAGCGGTGGCCAGCAAGATGGAAACCAACAAGGAGGCAGCCAACAAGGAGGCAGCGAACAAGGAGGCAGCCAACAAGGTGGAAAGCAGCAGGGCGGCAATCAGTCAGGAGGGCAACAAGGGGGGGATCAAAAAGCAAAAAACCCAGCATCAAGCGGAGAACCGAACGATCCAAACAAGGACTCCAATCGAACAGAGCATCCGTCTCCCAGCGGCGCCGCGTCGCAGCCGGCAGGTCAAGGTGTTCAACCAGGCAAGGAAGCGAAGCCACCCCAAAGTGGCTCGCCCGGCGGCAAGACGCCGAGTTCGTCGGCGAGCGCCCCACCACAACCACCAAAGCCCCAGTCCAGCTTTCCAAAGCTGCCGAAGTTCAACTGGTCGTTGGCGAGTTGGATTCGCTGGTTGATGTACGGTGTGATGCTAGCCGCGGCGATCTTTGGGTTCATCCGCTACCGCGAGCAAGTGCTCGCCTTCCTGCGGCAGATGCTCGAAGAGCTGAAGTCGATTTGGAACGACTTGTTCGGGCGCAAGCATCCGGCGGAAGCCTCCGCCGGCGCGGAGGAGCCGCGACCAATACCGCGTCCGTTCGCCGCATTCGCCGACCCATTCGCAAACGGCGCAGCCGCGCGCTCGACGCCCGACCAACTCGTGCGTTACACGTTCGCCGCGTTGGAGGCCTGGGCGTTTGAGCGTGGCGCTGCCCGACGGCCCGAAGCCACCCCGCACGAATTCGCCCAGCAGTTGGGCAACCGTTCCGCGGAGTTGGCAGCCGATGTCCAGTCGCTGGCCAATCTCTACGCGCAAATCACGTACGCGCGCGGCTCGCTTTCTCCCGAATGCCTGCCTACATTGAAGCGGCTGTGGCGGCGGTTGCGCGTGCCCGAAAGCGCCGTGGTGTAAGTTCTATTCCTTAGGCGCGGGCTCGCTCAGCGTTTCCGCCGAGGCTCCGGCTTGTTGCTCTCCTGAAAGATCGATCACCGTCACCTCCCCCAGGTGGAGTCTCGATAGATACCCCCCGATCGAGAATTTGCCTTTCACGGCCAGTGGCGCAGGGTCTTCATATTCCAGCAGGGTTTTACCATCGCGGGCGATTTCAATGCGCCCGCCATGCTTGGTGACCGCCAGGCGGAAAAACTTGTCGGGCACATTCCCCTCGGCGACCTTCGCGACCACCTTTCCTTCCCTCGACAACACCAGCGCCGCGTGTCCGAATTGCACCTGATAGCCGGGCGACTTAGGATTGCCTGGCGTCGCGCCGAAACGAATATAGACATTCCGTTGGCTGGGACGCTGGCCGATTTCGACTTTCTGGTTGCCAATCAAGTACTCGACGGCACAGTGTACGACCAATTGAAAGTCGCCCGGGAGGGGTGTGCGGCTGGTGAGCCAGAATGGCGCGCCGTGGTTGTCGTGGATGAGGTGTTCCCCATCCTCGCGCGGCCGGCCGGCGGAGACCACCCAGTTGGCGGCGACGGGCGCGATCGTCGTCGGCAGCCGCAACTGGCCAAGGTCGACCGGACCCGGTTGAGGCTGAATCTGTTCGAAATTGGCGGGCGCGACGGCATGCGAGTTGATCTCGTTCAAATAAAGCGCGAAGCCCATGTTTTCGGCGTCGAGCTCCTTGAGCGTGACGATCCCCACCGCTTCGCCGCGATCGTTCAAGAGCGGACCGCCTGAATTGCCGTGGTTCACGGCGGCATCGGTCTGGTAATACGATTTGCCGCTGAAGCGGATTCGCGTGGCCGAAATCGACCCCTTGTTGAACGAGAGCACGGCCTGGTTCTCGCGGACGTAGGGATAGCCGATCACGGCCACACTCGCCCCCAACTCCAGCTTCGTCAGTGAGAGCGGTAGCGGACGCAGCTCGCCATAGCCGTCGCGAGCGGCGATCTTCAGCACGGCGAAATCGAGCTCGTCGTCGGCCGCGACATAGACGACCTCCGCGACGAACCAATCGTGATCGTCGGGATCGGCCGTCGAGGGAACGCCGACCAAGACCAGCGTCCCTTTGGCTGTTGGATCGCTGGAGCGGATTACGTGCCGGCTGGTATAGATCAACCCGTCAGGAGAAACGAGAAAGCCCGAACCCAGGGCCGTCTCTCGGCCCGGCGTGATGCGGCGGACGAAGACCACGCTCTTGCGGGCTTCCGCCACGTTGAATTCGCCATCGGCCTGCGCCGGCGTGCATATGAGGAGAAACGGCAGGGCGATGGTCAACAGACGATTCATACGGCAGTTGCGCATTGAATCCTTCATTGCTCTGATGGACGACGGACCAAGACGAATCCAGTATGGTCAAACCATTTCCAACCGGTGCTTGCTAAAGCGCGAGCCAACGCCGAATCGCAGATTCGACCTCGGAGAGCTGTTCCGCCTTCAGTACTCCAAGCTTTCTGACGAACTTGGCCCTCGGAATCGTGATGAGGTTTTGAGCGTCGAACACTCCGGCACCTAGGAAACGCACCGTGACGGTGACCTCGAATCGCGAATTTCGCGCACTCGTGGTGTGCGCGACAACCGTGGACAATGCACGATCCTGGTCATTTGTCGCCACACTGAGCACCAGGCAAGGTCGCACCTTGGCCGCAAATCCTAGATCAACCAACCAGACTTCGCCACGTGCCGGATCAACCATCGGCGGACTCGGCCTTGTCTAACCGTAAAAACAGTTCCTCGGCGCAAAACACCAGATCCTCGTCGGTCACGGTTGGCAGACCCAGTTGCGCAGTGCGTCGCAGCATCTCCCTAAGAAGCTCGCGCTTCTCGGTATCGCTAAGTGCGTCGAACGTGTTCAACATCGCTTCAACGGTTTGGCTCATGCAAATACCTCTTGGAAATGTTAGCCCCGCAATGCTCTATTGTATCGTGCGGGACTCGTTGGAGAAACGGTGGCCGATTAGCGGATTAGCGGTCGCCCGAAAGTCGCTTGCAATTTCCCAGAACCATGCAGGTTGAGCGTTTCGGCGGGTTACGCGACCCGGGTGGCGACCTTGGGCGCTGACCGCACGAGGGCGGCGTCACCGCATCGCGAATCCTTCGAGCGAGCATGGATTTTCGCGAACGGTTCGTGGTAGACCACGTTCCAAGACACGGTGATTCCGAATCGCTTTTCGCGGTGAGTCCGTCGTGCCAGGATGGATTGATGGTGGGCCGGTGCCCGCTTCGCGGCCTTGTTCCAACTGCGCCCGCATTCTATGTCCGCCGGCTCGCGCATGGCAAATTTGGCCGCGCACAATGCATCGACAGAGTGAAACGACATCCGACCTATGGCGTTGGCGTGGCGGCCTCGGGAGTCGGCGGAGGCACGGGCGCCGCGGGAGTCGCCCCGGCGGAGCGGCCCGCCTGAATCTCGGCTGCCAACACGTCGATCTTGGAGGGGTCGAGGTGCTTGGTGGCCACCGACCGTAATTCGTCGAACATCCGCTCGATCTGCTTTTGGAGGGCGGGATCGGTGGAGAAGATCGGCTTCTGATCTTCTTGCAAACGCTGGCTGAATTGGACCAGCGTCGTCAAGGAGCGAATCTCTGCCACCAGCTTGTCGGCGGCGGCGAAGGCGCGTTCGGCGAGCCTCGCTTGCACCCGGGCAACCAGCACTTGCCGCGCAGCGACCAGATCGGTGAGCGCAAATTCAAGACTCGTTGTTACGGCCTGGGCCCTGAGCCATTGGTCGTCGACATGGAGCCGCACGTCGACTCTCCTCCGAAGACCAAATGCTAGCGGAAAACCGGTCAATGTGCGGCCACCGGAACGGATCGTCACCAGCCGCAGCGCCGCGGCGTCGGGCGCGATCCGCAAATGGCCTTCCGCGTCGGTCAATCCCAAGGCGCGCGGCGCCGTCTCGCCGGGCGCCATGGCGAATACTTCGAAACCGGCCAAGGGCCGACCTCCGTTGCCGATGGAAACCAGGCGCAAATCGCTCGCAGTGCGCGCCGGCGAGGTGCGCAGCGCAATCCATGCGTCACTCTGCTCCGGGCGTATGGCGTTGGTTGATGATCCATGTGCGCGACACGTCGCCCGTGGTCCGTCGACCGATTCGACAGTCAACCAAACCCAGTCGGTCGGCCCACGCGACTCACGCTGCGAATCGGGAACGCGTCGAACCAACCGCAAGGCATCGCCCGGTTTGACGAGCTTGAACGTTACGTCGCGCGGAATCGAATCGCCAGCCCGCACACTGACTTGTGCCATGTCGGCTTCGAGCTTTTCTAATCGAGCCAGCGGCGAAAATGCCGCGATCAACGCGAGCTTGGCCTCCTGCGCCACACGCGCCGCCGATGGCGCTCCGCGTGAGATCGTCGGTCCCCACGCGCTCGATGCCATGTCCCACTCGCGAGCTTCGATGCTGAAACCTCCGGGCGCGAGCGCGATGCGCAGCAGCAGCAACTTGTCGGGCGGCTTCATCGCAAGCGGCGGCCCTTCCAGTTCGTCGCGATGAAGAGGCTGGTCCATCAGCCGCGTGATTTCTTCCGGCGCCCGAGTCACCGTAAGCTTCCACACTCCGCTCATAGTTGCCTTACATCGGCGCACCAGATCGTCGCCGAAACTTGCATCACGTCGCGCGGTCCATTCGGGCCCCGCGGGCGTCGAATAGTAGATTTGCACGCGGTAAGGATCAAGCTCCCAAACCGTGAAAGCGTGAAGAGCGCTGGGGGCCGCGGCACCCAATAACACGATCGCCAGGAATTGCATTTCCGCACGTTTTCTCAGACGCGTAGTGGCGAAAGAGCATAGTTTGCCGTTCACTTCGACACCTTTTCCTTTCCCGCACCGCTCTTCCATTGTTCGACGTGCTGGTACAACGTCGCCGGTCGTTTACCAACGGCAGAAAGCTCCGCGCGGTAAGCGAGGTGCTCTGTCAGTTGCCACAACGGGACCACGGCCGCGGAATCATGGACGAGACGATGAATGTCGTGTAGCGCGCGGCGAGCAACGGCCCAGTCGTCGGCGGTTTCGAGGGTTCGCAATGCCGAATTCACTTGCGGACCATCGAAGCTCGTCAGGCTGCCGGGACCGAACAGCTTTGCGGCGTCGACGAGTGGCTCCATCGCCGGCCACTCGATGTATGCCAGGTCGAAATCTCCGTCGGCCAAAGGCACCGCGTCGCCGGCCGCTTCGCGCAGCTCGATCGTCATGCCCGCACCGCCCAGGGCAAATTGCTGCTGAATCGCGCGGCAGGCCGACCGGGCGACTTCGTTCGCAGGGTAAACGAGCGTCAATGAGGGGAACGGTTCGGCGGAGGCGCCTGGCCGGCCCGTCGCCGCGGCGAGTTCACCCTGGGCCGACCGGGCCAAAGCGAGGGCCAATCGCGGGTCGTAAGGCAGTGGCTTCCGGGAACTATCGTTGGCGTACCCCCACGGAAACGGTCCCGAAAGCACGCGGCCGTTTTCGGTCCGCTCGCCTCGGAGCAGTTCGTCACGCAGAATGCGCTCGCGATCGATCCCATAGACCAGCGCGCGGCGCAGCAGCGGGTGGGATGTCCACGGCCGCGCTGGATTGGGCAGAATGAAATGGACGGTCGGAAAGGCATAAGGCTCGACGATTATGGCTTCCGACGTTGCGAGTTTTCCCACGTCCCAGGGGTTCAGCCGGTCGATCACGTCGGCCTGAGCACTGCGCAGGGCCTGGTTTGCCTCGTCGGTGTGGGCGTAACGGTGCTCGACGATCTCCTGGAACCACGCCCGGTCGATAACTGCCGTATTGACGCGATAGCAGACCTCGTGTTCTTCCCGTACGTCCAACAGAAACGGTCCACAACCCCTCGCGACAGGCCCGCCGTCGGCCTCCGCGCTCCAAGGCAGAAGCGGCGACTGCAGCAATGCCGCGGGAAGGAGAAAGCGGTGTCGCAGGTGGATCGCGATTTGCCGATCCTCGACGATCTCGAGCGACTCAACCAGGCGCCGCCAGCCTGGCCTATAGTCGGGCCCGGATGAGTCGGCCAGTGCCAAGAGCCGGCGCACGACATCGTCGGTTGCGATGGGCAGCGCAGTATTGGACCGTCCGGCAGCGGTCTGGGAAGTGGTCGGCCAGCGCAATGCGTCGCTCAGTTTCCAGGTGAGTTTTCTTCCGTCGTTTTCTTCCTGCAAAGTCCCCAGTGGCGAGGCATAAACGCCAGCCATCTCGCCTGCCGCTTGCGGCTCGACCAGCCAGCGGTCGATCAGCCGAAAGTCGCGGCACTCCGCCCAGGAGGGCGCCTCCGGGGTCAACGAGCGTCGGAAACCGCGATTGGACGAAAACGCGTTCACGGCCACCGTGACGACGGGGTATTCAGCGCGCAAAGCGTGCAGCAGCTCTTCCGTGCCGGCCAGGTCGGGCCCCCAGACCACGGCATTCGTCGCCGCGCGATATGCTTCGCGCAAGCGGCCGGCTTGCCGGTGCTCCAAGGCCTCGGCCAGCGCCTGGGACGCCCGAAGCGTGAATTCCTCCTGACGGGTCCTCACGAACGGATCGTTGGGATACTTGACTACCAGTTGGCCCAGCAGCGCGCGGGCTGCACCCACGCGACCGTCGGCCAACGCGGCCTCAATCTGTTTGCGGGCCACGGCAACCAGGGCTGGCCGCAACCTGGCGTGCCGCGGGTTTCGCCGGTATAGTTCGTTGAGCAAGGTCAGCGCTTGGACCGAGTCGCCCTGCTTGTGCCAATAGCCCGCCTCCTGGAACAACCAGTTCGCGACCGCCTCGGCGATTCCGGGAAACGAAGCATATTTCGCTTCGAGCAGCTCATAGTAGGGCAAAGCCTCGTCGAACTTTTGCGACTTGACCAGCGCGGCTGCGTCCTCAAGCAACAACTCCTCGAACAGTTTCAGTTCAGCCACGTCATCCGGTGCGACCGAGAACCGCTGGAGAGGGTTCTCGACCAATCGCACGACTATTGCCGCATCGTCTTTGCGCGCGCCGAACGGCGCACGCGGTTTGAGCTCCAGCGGTACGATCTTCAGAACCGTCATCCCTTCCTTCAGCGTCAATCGGTCATACGGCTCCAACTCGTAAAGACGGTGGTGTTCCTGGGCAACGGTGGCGCGGCTGATCGCACAGAACCCCATGGCTGCCAGCACGATTGCAGCGGCGGAATTGAGTTTAGTTGTAGACCAGGTCGTCATATCACTTTGCTTCCGCGACTCCGCGTGGCAACAGATGCAGCGTGCCATCGGAGGTACTGACGATCACGCCCTGCTTAGCGACGACGATCGCGCCCGCTAACGGTTGACCGATTTCACGCCGCCACAGCGTGTCGCCCGTCGTTGCCGCCACGGCCCATATCACGCCACGCCGGTTGGCAAAGATCAACGCATTACCATCTTCCGCTGCCGACAGGGGAGAACCGTCGGGCAGTTCGACCTGCCATGCGATCTTGTCCGCCTCGGCAATGCAGCACAATCGCCCGCCTTCAGTCGCCACGAGCAACTGGTTGTTGAGAGCCAGTGGCCCCCAGACGACGGTACCCTCCAGGGCAATTGCATTTGTTTTTAGACTCGCGAGGTCGAACAAAATCAGCCTGCCCGCCGCGTCGGCCACCCCGATCTGAGTGGACGTTACCGCCAGTGGTGACTTGATCGGCGAATCGAGATCCGCCTTCGCTTCAACGACTAATGCGGGTGACGGCGTCGCCCCGCGCACGAGTCGATACAACGTCATTCCATCGCTGACGATCGCCTGTGTCGTGTCGGGCGTGGTCGCCAGGTTCCATTGTGGCAAGTTGTCGAGCTCGAACGTTCCACCGAACGGCTCACCAACAAGTTCACGTGACCGCGGGTCGACAAGATACACGCCGCCACGTTCGAGGCCCAAAAGCAATTCGTTGCCGAACCGCGCGGGATGGCAGGCCAACCTGCCCGGCAAAGGCCAACGCTCAAGCCGTGGCACCGGTTCTGTCGGATTGAGAACCAAGAGCGCCTCTGGTTCTCGCGCCGTGGAACAGACGATCAACCCATCGTCGAAAACGACGATCGATCGCTCGTCAGCCCGGAGTCGCGGAACTTGTGAGAGTTCCGGCGCGCCGACTCCGATTCTGGGAATACTGACGAATTGTGCAACGTCGCTGAACTGGTCGATCGGTGTCCGAAACAATGTACCCGATTGGTGCAAGATCGACACCGTCGTGCTCGTTGGGTCGATCGCCGGGCCGGCCGCCGGCCCGGTCCCCACGTCAACGGTCCAAGTTACGGAATTCACCGAGGCTAGCGGAAGCGACTGCACGCGAATGCCATAATCGCCCGCAAGCTGGGCCGCAAGCAACATCGATTCACCGCGCGCCACGATGGGCTGCACGAACTGGCCGGCGGCCACTGTTGCCGCGGCAGCCAGCGAGGATTCGTCGAGGGGCAGCGTATACCCCCTCACCCCATCACCGGCGAGCCAGAGCTTACCGCCGGCGAGTGAAAGCCGGCCCACGATCGGCGAACCTTCGTCCGGCCTCCGGCGCGGTCCAGGAACTAATGGCGACGTGGGATCCTCGCCGAGCCGGAACGACTCCAGTCCGTTGCCGACAGTGGCGATGTACACGATGCGCTCATGCACTAACAGTGGCGAGGCCACTTGTCCCGATAGTGCAAGCGTTTGCATCACGGTGACTCCTGTGGGCTGGTTGGCGGTCGCCAGCACACGGAGCATCGCGCGCGCGAGTCCTGCATCGCCGGCAACGAGCAGCCATTGGTCGACGATCACGGGCGGCGTGGCGATTTCGCCCGATTCGTGGCCCAGGTAGATCACTTGGATACACTTCCGCTCCGATTCCGAGAGCACGTACAATTGGCCCTCGTCGGCCAACTGGTAAATCAGCCCCCGCGCGACGTCGATGGCCGGCCCGACGCTGAGCGGCCGCGGTATCGCGCATTTCCAACGGGCCGCGCCGCTGGCGACGTCGAGCGCGACCAGGTCTCCATTGCGGCAAGCGACGAATACGCGGTCGGCTGCAACGATCGGTTCCGCGTCGAATGCCGGAAGCGGCGTTCGCCAAACGGTCTGGCCCGATAGCGCCTTGATCCGCGTCACTTCACTCCGAGTCGAGTCGACGAACAACAAGTCGGCATCTGCGGTCTCATCGAGCGCGCGGGGCACGAAGCTCGTATCGAAGCCCACGAACCTGCGCCACAAGAGTCGGCCGCTGGCGGCCTCGATTCCGTAGGCACAACCAACACCAGTGGCCAAGACAGGAACCACACCGTTGGCCGACGCCGTTTGTCCAATCGCACTAGCGAACAAAGCGCCATCTGACGGAAAATCGTTCGCCTTGGGTGGAACTGGCGGTTCGAACGGACCGAAAACCACATGGTCGTGTTCGGCCGCCGCGGCCTCGTTCAGCACGTCCATGAGCCGCGTGTCGGCCGCCAGTTCGGCATGCTCGTCGAGCAATTCGCGGCGAGCCTGGTCTGCCTCGCCGGCTTCGATGCGCCTGATCGCCACCTCCAATGCCAACACTCGGCTCCGTTCGCGTTCGCTTCGCGCCAGATCGAGTTCGGTCTGATCGAGCCCGGTTGCCGTTCGAAGCCGTTGAGGCAACCATCGCCGGCAAAGAGCAACCGCTTCGCGTGCGCGGTCGAAGGCGACCTGGGCGGCGTCGGTCTTTTCGGCGGCGAGGACATGGGCTTCGTCGAGCAAACCTTTGGCGATCTTGGCCAAGGCGTCGGCCAAAAGACGGCGATCGTCCGGATGCCCGAGGACGTCAGCGGCCGACGGCACGCTTGCCTGCGCCGTGGAAAGTGCCGTCGGCCAATTGCCGCCGGCGTCGGCCGCCGCGCGCAATCGCGCCAATGCTCGGTGCGCGCGCGCGACGTCGGCCCGCGGATGACTCGAATGGCGCCGCATGAAGGTGTTGAACTTCTCGGCTGCCGCGCCGAGTGCACCCGATTCGTATTCCCGTTCGGCGGCGGCCAGGATTTCGTCGGCCGAGGGGAGCCTTGAGTACCAAACCGCGCCGTAAGCGCCAAGTCCCAGCGCTGCCAGGGCCGCAATCGCTCTCCACAATCGCGGCGACTTGAAGCGACTCGGCCCTTTGACTTTGCGATCATGTTGAGCGCCGATTTTCTTGCCGGCGCCTTGGGTCTTACCGGCTTTCGCCTTGCCAGGGTGTCCGCTCTTACGCTGAACCGCCGACGGCTGGGCCGCGGGCGACGGGCCCAGCGGATCGGTGGCGTCCGTGACGGCTGGCACAGCACTCAAGTCGGCCAGGTTCATATCGGCCATGTCGGACATATCCGACAGTTCGTCGCCGAATAGCACGGCCGATGAAGATCCCAACGCGCTTTTTCCTGTTTTATCGTGCGAAGCGGGTTGCTTTTTCGACTGCACCTGCGGCTTAGTGGCGGGCTTTGACTGGGGACGTGCCGCCGCGGGCCTACTGGGTTTTGCCGCTTGCCCAGTAGTGGCCGGCATAGGCGCGGGATTCCGTGGAGGTGAACTCGATCCTTGCGTTTTCTGAACGGTATCGGTGGCCAGCGGCGCCAGCGTCATTTCGTCGTGTGCCGCTTCCTTCTTGGCTGCCGATGGCGGTGCTGCCACCGCGCTCGTTTTTGCGAGCGGCTGTTCCGCCGGTTTGGATACCGGCTTCAGTGGTGGAGAACTCGATCCCTTTGTTTTAGGACCGGTATCGGCGGCCAACGGCGCTAGCATCATTTCATCATCGTGCGCCGCCTCGTTTTTTGGTGCTGGCGTGGGTGCTGCGGTCGTAACAGCATTGGCCTGTCTGGCCGGCGCGTCATCCAAGGGTGCCAACACCATCTCGTCTGGCGACGAGGTCGTTGGAGCCGATGGCTTGGCGGCCGGCTGCGGCGCCGGCTTTCGTGGCGTAGAACTCGATCCCTGCGCTTTCGGCGCGGCATCGGCAGCCAACGGCGCCAGCCTCATTTCGTCGTCGTGTGCCGCCTCGTTTTTGGGTGAGGGCTGAGGAGCTGCGGTCGTGGCCGCTTTCGTTGGCCTGGCCGGCGCGTCATCCAAGGGTGCTAATACCATCTCGTCGGCCAAGGAGGTCGCGGGAGCCATTGGCTTGGCAGCCGGCTTTGACGCCGGTGCCGGTTTTCTGGCCGGCACTTCGTCAAGCGGCGCAAGAGAGATCTCATCGTCGGCTCCGGTGGCGTTGGTTGCTTTGGCTGGTGGTACCGTCGCGTCTCGCGCGACGACCGTAGCTTCGACATCGCCGACGCGGAACCGATCTCCGACTCTTAGTACCGCGGAAGCAACCTGTGTTTCGTTGAATTCGACCAACTTCGCGGCCGTAGCGGCGGCCAACTCAAAATGGTCTTTCTTCCAGATGACTCCGCAGTGCAACGCGCGAACGTCCTTCCCCGAAACCACGACCTCGACCAGTTTGCTCGTGCCAAACCGCACCGACTTGGACTGATCCAAGCTGAGCGTCCGATGTGTACCGTCGCTCAGGAGGATGTCGAGCTGCAGATCGCTGTCGGACACGTCAGCCACCCTTTCCCGAAACGGTGCCGACCGACAGGCGGCACGTTGACGCGCCCGATTCGTGGACCGCCGCCAGCGCTTGGGCCACTACTCGAAACAGCACCTCGCGATCGGCGGTTAGCACGACCTGCGCGTCGCCGCCCAACTCACCACGACGTTGCGCGATCCGCCGTGCCAATGCCGCCACGTCGGTCAGCGGTTGATCGTCGACCATTAGCCCGTTGTCGGCGTCAACGCGGACGGCGATTGTTCCGACTGAGTCCATTGAACTGGCTTGCACCATATGTACCGCGGCGAGTGGCGACGTAGTCGTTGCCTGGACGATACCTGTCACCACGAGTGCCGACACGAATAGGGCCACGTCGAATAGGGCCCCGTCGAGCAGGCGCGCGGTGATCGTTGGTGGGGCAGTTGGTGGTCGGCCAGTCGTTGCCGCGGTCGCCGCGTCAGACCCTTCCTCAGAGGTCAGCGGAGGGCTAATGTCCTCTGCCTGTGTAACTGGCTCGTCGTCGAGCGGTATCACCTCGGCGGTCGGCTCAATCGTCGCCGACGAATTGACTGTGACTTTTCGAGTTTTTTCCTGCGACATCGGTAAAACCGCCATTCAATCGGCCGGAATGAGCGACAAGTGGACCCGTACCTCACTCTGGGCCGGCAATGCGGCCGTCGCGGCGTCTTGCACCCGCGCCACTTCACCGCTGATCACGGCTCCGGCCGCTTGGATCAAGACGTCTGTTTTCCTCTCGTCGGCAACTGCCGCACGCACAGCAGCGACGACCTCGGCTTCGTCGGCCAGTCGTGGACCATCGATGCCAGTTCCGAGATAGACCGCCGCCTCGCCGTAATTCTCGCCGGGCAAGACGGTCAACACGACCGAGGACCTTGGATCGATTCCGATTGCGGCCGGCCCCATTGTGCGGCCGCGCGTCCACTGCCACGCGGCCACGAGCGCCAGCGTCAAGAGCAAAACGAGAATTCGAACGAGCGTTCTTGCTCTCGGTATCCGGCGGTGCCGGATCTCGGGCACGGACGCCGATCCAGGAACGGTATCCGCCGTCGGCTTCGGCTCTTCAGCTGCACCCTTGACGGCTTCATGAGTGGCATCGAGATCGCTCATCAATATTCACCTACTTCAAAGGCGACTGGTCGATGACGTAGAAAACGTGCCCCTGACCTATGGCACGCACTCCAAACCTGGTTCGCAGGATCGCCGACGGCTCGCGCCCGGCGAATTTCTTTTCCAATTCCGCCAACTTTTCCTCGGCCACCGCCGGGAGGAACAAGACGACAACCTTCTCACCGACATTGATTCCCGACGAGGCCAGCAGCCGGCGGTCGGCTTCGGCGAGGTCACCCCGACGCCACGACATATAGAGCCGTGTTTCGGCCGCGGCTGGCCCGATGCGGCGGTCGGGCATCGGTTTGGCGAGTTGCGCGGCGTACTCGATTTCGCCCGTCGCGCCAACGGCGCCCAGCTCAATGCCCAAAGAGTCGAGTTGGCGAGCGTATTCCGTCGCGGTAATCCCCTCGGCGAAATAAACCTGCCAGCGCTCAGCACGCGGCACTTCGACAAGCGCCGGGGGACCGGACTTCGTCAATGCGCCCTTTGACAGCGCAACCAACGCGGGGGCGTCCCAGGCTGCTCCCTGAGCTGTTACGGCCATCTCGAGACGCTCTAGCATCGGTTCGAGTGGCGTGGTGCTGATCGCGTCACCGGCAACCGCGATGCGAATCTCATCTTGCAATGAATTCGCCCTCTCCGCCGCGGGCGCGAACTCCACGATGAGCTCCGCCGGCCGATGGAATTCTCGTAGTACCAGGCGGCCTAACATAGCGCCGGGCAACACCACGGCGGCCGCCAACGCGGAGATGTGCATGACTCGTAGGGTGCGTTTCATCGAGAGAAGTGTCAGGGGCGACGACAGAATTGTGCCAGGTCGTTTAGTCCAAGTCCGCGTCGGGGCGGAGCGAACGGTACCATTCTCTCCATCGCTCGATGGCTTCCTTCCGCGTCTTGGCGCCGCCACGCACATCGAATCCAAAGGCGTCGAGCCGGCGGCTGATTTTCTTGAGCGCATCGCGCGCCGCCAACGCCACCTCGACGTCGGCGTCTTCCAGCAGGCCGATTAGGGTCGGCACGTGGTCGAGGTTGCGGCTCCGCCCGCACGCGCGGACCGCGGCCAGGCGCACTTCGCGGTCCGCGCCGCTGGTCAGGCGCCGCAGCAAGGCGGCGTGCTGGTCGAGCGTGCTGCGATCGCCACTTTCGGCCAGGTCGGCCAGGGCCTCGACGGCCTGGGCGTATTCGCTGTCTTTTCCGGCGCTGTCATATTCGGCATTGTCCCCTTCGACACCGTGTCTTTTGGCACTTTCGGGCGTTTCCAATACCGCCGCCCAGCGGTCGAATGGCGCCGCGGCCGGTTTGACGACCACTTTGCCGTCTCTCAGACGGACGCCGCCCGCGGCGGGCATTCCCCTGCCCACGGCCAGAATGCCCTCTCGAAAGCGAAACTTCGAGCGTTCCAGGCTCTTCTTGGTCGAACGCAACAGGAACAACAGCGCGAAACAGGTGTCATGCGGGTTCTTCGCCTCGCTCTCCCAACTGCCGTTCACGGCCTGGGTCTTCAACAGGAACCGCGCTCCGCGGTCGTACCAGGCAGTATCCGGAGGGCCGTCGGTCTCCATTTGCCGGAATGTCTCATATCGTTCCAACGCGTACATGTAGTAGTGAAGCCATCCTCGGGGCTTCTCGATCGCGAAGTTGGCGCTCATCCAATGGTTTCCGTCGGCACGGGCTTTTTGGATCAACTTCACATCCATCTTGGTCTTCACGCGCGAATTGACCTGCGCCTCGTCCTCGACGGGCCGTAGAGCGGAGGGCGTATCGTCGTTTGACCGCCGGCGCAGACGGCTCAGGCCGAGTTGATCCTTGCAGATATACAGGCTGCACATTCCGGCGCAGGTCATGCTGTGCAGCGTGCTCGGCTGCTTGACCCTCTCGCCAAGCTTGCCCGACTCGAGTCCCTGATAGCCGAAGCCGCCGCTGGGGTCTTGCGTGCGCAGCAGCCACTTTGCCAGCCGCTCCCAAACTTCCGGTGGAGTTTCGACCTCGGCCTGGTCGGCGGCCTCCCATAACCCCATGGCCGCGAATTGAGTCATTGAGGTGTCGCACGTTTTCCCGTTGGGGCTGTCGAGCGGATAGCCCCAAGCGCCGTATTCCTTTTGCTTCAGGTGCAGCCAACGTACCAGGGCCTCGATTTCGTAACGGTGTTCCTTGGGGTTGACGGCCACCAAAAACATGATCGAGACGCCAACCGAGTAGATATCGGAATTCAACTTTTCCACGCCGGCGGCGAGAGAGCCCTTGATGGTCGCTACCGCCTCTCTGATCTTCGGATGGTCGAGATTGGTCCCGCTCTTGGCCAGCGTCAGGCCCAAGAGCGCTTGCCCTCCCATGCCACCGCCGTTTTGCGTTTCAAGAAACGCCAACCCCTTGGTCACCGCTTCGCGCACTTCAGGGCTATCGGGCGAAAGCCCAGCGGCGACGCCGAATCTGCATGAGAGTAACCAGACCAGCGATGCCAAGAAAACGAATCGCCGCGCCCGACCCTCGTTGCATTGAGTCGACACCTTGTTCAATCGCATGGAGTGATTCTCCGAGAGCTGGAACTTCCCGTTATTGTACGCGATGTGCACGGCAAAGGAACCATCCCGACCTGCTGTTGACCTTGGAAAAGTATGATATCCTACGGGCTTCCTCGACCGCTTGAGGGAGCTCGCCCAACAGAAGCCAGCGAAATCAAGTTCTTCGCCTCCGTCCCGAGTTTTGCCCCAATCCTCGCAACGATTCCGCTTTAGTCGTTGAGACCCTTCCCTACGTACGAATACCCGTCACCCAGCGTGCATTGCCGCCCATGAAGGTCATTGGCCAGCTTATCGCGTATTTCCAGGCCCGCGGCGCGCTTTCAGAGGAACAGCTCGAGTACCTGTCGAAACACGGGTTCCGCGTCGCGGGCCGCGATGACGGCCAAGACGACGCCGACGATACGATTCTCGAAGACCAGTATCCCGCCGTCGAGCTGCTGGAACCGGAACCGCACGAAGAGCTGCTCGGTACGGCGCTCAAACGGAGGCACGGGCGTGGCAACGTGCAACACAAAGGGCGCGCCGTCGAGGATGGCGAAATCGCCGAATGGTTGACCGAGCGTTTTGACGAGTGGCAAGGAGCCTTCGCTGGATTGCAACAGGTGGTCGCGCCTCTGGCCGAGGTTGACTCGTGGCGCCGCGCGGCGACGCTCGTGCGGCAGGTCGATGATACGGCCCTGATTGCGGCATTCGCGCGGGGTCTGGCCGAGCAAACAATCTCGTTCGCCGCGTTGTGGGAAACTCTTGGCTTCGACCGCTGCCACGAACTGGCCAATCGGCCGGGGCTACGTGGCCCGGCAATCTCGGCGTTCCGCGCCCTTCTGGCTGCCACCGACCTGCGGCAGGTTACCAAGCACCAGTGGCTGCTCAAGCAGTCGGCCGTCGCCGACCTGTTCAATTTGCTTTGCGCCCAGCGGCGGTTGGCCCGCGCCTTCGGCCATTTGTTCGAGACCGACCCGCCCGCCGTGTCGGCGGCGATACGACGCGAGCCCCACCCGCTGGCGTTTTGGACGGTGCTCCTGCTCTACAATGCGGTCCGCCGCGATTCGCCCCACGAGAACCTGGCACATCGCGAATATGGTCCCCTGGTGTGGCACAGCCTCGACGAAGATATTGGTGTCGTGCCGACCTTGACCTGGGGACGCGAGGGCGCGGCGTGTGAGATTGAAAACGCCGTTTGGAGGCAGGCCTGGTCGCTGGCGATGGTCATGAATCCGGCACGCGTAACCCCCTATTTCGCCACGGAGATCCAACGCGATGATCCGACCGAATTGTATTGCCCGGCGGGATGGAGGCCGAGATGAGCTCAGCGCGTGAAAACCAGATCGAAACCGTCACGTTGAGCCAGGCCAAGGCGCTGATCCACTGCCTTTCGCACCAACAGAGCTTACTGCTGTTGTCGGCGCCGGGAATCGGCAAGTCGGACACCGTGGCGCAGGCGGCGGCCGAGGCAGGGCTTCCCTGCCGCTCGCTCTTGGGCACCCAGATCGCCCCGGAAGATGTGAGCGGTATTCCGAGAATCATTGGTGAGCGGTCGGTCTTTTGCCCTCCCAGAATCCTGCTCCCCGAAAACCCACAGCCGTTCTGCCTGTTTCTCGACGAGTTGCCTGCCTGCGCTCCCGACGTTCAAAAGGCGTTCTATTCGCTGTTGCTCGAACGCCGCCTGGGGGAACACTCGTTGCCGAATGGCACCTGGGTGGTGGCGGCTGGCAACCGCGCGGAAGACCGAGCGCTGGTCCGTTCGCTCTCTAGCGCGCTGGTGAACCGCGTGACCATCCTGCACGTGCGCGTGGATTTGCGCGAATGGTTGGTGTGGGCCAAAGGGCACGGAATTCGTAGCGAGATCCTTTCGTTCGTCACGTTCATGCCCGAGGCGCTGATGCGACCCGTGCCCGCCGAGCCAGTCCCCTTCTCGACGCCTCGCGCCTGGGCGTCGTTCTCGCAGGCGCTCGACCTGGCGGAGGGAGCTGGCATCCTGACGAACCCCTTGCGGCGCGCGTTGGCCTTCGGCCGGCTAACGGCCCAGGACGCCGCCGTGTATTGCGCGATGGCCGAGGAGTCGATAGCCCAACTACTGCCTTTGGACGACTACCTGACCGACCCCTCGCGGCTTCCCGAGGAGGATTCAGCCCGCTGGTTCGTGCTGAGCCGCATCCGCGCCATGGCCCGCCGCGACGAGCTCGCCGGGTATCCGCCGGCGACGATCAACGCCTTCCTCGCCGGCCTGCCTGAGGAGCACCGTTTCGCGCTGATGGTCGATATGATCGAGGTCTGGGGCAAACTCGGCGCCGACGAGGCGATGCTCTTAGCCCTCAAGGATGTGACCGGACTATGACCGAGCCCAGCCCGCAAGCCACCGCGCCCCGCCCCAAGCCGGTGACCTCGCCGGCCGCGGCCGCACTACGGCTGGCATCGCTCTCGTTGCCGCACTTGTCAGGGCTGGCTGCCGCAGTCGAGCTGGTGGTCGATCCGCGAATCGAGACGGCCGGCGTTTTCGCCTCGGGTCGGATCGTCGTGAACCCCAACTTCCTGGCCGAGCTCGACCGTAGCGGGGCGGCCTTCGTACTGGCCCACGAACTGATGCACCTGGCACTCGACTCGCATCAGCGCGCGGCCGGGAGCGACCCCATGGCTTTCAACTACGCCCACGATTACATCATCAACGATATGCTTGTCGAGGAAATGGGGCGTGCCGTGCCCGGTGGAGGCTTGTACCAGCCGGGGGCGCGGCAGCTCTCGGTCGAAAAAATCCTGGCGCAGATCGATCGCGAGGGCCGGCGCGGAGCTGGACAATGCTGGTCTCGAGGGGGCGGGCTGACGAAGCCGCAGTCCGATTTGGGCAAGGAGTTGCAAGATGCGCTCACGCGGGCCGGCATCCCGTTCGAACCATTCGATCATCCCGAGGACGTGCTCAGCGACGAGCTGGAGCGCCAATGGTTTCCCGAAGTCACGCCGCAGCAACAACAGCTGCGTCGGCAGGCGATCCGCGCGGCAGCGGCCAAGGCGGCGAGTCTCAAGGTGTTGGCCGACCGCTTCGACAAGCTGCAGACGAAACAGGCGCAGCTCCTTGCGCCCGAAGAGCGGCCCAGCGCGTTGGAGGTTGCCTTGCAGCGCTGCTACCGTCCCCCATGGGAAATGGCATTGCAGCGCTGGCTTGAGACGATCGCGCCGGGACCGCGGACATTCGCGCGTCCCTCGCGGCGCGCCGGCGACCGCGAAGATGTTGTGCTGCCCGGCCGGCGGCGCGAGGGATGGACGTTGCACATCGTGCTCGACACGAGCGGTTCGATGGAAGAGACGTTTCCTGTTGCCCTGGGGGCCATCGCCGCGTTCAGCGAGTCGGTCGGCATCGCGCAGGTCCACATCTTGCAGTGCGACGTCGACGTCACGGCCGACGAATTCGTCGACATCGAAAAACTCTCGCGTTTTCGCATCGCCGGGCTGGGAGGTAGCGACATGTCGCCGGCCATGCGGCGTCTGGCCCGCGACACACAGGTGGAAGCCGCGGTCGTCTTGACCGACGGCTACATCTATATTCCTGAGGAACGGATGCCCTACGAGGTGCTGTGGGTGGTAATCAACGGCAGCGAATCGTTTTCGCCCGAATATGGTCACGTACTTCGTTTGGGAATCGCGCCGACGTAATCACCCCGCGCGCTTCCGCCGCATTCGGGTGGGGCGCTCGATGAATTCATAGAGCCAGGCATTGGCCTGTTTGCCGACCTGCCGGGCAGCTCCAGTCTCTCGAAAACAATAGGCCATTCGTTGCGCCATCCAGCGCGCGACGCCGACCGCCTCCGCCAGTTGCCCGGTGTGGAAGGGCGAAGGAAGCTCGCGGGGGACCAAAGCACGCAGGTCATCGGCCGTGCGGAAGCAGTGGACCTCGCGGACGGCGATCAGCTTCTGGTCTTCGACGAGGTAATCGCCGGGCCGATATCGGCGGCGTCGGCCGTGGCCTGGACGGCGCCATTCTTCGACGTCGACTAGCACGACTTCGAGCGTCAATCGAGGGTGCGGAAAAACCTTGGTGAAGTAGACCAATTCGTCGAAGAGGCCCAGGAGCGTACACCGTTTGGGACTGAGACGGCGGTCGACGACCGGTCCACCGCGCCGGTCACGTTTGACGAGCAGTTTGCTCGCTAAAAGCGGTTTGACGACGCGCACGCGGTGCTCGTTCAGTAGCACTCGCACCTTGTCACGGATGGCGGCCAGCGAACCGTGCTGGATTTCGACCAGTTCATCACCCACGACGGCGTCGATTCGGTAGTTACCGTGGCGAATTTCGACCTGTGCCCCGCTCTCCGCCTGCCCGGCATAGAGTTGCTTCAGCTCGCGGTGGAGCGAGGTTTCCATGTCGTTTTCGCGCGTGGATTCATCCGGTTGGAACTGCGCATTGATATCAGCAACACCCGATTGCGTCCACCGCAGTTGCGCCGAACCCAGGCCGTGATTAAAGAGCGTGGGGCACGTTTTCAACCTTCCATCGCCAGTAGTAACATCACTGCACAACGGGTACGTCCAACAAATACAAATCAAACTTGCCCGCACGCTCGCTGACGACCACCAATCGCTTGCCGTCCGGGTGCCAGGTGGGATAATCGTCTTGCTCGGAATGATTTGTCACGCGTGTCAGTCCGCCGTTGGCTATGTCGGTGACATAAATCTCCGCATTACCGTCACGCGTGCTGGTGAAGGCCAACCGCTTGCCGTCGGGTGACCAGGCGGGCCGCATGTCCCGGCCGGGGCTGTCAGTGAGCCGGCGAATGCCGCCACCGTCGGCGTTCATCAGATAAAGCTCGAAATCGCCGTCGCGGCTGGAGCCGAAAGCAATCTGCATTCCATCGGGCGACCAGGCCGGCCAGCAATTTAGCGAGTCACCTTGCGTCAAGTCCTGGCGGCGCTTGCCGTCGATCGAAAGCGCCACGATCTGCTGTCCACCGCCTCCGGGCATGCTGATGACCACCCCCCTGGCGCCTGGCGCAATCGACGGGTGGCGCATGCCCGCGAACCCACCGCCAGGATCAAATTCAGCATCCTTGCCGCTTTCGCGGTCACGGATGACGAGTTTGAGGCTCAGATTTCCCTTGTTCTGGACGAACGCGCAAAACCTGCCGTCCGGCGAGAACGCGGCCTCGAATTCGTTGGTTGTGGCTTTGGGGTACAATCGCTCCTGTTTTCCGTCGGTTAATCGCAACTTGATCAGAGTCGTCTGGACCGCTGTCTCTTGCACTGTGAAAACCAGCTCGTCACCGGCGATGCAAACCGGGTCCATTTTCAATCGCCCATCGGAAGTCAAACGGATGTTACCGGATTCGCGGGCGTCGCCAGCGGAGATTGGTTCCGCTGCGATTATTTCAGATGAGGAAAAGAGCAACACGATGGCGAACGACAAAAGCGTCAGTGCCGCCGCCCCGTAGCGGATCCATTGAGAGTTCCGAGAATTACCGAACTCGACGCTGGGAATCCTCAGGAATTCCGCGACGTCAGCCGTGCGTTCAGAGTAGCTCATGGATTACCTGACCACCCGGCAACGCCTTGAGTTCGGCCCGCGTTTGCGAACTGAGGCCGGCGAGCTCGCAGATCGTCGTGCCGACCATGGCCGGCGTGATCGGCGACGTCACGGGTTCCTGGCCGAGTTTGTCGCTTTCGCCAATCACACGGCCCGGCACGACTCCGCCGCCCGCCCAGATCGAAAAGTAGACATTGGGCCAATGATCGCGCGCGGCCTGACCGTTGATTTTGGGCGTGCGGCCGAACTCTCCCATTGCCACCACAAGCGTTGTTTCGAGCAGACCGCGTTGGTGCAGATCGTCGAGCAGGGCCGCGAAGGCGCGGTCGAAGATCGGTCCATGCCGGTCGGCCAAAAGCTCGAAGTTAAAGATGTGCGTGTCCCAGCCGAAGTCGCAATTTGGCGTCATGGCTTCGACATATTGACTCCAATTAACCTGAATGTAGGGCACTTCCGCCTCGACCAACCGCCGCGCCAATAAACAGCTTTGGCCAAATGACGTCTGCCCATACATCTCGCGGGTCGCGGGGCTCTCGCGCGAAAGGTCGAGCGCCCGCCGCGCTTCGGGAGAGGTCAAAAGGCCGTATGCCGACTGGTACGTGCGATTCCAGTCGTCCAGCTTGATGTCGTCAAATCGGCGTTCGGCGCGATCCAGTTCGGATAGCAGCATTCGCCGATCGCCCAGACGGCCGGGCGTAAGTCCGTCGATGAGATTCAACGTGGGGATATCGACATCACCTAGTTCCGAGCATGAGACCATGAACGGATCGTACGCCTTTCCCCATTGTCCACCGCCGTAGCCGACAATCGGACGCACGACGTCGCAGGGAATACCCCTGCCCAGCGCGATGAAGGGGGGCAATTGCTCGTGGCCTTCCGGCAGCGCTTTGCTTCGGTGCCGCGCTACGATCGAACCGAAATTAGGCCACACTGGGCCGGGCGCTTCAGCCGCCCCGGTGAGCGCGACGGTTCCGGCGTCCGGGTGGCCTGGGGCCGTGGTCCGGTTCGAGCGAATGAGCGAGAACCGATCGCTGCGAGCCGCCAGCTTAGGTAACAATTCGGTGAAATGGATGCCCGGCGTCCGCGTGGCGATCGGCGCGAAAGGGCCGCGAAAGCTGGCCGGGGCTTTGGGTTTCGGATCGAACGTGTCGAGGTGGCTTGGAGCTCCCCACAGCCAGACAAAGAGTACGCTCTTGGCTCGCACCTCGCCGTACTCGCCGGCGGAAGCTTGGAAACCGCTGTGCCGACCCCGGTTGGCAGCGCCGGTCGCCAGCGGCAGCGCAGTGCCCCAGCGAAGAAATGAGCGGCGGGTGATTCCCTGGCAAAGCCGGGCACGAAAACTACCAATTTCCAGCACGCATGGCCCTCCCGTCGCCGTCTTACCGCATCACAGTCCTCCCCAAGGCGACGCTTCCAGCCTACGCCAAGCGGTGCGGAACCGCAACGTGTCACGACCTGGCGGTTCGGTTCATAAACAAATTCATCGTAATGTGCGCTTGTCCTTGGTGGTGCGCCTCGTGCCAGCCGATGATGTAGAGCACATCGAGAATGGTTAGCTTGCGGGCGGCCAACGCTTGAGGGATTTCCCCAAGTCGATCGTCACCAAAGTGCGACAGGGTTTCCAACAGGTGGGCCCGCGACTCGGTGAGCACACGGCGGATAACGGCCGGCTCCGGCACATCGTCGTCAGGCGTGCTGCCGCCGCGGAAGCGCGGCCAGAGATCGGTGAATTCGCCGGGCTTCTCGGGCATCAAGCGTTCGGTCGCAAATATCTCCTCGGTGACGCCGATATGCAGCATTTGCCAACCTATGTGCGCTCGCCCTGGACCGGGACGCCAGGCCAACGCCGCTCGCGGCTCCGGCAGCGCTTCGATTTTATCGAGCAGCCCCAGCGTGCGGTCGCGATAGAACTTGTAACTCTCGATGAATGTCGCGGCGATGCTCATGAAGACCTCCTGTTTCCTGAGTTACAGTGCATGAATTTTCGTCAAAATACCCGTTCGCCGCAACGTCGACAATCCATGGGTCACTGCCTGCCTTGATGTCCCTTCGTCGATAGCATTGGCGCGTTTCCTATTGAGCTTCTGCCGGAGGCGGCGCTGCGCTCGTGCAGAATTCCGGCATTTTCCTTCCGTCCGTTGTCGCTTGGTTGCGGTTTGGGTTACAATTACTCTAATGAAGACCATCATTTCATCCATCGCGGTCTTGGTTTGTACCGTCGTCGTTGCGGCGGATCAATCGAGTCATCTTGTAACTCTTTTCGACGGCAAGACCCTCGACGGTTGGGAGGGAGACCTGAAGACGTTTCGCGTCGATGATGGCGCGATCGTTGGCGGCAGTCTCAAAGCCGAGGTGCCGCGAAATGAATTTCTCTGCTTCAAGCGGGAATATGGCGACTTCGAGCTAAGGCTGAAGTTCAAGGTGCTCGGCAAAGGGGCCAACGCGGGCATTCAAATCCGCAGCCGACGCGTTCCGAACCACCACGAGATGATCGGATACCAGGCCGACCTGGGCGACGGCTGGTGGGGCTCGCTCTACGACGAATCGCGGCGCAAGAAAATGTTGGCGGCCGCCGATGCAGAAGCGGTCGCCAAGGTCCTGAAACGCGACGACTGGAACGATTATCGGATTCGCTGCCAGGGAAATCGCGTTCAACTATGGATTAATGAACAGCAAACGGTCGATTACACTGAACTGGACTGTACGCTCGAACAACGCGGCCTGATTGGATTGCAAATCCACGGCGGTCCACCCAGCGAGGCCTGGTACAAAGACATCACGATCGAGGAACTGCCGTGATCCGACCGACCATCCCGGCCGATCAATATCCCCTCGTCGACCTGGCGCGCGAAACGGGGGTCTTTAAGCCCTTGGAAATCCAGGCCCTCGAGGAAGTGCTGATCGACTATCATGCCACGACCCACGCGCACGGGCATCGCTCGGTGACCTACGAAGACCAGGGCACGATCCTGGGGTTTGCCTATTTCGCGCCGGCGGCAATGACCGACCGCTCGTGGTACCTCTACTGGATCGCGGTCAGCAAACAGATTCAGGCCAAGGGAATCGGCGGCACGCTCTTGAAGTTCGTCGAGGAAGAAATCCGCCACCACCAGGGCCGGCAATTACTGATCGAAACCTCATCGCTTCCGCATTACGAATTGACGCGCAGGTTCTACGTCAAGCACGATTACGAACAAGCCGCCATCGTGCCCGACTATTATGCCGAAGGGGACCACATGGTCGTGTACCGGAAGAAGCTCGGGGAATGAGGTCTCATTTCGCCGACGCCATCGCGGCACCCGGAGCGAAGCGGGCCTCGAATTCAAGACTCTTGAGGAACTTGCTGGAAGGGATGTATTCGTCGGGGCTCATCTCGTGAATCAAGGAATGCAGGTGGTCGGACATCATCGTGATGGCCTGTTTAATTTCGCGATAGTTGGCGGTCCCTAAGCCGGCCGCGCTCGGTTCGGCGTCGCGCGCTACGAACAAGGCTTCAATCCGCGTCCGGTCATCGCCGAATTCGTCGTTGGCAAGGGTCTTTGGCCAGTTAAAGACTCCAGCGCTGGGATACCACTCGGAGGGCAAAAGCCGGCCGGGTGTGCGGGCGTGGTTGTCCGCGGCGTACTGTTCCGGGGAATAGTGAGGGCGCATTCCGGCCATCTCAGCCCGTGCGCTGGCGTTGTTTCTCCGCGATTGGAAATAAGCTTGCTCGTATTTCAAGCGGTTATCGATCGCCATGCTGTACGCCTGCTGATAGCTGATCGCCGCTTGCCCAGAAAGTGCGTTGAATTGCCCGGCCCCCTGCATGAATTGGCCTGCCCCCATCATTGATATGCCGGCCCCCGCCAGGGCGCCGCCGATGGGCGTAGTCCCGGCACCATACCCGCCGAAGCCGTAATAAAACTGCGCTTCCGCGGAACCGGCCTGAACGCACCAGGTTCCGAGGATCACGGCAACGCTCAACCATTGAGTTGACATGCGCCTTCGCCTTCTAGGTTAAGTTGACTTCGTCCTACTTCGCCGAGGCGACGGCATCACCCGGCGCGAAGCGGGCCTCGAATTCGAGGCTCTTGAGGAACTTGCTGGAAGGAATGTACTCGTCGGGGCTCATCTGGTGAATCAACGAGTGCAGGTGGTCGGACATCATCATGACGGTCTGCTTGATTTCGCGGTAGTTTGCAGTACCTAAACCGGCTGCGCTCGGATCAGCGTCGCGCGCCGCGAACAACGCTTCAATCTGCGTCCGATCACTGGCGAATTCGTCGCCACCCAGGCTCTGCGGCCAAACGAATACTCCACGGCCCGGATCCCATTCCGAGGCCGAAAGCCTCGAGGGAATGCGGGCGTGGTTGTCAGCGGCGTACTGTTCGGGAGTGTAATGCGGGCGCATCGCGGCCATCTCGGCCCGCGCGCTGGCGTTATCTCTCCGTGCTTGGAAATAGGCCTGTTCGGCTTTCAGACGGTTGTCGATCGCCATGCTATACGCCTGCTGATAACTGATCGCTGCTTGACCCGAAAGGGCATTGAATTGTCCAGCCCCTTGCATGAATCGCCCCGCTCCCATCATCGATATGCCGGCGCCCGCCAGGGCACTGCCAATGGGTGTGCTGCCGGCACCGTAGCCGAAGCCATAACCACCGTAGCCGTAGCCATAGCCTCGACCACGACGACGGTACTGTGCCTCCGAGGTACCGGTCTCAGCAAACAAAGCGCCAATGATCACGGCAACGATTAACCATCGAGCGGGCATAGTCTTCACCTTATCTGCTGATTGGCTTTCTGAGGCAAATGAACTTCCGATTCGCCACGCGATGCACGGAATTCTCACGAATTCCACTACTCTCGGGATTCATCATACCAGCCAGGGCGTCAGAAAAACAACCTTCCGTCGTTGCAACCCGCGCAAGCGTCAATACCACGGCGCTCAAGGTGATTTACGTCCTAGGCTTGGTATAGGTTCATTTCCAATCGCATTGGGAGGCAGCTGCCAATTCGATCCTCTATTAATCAATCCAGATCATCGCCATGAGCACAACCACGATTGCCGAAAAACCGGTAAGTCTTTTGTCGGCAATCCTTTCCGACGAAACTTTCAAGCCCTCCGAGCCGGCCACCCTGGCTGACACTGGCCTGAGCGACTCGCTGATCGACTCGCTCGTTTCGAAGTATCTCTCAGTGGTTGGTACGGCCAGCGGACGTGGTATTGCCGACCACGTTTGTCTCCCCTTGGGAGTCATCGAGGATCAACTCCATCGTCTCCGCACGCGCCAATTCTTGGCCTACAGCGGGTCGGCTCCGCTCAACGATTATTACTACAACCTGACCGACCAAGGGCGGCAACGGGCACAGACGTACCTCGACGCATGCGCCTATGTCGGGCCCG
>Ga0265313_10000622_pt1 | contig 36655 bp, 31 predicted proteins | sample 4123metaG_FD_203122 | JGI IMG/M metagenome (GOLD analysis project Ga0265313, IMG submission 203122) | Rhizosphere microbial communities from Carex aquatilis grown in University of Washington, Seatle, WA, United States - 4-1-23 metaG | ecosystem: Host-associated > Plants > Roots > Rhizosphere >... | reverse complement strand
AGTCAATTAGTCCTAAATCGGAACTAATTATGTTTCAAATTTTCCTGCTTCGATCAAAATCCGCCAGACTGACTCGACAGAGAAACAAATCAGGTCAATAATCGTGCCATAATTGGATTCTGCAGCGGCGGGGAAACCACAATGGCGTCGAAGATGCTGGGCTTCGTCCATCTCGGACGGGAGATGCCGGTGAAGCGCCCGGCCGCCGGGCGCCGGCGCGACTTCCGGGAGATCTATCCCCGTTATGATGTCGACCAGGCCGGCAAGCAGGCCGGGCGCTGCTCCCAATGCGGCGTGCCCTTCTGCCAGGTCCATTGCCCGGTCCACAACAATATCCCCGACTGGCTGAAGCTGGCCGCCGAAGGCCGCCTGGAGGAGGCCTATGAGGTCTCCTCCGCCACCAACAATTTCCCCGAGATCTGCGGGCGTATCTGCCCGCAGGATCGCCTTTGCGAAGGCAACTGCGTCATCGAGCAGGCCGGCCACGGCACGGTCACCATCGGCGCCATCGAGCGGTTCATCACCGACACTGCCTGGGAAAAGGGCTGGGTGAAGCCCGCCAAGCCGCGCCGGGAGTTGGACCGGTCCGTCGGAATCATCGGCGCCGGACCCGCGGGATTGTCGGCGGCCGAGGAACTGCGCCGGCGCGGCTACCGCGTCACCGTCTATGACCGCCATGACCGGGTCGGCGGCCTCATGATCTACGGCATCCCCAATTTCAAGCTGGAGAAGGAAGTGGTGCTGCGTCGCGCCGGTCTTCTGGCCGAGGCCGGCGTCCGGTTTCAGCTGAAGACCGAGATCGGCCGCGATCTCTCATTCGCCGAATTGCGCCGCAACCACGATGCGCTCCTCATCGCCTGCGGCGTCTACAAGGCGCGGGAAATGCAGGCACCAGGCTCCGGCCTGCCGGGGATTCTGCCGGCCCTCGATTACCTCACCGCCAGCAACCGCTCGAGCCTGGGCGACGAGGTGCCGGGCTTGCGCAACGGCAGCCTCAGCGCCAAGGGCAAACATGTGGTGGTGATCGGCGGCGGCGACACGGCCATGGACTGCGTGCGCACCGCCGTGCGCCAGGGCGCCAGGTCGGTCAAATGTCTCTATCGGCGCGACCGCGCCAACATGCCCGGCTCCCAGCGCGAGGTGGCCTATGCCGAGGAGGAAGGCGTGGAATTCGTCTTCCTCGCCCAGCCCGAGGCTTTCCTGGGCGAGGGCCGCGTGTCCGGCCTGCTCGCCCAGCGCATCCACTTGGGCCTTGCGGACGCGACGGGGCGCCAGGCGCCCCAGCCCATCGAGGCGAGCCGCTTCCGCCTCGAGGCGGATCTCGCCATCAAGGCGCTGGGGTTCGATCCTGAGGACCTGCCTCAGCGCTTTGCCAGCCCCGATCTCGGGGTCACAGGATGGGGCACGGTCAGGATCGATCACGCCACCTCCATGACCAGCCTGCCGGGCGTGTTTGCCGCCGGCGACATCGTGCGGGGCGCTGCTCTCGTCGTCTGGGCGATCCGCGACGGGCGCGACGCCGCCGAGCGCATCCATGCCTATCTCACCGGTCAAGCCGCATCCGTCGGCATCGCAGCGGAGTAAAGACATGACCGAGGATTTCGCCGCCGCCTATCGCCGCAACGCCGCGCATCTGGCCGAGCGCGGCCTCTATGACCCGCGCGAGGAACATGACGCCTGCGGCGTCGGCCTCATCGCCGCGCTGGACGGCCAGCCCCGGCGCGCGGTGGTGGAAGCGGCCATCACCGCCTTGAAATCCGTCTGGCACCGGGGCGCGGTGGACGCCGATGGCAAGACCGGCGACGGCGCCGGGATCCATGTTCAGATTCCCCAGGACTTCTTCCAGGATCACATCCGCCGCGCGGGCTCGGCGCTCGGCCCCGGCAAGCTCGGCGTCGGCATGACCTTCCTTCCGCGCACCGACCTCGGCGCCCAGGAGCGCGCGCGGGTCGTGGTGGAGCGGGAGATCCTGGGCTCCGGCCACACGATCTATGGCTGGCGCCAGGTGCCGGTGAACGTCGACGTGATCGGCGAAAAGGCCAACGCCACGAGGCCCGAGATCGAGCAGATCATGATCTGCAACAGCCGGGGCGTGGAAGAGGAGCAGTTCGAGGTCGATCTCTACGTCATCCGCCGGCGAATCGAGAAGGCGATCATCGAGGAGAGCATCAAGGATTTCTACATCTGCTCCCTCTCCTGCCGCTCGGTCATCTACAAGGGCATGTTCCTGGCCGAACAGCTGACGGCGTTCTATCCCGACCTGCGCGACGAGCGCTTCGTCTCGAATTTCGCCGTCTATCACCAGCGCTATTCCACCAACACCTTCCCGACCTGGCATCTGGCCCAGCCCTTCCGGGTCATCGCCCACAACGGCGAGATCAACACCCTCAAGGGCAATCTCAACTGGATGAAGGCCCATGAGACGCGCATGGCGACGCCGATCTATGGCGAGCACATGGATGCCCTCAAGCCCGTGATCCAGCCCGGCGGCTCAGACTCCGCCGCCCTCGACAATGTCTTCGAGGCCATGGTGGGCGTCGGGCGCAATCTGCCCATGGTGAAGGCGCTCCTGATCCCGGACGCCTGGGCGGGGCGCGAGACCATGCCGCGGGCCCACCGCGACTTCTACAGCTACTGCAACTCGGTCATGGAGCCCTGGGACGGGCCGGCGGCGATCTGCGCCTTCGCCGGCAACTGGGCCATCGCCGGCATGGACCGCAACGGCCTCAGACCCCTTCGCTACACGATCACCGGCGACGGCCTGCTTCTGGCCGGGTCGGAAGCGGGCATGGTGCGGGTCGACGAGGCCAAGATCGTGGAGAAAGGCCGGGTCGGGCCCGGCCAGACCATCGCCGTCGACCTCGCCGCGGGACGGCTCTACCGCCATGGCGAGCTGATGGATCTCCTGGCTGGCCAGGCGGCCTTCAGCGACTGGGTCAAGAACATCACCGTGATCGACAGCCTGGTGCGCAGCGCCGGGGCCGAACCGGCGATCTTCGAACCCGAGGCCCTGCGCCGCCGCCAGCTCGCCGCCGGCTTCTCGCTGGAGGATCTGGAATTGATCCTCCATCCCATGGTCGAGGATTCGAAGGACGCCGTTGGCTCCATGGGCGACGACACCCCGCTGGCTGTGCTGGCCGACCAGTACCGCGGCCTGCACCGGTTCTTCCGCCAGAACTTCAGCCAGGTCACCAACCCGCCCATCGATTCCCTGCGGGAAAGCCGGGTGATGACCCTGAAGACGCGGCTCGGCAACCTCGGCAACGTGCTCGACCAGGAGGAGAGCCAGTGCCGTCTGCTGCAGCTCGAATCCCCCGTGCTGCTGACCTCCGAATTCCAGGCCATGCGGGCCTATATGGGCGACAGCGCGGCCGTGGTCGATTGCACGTTCGAGGTTGCCGGCGGCGACAACGCGCTGCGCGATGCCGTGCAGGCCGTGCGCCGGCAGTCCGAGGACGCAGTGCGCGGCGGAGCCGTCCACATCATCCTCTCGGACGAGAATACCGGTCCCGACCGTGCCGCCATTCCCATGATTCTCGCCACCGGCGCGGTGCACACCCATCTGCTGCGCCAGCAGCTGCGCACCTTCACCTCGCTCAATGTGCGCTCGGGCGAATGCCTGGACATCCATCACGCCGCGGTGCTGATCGGCGTCGGCGCCACCACGGTCAATGCCTATGTGGCCGAGGCCAGCATCGCCGACCGGCAGAGGCGCGGGCTTTTCGGAAGCCTGAGCCTGGAAGATTGCCTGAAGCGCTTCCGCGAGGCCGTCGACCAGGGCCTGCTGAAGATCATGTCCAAGATGGGCATCGCGGTGGTCAGCAGCTATCGCGGCGGCGGCAATTTCGAAGCGCTCGGCCTGTCGCGCACCCTGGTCGCCGAATATTTCCCCGACATGCCCTCGCGCATCTCGGGCATCGGCATGACCGGCATCCAGCGCCGGCTGCTGGCCCTGCACAAGCGCGCCTGGAGCGAGGACGTGCAGCCGCTGCCCGTCGGCGGCTTCTATCGCTATCGCCGCGGCGGCGAGAGCCACGCCTGGGAGGCGAACCTCATCCATATGCTGCAGTCGGCGGTGGCGAGCGAGTCCTACCAGACCTTCAAGAAGTTCAGCGAGGCGATGGAGAAGCGCCCGCCCATCGCCATCCGCGACTTGCTCGCCTTCGAGGAGACAGGCAAGAGCGTCTCCCTCGACGAGGTCGAATCCATCACCGAGATCCGCAAGCGCTTCGTGACCCCAGGCATGTCCCTGGGGGCGCTTTCGCCCGAGGCCCATGGCACCCTCAACATCGCCATGAACCGGATCGGCGCCAAGTCCGATTCCGGCGAAGGCGGCGAGGACCCTGCCCGCTTCCGGCCCCAGCCCAACGGCGACAACGCCAATTCGGCCATCAAGCAGGTCGCCTCGGGCCGCTTCGGGGTCACCGCGGAATACCTCAACAACTGCCGCGAGCTGGAGATCAAGATCGCCCAGGGCGCCAAGCCCGGCGAAGGCGGCCAGCTTCCCGGCTTCAAGGTGTCGGCGGAGATCGCGCGGCTGCGCCATGCGACAGAAGGCGTGTCGTTGATTTCGCCGCCGCCCCATCACGACATCTATTCGATCGAGGATCTGGCTCAGCTCATCTATGACCTGAAGCAGATCAACCCCGAGGCCAGGGTTGGCGTGAAGCTGGTGGCGCGTTCGGGCATCGGCACGGTTGCCGCTGGCGTCGCCAAGGCAAAGGCCGATGTGATCCTGATCGCGGGCCACGTGGGGGGAACAGGCGCCTCGCCTCAGGCCAGCATCAAATATGCCGGCATCCCATGGGAGATGGGCCTCTCCGAGGTGCATCAGGTGCTGACCCTGAACCGGCTTCGCCACCGGGTGCGCCTGCGCACCGACGGCGGCATCAAGACCGGGCGCGATGTGGTCATGGCCGCGATGCTGGGCGCCGAGGAGTTCGGCATCGGCACGGCGGCCCTGGTCGCAATGGGCTGCATCATGGTGCGCCAATGCCATTCCAACACCTGCCCGGTGGGCGTCTGCACCCAGGATCCGAAGCTTCGGGAGCGCTTCGGCGGGTCGCCCGAGAAGGTGATCAATCTCTTCAGCTTCATCGCCGAGGAGGTGCGCGAGATCCTGGCCCGGCTCGGCTTCCGGACCCTGAACGAAGTCATCGGGCGCACCGACTTGCTGACCCAAGTGAACCGGGGTGCGGCGGACCTGGACGATCTCGACCTCAATCCGATCCTGGCCCAGGCCGACCCGGGCGAACATGCGCGCTATTGCACGCTGGAGGGCCGCAACGAGGTGCCCGACACCCTGGACGCCCAGATGATCGCCGATGCCAGGCCGCTCTTCGACGACGGCGAGAAGATGCAGCTGCAGTACAACGTCAGGAATACCCAGCGCGCCATCGGCACCAGGCTCAGCTCCCGCATCACCCGGAAATTCGGTATGGCAGGCCTCAAGCCGGGCCATGTGACCGTGCGGCTGCGCGGCTCGGCCGGCCAGTCGCTCGGCGCTTTTGCCGTCCAGGGCCTGAAGCTGGAAGTGCTGGGCGACGCCAACGACTATGTGGGCAAGGGTCTGTCGGGCGCCACCATCGTGGTTCGCCCGCTGCCCTCCAGCCCGCTGGCGAGCCATCGCAACGTCATCGTCGGCAACACGGTGCTCTACGGCGCCACGGCGGGCCGGCTCTTCGCCGCCGGCCAGGCCGGCGAGCGCTTCGCCGTGCGCAACTCCGGCGCCGACGTGGTGGTGGAAGGCTGCGGGGCCAATGGCTGCGAGTACATGACCGGCGGCACGGCCGTGATCCTGGGCCCGGTGGGCGACAACTTCGCCGCCGGGATGAGCGGCGGCATGGTCTTCGTCTACGACGCCGAGGGCGCCTTCCCGCGCTACGTCAACCCCGACAGCGTCATCTGGCAGAGGATCGATTCGCTTTACTGGGAAGACAGCTTGCGCAAGCTCGTGGCCCAGCATGTCGCCGAGACCCAGTCCCGCTTCGCCCAGCAGCTCCTCAATGACTGGAGCATCGAGCGCGACCGCTTCTGGCAGGTGGCGCCCAAGGAGATGCTGAACCGCTTGGCGCAGCCGCTGAGCGATCGGCCGGTGGAGGAGCGGGCCTAAACCGGGTAAGCTTCTCGGCCGCAGGGAGGCCGGTCCTTGAGCATCAGCTTTCTGATAACGTCGCTCATCGTCGTCGTTTCGCCGGGCACGGGCGTTCTCTATACCTTGGCGGCCGGTCTTTCGCGCGGAGCCCGCGCCAGCGTGGTTGCGGCCTTCGGATGCACCCTTGGCATCCTCCCGCATATGGCGGCGGCGATCCTGGGCCTGGCCGCGCTCCTGCATGCGAGCGCGCTCGCGTTCCAGTCCTTCAAGTATCTGGGCGTGGCTTATCTTCTCTACATGGCGTGGCACACGCTGAGGGAGCATGGCGCGTTGCGAGTTGAGCAGGAAATCGGCGCCCGATCGGCACTCCAGGTGACAATCCGGGCCATCCTGATCAATATCCTCAACCCGAAACTGTCGATTTTCTTCTTTGCCTTCCTGCCGCAGTTCGTCAACGCCCATGAGGCCCATCCGCTTTCGCGCATGGTCGTGCTCAGCGCCGTCTTCATGCTGCTGACTTTCGTGGTCTTCGTCGGCTATGGGCTGTTTGCCGCGTCGATCCGCAGCCATGTCATCTCCCGCCCTCGGGTATTGACCTGGATGCGCCGGAGTTTTGCCGGCGCGTTCGTTGCGCTGGGCGTCAAGCTCGCGCTTTCCGACCGCTAGAGCAAAGCCCGCGCGGCACCCGGCGACCGTCCGCCCTTGCCCCAGGGCGTGGCCAGACCTACGCTAACCGGTCTATGAACGTCGTTGCCGCCGCGTGATCGCGGTACCGGCAGCGCAAGCGAGGACCCAGGACATGGAAACAGCCGCATCGCTCATCGAAACGGATCGCCGCCACCTGATCCATCCTCTTCACCATGCCAAGGATCACGAGCATCCCATCGTCGTGGTCGAGGGGCGCGGCGAAATGCTGACCGATATCGACGGCAAGACCTACATCGACGGTCTCTCGAGCCTGTGGAACGTCAATGCCGGCCACGGCCGCAAGGAGCTGGCCGATGCGGCGGCCGCCCAGATGGCCAAGCTCGCCTTCGCCTCGGCCTATGTCGGCGCCACCAACATTCCCTCGATCCGGCTGTCGGAGAAGCTGGTCAAGCTCGCCTATCCCAGCAGCTCGGCGGTGTATTTCACCACCGCGGGCGCGGAGTCCAACGAGTCCGCCTTCAAGATCGCGCGCTACTACTGGAAGCTTCGCGGCAAGCCGAACAAGGTGAAGGTCTTTTCCCGCCTCCATGCCTATCACGGCGTCACCATGGCGGCGATGAGCGCGACGGGGATGGCGGCCTATCACAAGGCCTTCGGGCCCCTGGTGCCGAATTTCCTCCAGGCGCCCCCGCCCTATGCCTATCGCTGGACCGGCAACGAGGACCCGGGAATCGGTGCGGCCGATGCTTTGGAAAAGCTGATTCTGGCGGAAGGTGCCGACTCCGTCGCCGCCGTGATCGCCGAGCCGGTCATGGGCGCGGGCGGCGTCATCGTGCCGCCGGCCACATATTTCCCGCGCCTGCGCGAGCTCTGCGACCGGCATGAAGTGTTGCTGATCGCCGACGAGGTGATCACCGGCTTCGGACGGACCGGGCGCTGGTTCGCGCTCGGCCATTGGGGCGTCGAACCGGACGTGGTAACCTTCGCCAAGGGCGTCACCAGCGCCTATCTGCCGCTGGGCGGCGTCATCATCTCGCGGCGCGTGCACCAGACCATGCTGGAAGCGCCGGCGGACCAGAAGTTCATGCATGCGGCGACCTATTCCGGACATCCGGCCTGCTGCGCCGTCGGGCTCAGCAACGTCGAAATCATCGAGCGGGAGAATCTCGTGGAGCGCGCGGCGATCATGGGCCGGCGGCTTCTGGCGGGGCTGGAGGGCCTGGCCGATCTGCCGCCGGTGGGCGATGTCCGCGGGCTCGGCATGATGTGCGGCGTCGAACTGGTGGAGAGCAAGGCGACCAAGGCGCCGGCCGTCGGGCTTGGCGGGCGCGTCGCGCGCGAGGCCATGGCGCGGGGCCTCATCATCCGCATCCGGGGCGGCTCCGCCAACCCGGCGATCGGCGACACGATCTGCGTCGCCCCGCCGCTGATGACGCCGACCGAGACCATAGACCGCATTCCCCAAATCCTGCGGGAGTCGATCGTCGCAGCGGCGAAGTAAGCCGACGGCGCGCCGGGCCGCCCGTCTCCGCTTCTGCCGGTGGCTCATTCGCCCATCCGGGACTAAACTCGGCCGCCCATGCCTCGCCTTCACCATTTCGCCCTGCAACCGGTTTCGCGGAAGCTTCGCCTTCTCCTCAAGGAGAAGCAGCTCGACTTCGAGCTGGTCGATGAGAGGCCCGGCGACCGGCGCGAAGAGATGCTGCATCTCAACCCTAGCGGCGAGGTGCCGGTGCTGGTGGAGGAGGACGGCAAGGCTTATGCCGACAGCCAGGCCATCGCCGAATATCTCGAGGAGACCCATCCCGATCCCTGCATGATCGGGCGCAGCGCCGAAGCGCGGGCCGAGGTGCGCCGGCTGGTCGCCTGGTTCGACCTCAAGTTCGAGCGCGAGGTGAGCGGGCGCCTGCTGGAGGAAAAGATCGTGAAGCGCATGGCGCGCAGCGGCCATCCCGATTCCCAGGCGATCCGGCTTGCCCATGCCAACCTGCCCGTCCATCTCGCCTACATCGCCTGGCTCGCCGACCGGCGCAGCTGGCTCGCGGGCGATCGTTTCTCCCTCGCCGACATCGCCGCCGCGGCCCATCTCTCGGTGGTCGACTATCTGGGCGACGTCCCTTGGGACAGCCATCCCGGCGCCAAGGACTGGTATGCCCGGATCAAGTCCCGGCCAAGCTTCCGGCCGCTCCTGGCCGATCACCTCCCCGGCGCGCCGCCGCCGGCCCACTACGCCGATCTGGATTTTTGAGGTCGCCACCTACTGCGGATTTGCCGGCGGGGTCAGCGGCAAAGCGGGCTGGACCGGCGTGGCCGCCGGGGCGGCGGGAGCAGCCGGGCCGGCGGCCTTGGTCGCCTGGTCGAGCTGGAAGATATCGGCCTTGGCTTGATTGGCGGTGGGCGTATCGGGGGCAAGGGCGATGGTCTTCTGCCAATCGGCTCGGGCGCCCACCAGATCCTTGGTCAGGCTGCGCAGGACGCCGCGCTCGAGATAGGCATCCGGATTGTCGGGCGCCAGGTTGATCGCCCGATCGATATCATCCCGGGCCAGATCGTAGCTTTGCAGGAAACGATAGGCGCTGGCGCGGAAGATCAAGACGTCGACCCGGTCGCTGGCGAGATCATGGGCCTTGTTCAGGTCGTCGATTGCCTCCCAATACTTGGCCATGGAGATCTGGGTGACGGCCCGGTCGGTTAACAGCTCGGCATCGTCCGGCGTGAGCGCGAGGGCGGCGGTCTGGTCCGCGAGCGCGTGCTGATTGTCCCCGGCGATGAGCCAGGCCTGTCCTGCCTGGCCGAAAAGCCCGGCGGCCAGCTCCTTGCTCGTCTTCGCCTCTTCATTGGCCAGCTTTTCCAACATGGTCGCCGCTTCGGGGTAATGGCCGAGGCCGATGAGAGCCACGGCGTCGCAATGGCCGGCGGGCACGCCTCCGCCCTTGGCTTGCCAGTCCTGGGCGCTCTTCACGGCCTGGTCGGGCGCGCTGCGGGCGAGCGCCATGCAGTCGGAATACTGCTTCGCATCCGCGACCGCCTTGGCCTGCGCGGCCGCCGCGGCATCGGCGGCACTGGGCGTCGTAGCGCTGTCGGCATGGGCCGGCGCCGAAAGCAGGCCGACCATGACGACGGCCGCAAGAAGCCCGAAGGTCTGTTGCATTCCTACTGAACCTGGTCCCAGAGTCGCGGCCAGAATTCCACCCTCGCTCGTTCCTTTGCAAGCTGCTTCGGCCATGGCCAGAAAACGCCTGTTCTGCTTCGGCTTCGGCTACAGCGCCCGGGCGCTCGCCGCCCGGCTGGCAAGCTCAGGCTGGAGCATCGCCGGAACCTGTCGGAGCGAGGCCAGGCGTGCCGAGCTGGCGGCAAGCGGGATCGAGACCTGGCTGTTCGACGGCCTCAATGGTTTGGCCGATCCGGGCCGGGCGCTCGCCGGCACGACCCACCTCCTTTCGTCCGTACCGCCGGATGCAGCGGGCGATCCCGTGCTCGTCCACCATGGCGAGGAGATCGCCCGTTTGGGTGGGCTCGCCTGGGTCGGCTATCTCTCCACCACCGGGGTCTATGGCGATCGCGCCGGCGGCTGGGTCGACGAGGAGAGCGCGCTGGAGCCCACCGGCGCGCGCGGAAAGCGGCGCGTGGAAGCCGAGGCCGGATGGCGCGATCTTTGGCGGCGCATGGACCTGCCGGTGCATGTCTTTCGTCTGGCCGGAATCTATGGCCCCGGACGCTCGGCCTTCGATGTGCTGCGCGAAGGCCGTGCGCAGCGCATCGACAAGCCGGGCCAGGTCTTCAGCCGCATCCATGTCGACGACATCGCGGCCGTGCTGGAGGCTTCGATCCGCCGGCCGCGGCCGGGCGCCGTCTACAATGTCTGCGACGATGATCCGGCGCCGCCGGCCGACGTCGTCGTCTTCGCGGCAAGGCTGCTGGGCACGCCGCCGCCGCCTCTAGTTCCCTTCGAACAAGCCAAGCTCGGCGAGATGGCGCGGAGCTTCTACGCCGACAACAAGCGGGTGCGTAACGACCTGATCAAGCGCGAGCTCGGTGTCGCGCTTGCCTATCCGGACTACCGATCCGGCCTCAAGGCGATCCTGAAGCGCGAAGGCGCTGCGTAAGGCCATCGAGCGCGGTCATGAGCCGCGCCAGGTCCTGGTCGCGGGAGAGGCGGTGGTCGCCATCCTCGACTAGTTCGACCACGACGTCGGTTTCGGACAGACATCGGGAGAGGCGGAGCGAGGCCTCATAGGGCACGTCCGGATCCCTCATGCCGTGAAGCAGGTGGACGGGACAGCGAATACCGATGGGTCCGCGCAGCAGCAGATGGTCCCTGCCCTCCTCGATCAGCCTCCGGGTGAACGGAATCGGATTTTCCTCATAGGCCGAGGGGTGGAGCAGCTCGCCCCGCTCCAGGAGCTGCCGGCGCTCCTGGGCGCTGAGGCGGCTCCAGATCAGGTCCTCGGTGAAGTCCGGCGCCGGCGCGATGCCGATCAGGGCCGCAATCCGCTCGGGCCTGGCGAGGGCCACCAGCAAGGCAATCCAGCCGCCCATGCTGGAGCCCACCAGAATCTGCGGACCGACCGTCAACCGGTCCAGCACGGCCAGCGCATCGGCGAGCCAGCGCCCGACGGTCCCCTCTCGGAAATCGCCCGAGGAGGCGCCGTGGCCGAAGTAGTCGAACCGCAGGAAGGCCTGGCCCCTGGCGCGGCAATGGGCCGCCAGCGCGCCGGCCTTGATCCCCGTCATATCCGACCGGAAGCCCCCGAGGAACACGGTGCCAGGGGGAATCTCAACGGAATCTTGCACATAGGCGATTGTTGATTGGTCTTCTCGTGTTAAGATTCGCGTTGTGCTGACGAGGGGGTCGAGTCGGCTCATGGATACGAGACCAGTCGAGGAAGGGTCAGCGGGCACCGTCGCCATCCATAGCACGGACCCCTGGGCTGCCCTATCGGCTCGGCTTGGCGTCCTTCAGATCCTTCCCAACATGGGCGTCAGCGGCCCGGCCAGGGCCGCGGTGGACGTGGCGGCTGCCGTCGCCGCGGCCGGCGGCCGCGCGGTAGTGGTTTCGGCCGGCGGGCCCCTGGTTGGTGACTTGTTGCGTTGCGGCGCCATCCATGTGAACGAGACCCTTACCGGCGAGGGGGCTTATGGCCGCTGGGCCAATTTTCGCAAGCTGACCAGGCTTATCCGCCAGCACAAGATCAGCATTGTCCATGTCCGCGTGCCGACAAGCGCGCTGCTGGCCCGCCGGGCGGCGGACGCCATGGGTTGCTTCTTCGTCGCCACCTGCCACGGGATGCACGAAACCGACGGGGCGGCGGCGCAGAAGGGCGGCGACGTGCTGGCCCAGGCTCATCGGGTGATCGCCGTCTCCCATACCGTCGCCCGCCATCTCTCGGCCCATTATCCCATGAGCGGCCGGCTCACCGTCGTGCCGCCGGGCATCGACCTCCAGCGTTTCGATCCGGCCCGGGTGACGGCCGAGCGCATGGTGGATCTGGCCCAGCATTGGCGCCTGCCCGATGGTCCCCCGGTCGTCCTGTTGCCCGGCCGGCTCGCGCGATCCCGCGGGCAGAAGGCGCTGATCGAGGCCATGGCGCTGCTGAAGGACCGGGACATGCATTGCGTCATGGCCGGGGAGGAAGACGGCAGCACCGGCTATGCCCAGGAACTGACCAGGCTCGCCGAACTCCACGGCCTTGAGACCCGGCTGCTGCTGGGGGACGGCTGCCGGGATATGCCGGCCGCCTACATGCTGGCCGACGTGGTGGTCTATGCCAGGGCCGACGCCAGCGGCTTCGCCCGGGTGGTAGCCGAGGCCCAGGCCATGGGCCGGCCCATCGTCGCCTATGACAGCCCCCTGCTGCGCGAACAGGTGGGCGACGGGCGCATGACCTGGCTGGTGCCGCCCCACGATCACGCGGCCCTCGCCCAGGCCGTCGCCGAGGCGCTCGACCTTTCGGTGGCCGAGCGCAAGGCCCTGGCGCCCGAGGCAATCGCGGTTGCCCGGCGCAACTACAACCGGGCCCACTCGGCATCGGCCATGATCGAAATCTTTCTCGGGCTCTTGGCCGAGGCCCAGGCGGCCTGACAGGCCGGCAGCGGGACAACCCGGTGGCCTCATCCTTCGACAAGCTCAGGACGAGGCCGGTTTGTTTGACCCTCATGCTGAGCTTGTCGAAGCACGAGGGTCAAACTGTCCCACTAACGACGGCCCAGGCGGCTTGACAGGTCGTCGATTCAGCCTACATTCCGGCCCCGCCGCATGATCCCGCACGCCACAGCATGATATCCGTCACGCTTCCGGACGGCAGCCGCAGACAGTTCGAGCGGCCGCTGTCCGGCGCCGAACTCGCGGCCGCAATCGGCCCGGGCCTCGCCAAGGCGGCGCTTGCGATCAAGATCGACGGTACCCTGAAGGACCTCGCGAGCGTCATCGACCGGGACGTGAAGGTCGAGATCGTGACGCGCCAGCATCCCGATGCCATGGAGCTGCTGCGCCATGACTGCGCCCATGTCATGGCCGAGGCGGTGCAGGAGCTGTTCCCCGGCACGCAGATTACGTTCGGGCCGGCGATCGAGAACGGCTTCTACTACGATTTCTACCGCGAAGAGCCGTTCAGCTCCGAGGATTTCCCGCGCATCGAGGAGCGAATGCGCGAGATCGTCGATCGGGACGAGCCGATTTCCCGGGAAATCTGGAGCCGCGATGAAGCGGTGACCTATTTCGCCGCTAGGGGCGAAGATTTCAAAGCACAGTGGGTCGCGCAGATTCCTTTGACTGAGGAAATCTCCATCTACCGCCAGGGCGAATGGCTCGACATGTGCACCGGGCCTCACCTTCCCTCGACGGGCAAGCTGGGCAAGGCCTTCAAGGTGACCAAGCTCGCCGGCGCCTATTGGCGCGGCGATCCGAAGAACCCCCAGCTCCAGCGCATCTACGGCACCTGCTGGCCCGACCAGAAGCAGCTCGATGCCTATCTCCATATGCTGGAGGAGGCGGAGAAGCGGGATCACCGGCGCCTTGGGCGCGAGATGGATTTGTTCCATCTCCAGGAAGAGGCGGTGGGCTCGGTCTTCTGGCATCCCAAGGGCTGGACCTTGTTCCGCAATCTCGAAGGCTACCTGCGCAAGCGCCTCGAGAGCGCCGGCTATGTCGAGGTGCGCACGCCCCAGCTCGTCGATCGCGCGCTCTGGGAAGCCTCGGGCCACTGGGAGAAGTTCCGCGAACACATGTTCACGGCCTCGGCCGAGGAGCGCATCCTGGCCCTGAAGCCGATGAACTGCCCCTGCCACGTGCAGATCTTCAATCAAGGCCTGAAGAGCTATCGCGACCTTCCCATCCGCATGGCGGAATTCGGCGCCTGCCATCGCAACGAGCCCTCGGGCGCCCTGCACGGGATTATGCGGGTGCGCGCCTTCACTCAGGACGACGCCCATATCTTCTGCACCGAGGACCAGATCGAGTCCGAGAGCGTCGCCTTCTGCAATCTCCTGCTCACGGTCTACAAGGATCTGGGCTTCGAGGACGTGCGGGTGCGCTTCGCCGACCGGCCCGAACTGCGGGCCGGAGCGGACGCGACCTGGGACAGGGCAGAACGCGACCTCAAGGCCGCGGTGGAGGCGGCGAAGCTGGCCTATGAAATGGCGCCCGGCGAAGGCGCCTTCTACGGCCCGAAGCTGGAATTCCACCTGCGCGACACCATCGGGCGCTCCTGGCAATGCGGGACGCTCCAGCTCGACTTCATCCTGCCCGAGCGTCTGGGGGCGAGCTTTATCGGCGAGGACGGACAGAAGCATCGGCCGGTGATGCTGCACCGGGCGATCTTCGGCTCGCTGGAGCGCTTCATCGGCGTGCTGATCGAGAACTATGCCGGCAGGTTCCCGCTCTGGCTCGCCCCGCTCCAGGCCGTGGTCGCCACCATCACCAGCGATGCCGACGCGTATGCGCAAGAGGTGAAGGCGGCCTTCGATGCCGCCGGCCTGCGCGCCGGGCTCGACATTCGCAACGAAAAGATCAACTACAAGGTCCGCGAGCATTCGCTGGCCAAGGTGCCCGTGCTGGCCGTCGTCGGCCGGCGCGAGGCCGAGAACCGAAGCGTCGCCATCCGGCGCCTCGGCAGCGAAAAACAGGAAATCCTTGCCCTCGACGATGCAGTCAATAGACTGAAGGCGGAGGCCGTCTCGCCGGCGGACCTCCATTAGTCCAAACCACAGGGAGTACGACACATAGCCAGATCGCCGATGGATGCCGCGCCCTCTCGCGATGGCCCGCGCATCAACACCCAGATCACCGTTCCGACCGTCCGCCTGGTGAAGGAGGACGGCACGATGGTCGGGCTCACCTCGCTGCGCGATGCGCTCGCCATGGCCGCCGATGCCGGCCTCGATCTCGTAGAGATCTCCCCCAATGCCGAGCCGCCGGTCTGCAAGATTCTCGATTTCGGGAAGTTCAAGTACGAGATCCAGAAGAAGAAGAACGAAGCGCGCAAGAAGCAGAAGGTCATCGACGTCAAGGAGATCAAGCTTCGCCCGGGCATCGACGAGCACGACTACGAGGTCAAGATGCGCTCCGTCACTCGCTTCCTCGCCGAGGGCGACAAGGTGAAGGTGACCATGCGCTTCCGGGGCCGCGAGATGGTGCACCAGGAGCTGGGCGCCCAGGTCCTGGAACGGGTCCGGCTCCAGTTCGATGCCGCTTCCAAGGTCGAGCAGTTCCCGCGCCTGGAAGGCCGCCAGATGGTGATGGTCCTGGCGCCACGCTGAGGAGGCACTGCCAACCGGTGAGGGCCGACGGTTGTCTGCTCGCGCTGCTCCGTTAACTATTTGGTGGAGACTTATCCCGCAGAGTGCCCGGAGAACTAGGCCACAGCCCTGCGCTCGCGCGGCACGTGGACCCATAGGGACCGGGGGGATATTGAAATGAGCAGGGACGCGGTCGGCTGGAGTCAGGAGGTCTGGGACCGGATCGACAAGGCTGTCGGCGACGAGTCCAAACGAAGCAGCCTAGCGGCTTCATTTCTTCCTTTGGTCGGGCCGCTGCCCGGTGCGCTCACGGTTCCGGCAGACGTCATAGCCGGGAATCCACTCGCGATTGCCGAAGACGGGGTACGGCCGCTCGTGGAACTGTCCGTAGAATTCACGCTCACGCCCACGCAAGTCTCGAACGAGGCCAACCTGCTGACGGCAACCAGCCTGGCGACGCGCGCGGCCAATTATCTGGCCCAGGCCGAGGATATTCTGATCTTCCAGGGCGCCCCCGGGCAGAGCGCGCCGATATTCAAGATCGTCAAGCGGCGGCAGTCACCAGGGCCGGGGCTCCTCGACTCTGCGGATGAGGAAATCACGGTCCGGCCCGTCGAGCCGGGGGGCAAGCACTACGGCGAGCACCTGTTCGCCGCTGTCGCCAAGGGTTGTGCCCATCTTCAAGCGAAAGGCCAATTCGGCCCTTACGCCCTCGCGCTCCATGACGAGATCTATGCCGACAGCTTCGCGCCGCTCGCCGGCACGCTCGTGACTCCAGCGGACCGGATCAAACCCCTCGTCGTGCAGGGCTTCGCCGGAACCGGGGCTCTGCCAGCGCAAACCGGCGTGCTGCTTTCGGTTGGCGGCAATACAGTGGATTTGGCGATTGCCAGCGATGCGGCCGTGGACTTTTCGCAGGTCGACGGCGACGGCCTATCGCGGTTCCGCGTCGCGGAGCGCTTCACGCTGCGGGTCAAGGAAAAGGCATCTGTCATTCGACTGCGCTTTGCGAGCAAGTAAGGAACGGAACGAAGGGAGCGCCAGATGCCGATGCCGTTCTATGTAAAGATCCAAAGTGAAAAGCAGGGAACCTTGGCCGGCGACGTGATGACGCAGGAGCGCAAGGATTGGACCAACGGCCTCGACTTCCGCTACGAGCTGTCCTCGGCGCACGATCCCGTAACGGCGATGCCTACGGGCCACATCCAGCATTCGCTCACCTTCGCCAAACGATGGAGCAGGTCCTCGGCTCAACTGTTTGGGGCCTCCATCAACAACGAAGTGCTGACGAATGTGACCTTCGAATTCGTATGGCCGGCGAACGCCAATGCCGCCGAGCGGGTCTTCCAAAGGATTACCGTCGAGCAGGCGACCGTCTTGTCGATGCGTCAAACGATAAGCGAGGGGTCGGCGACCGAGCTGGAAGAGATCGGGCTCGCCTTCCAGCGCATCACGCTGGACAATCTGCTGGCCGGTGGTCCGACGCTGACCCCGGTGTTCGCCCCGGCGGTCGTTGGCACCATCTCTCCTTCGGGGCCGACTCCATTGCCGGTGTTCGCCCCGCCCGTCGTTGGGGACATCTCATTTTCCAGAGGCGGCACGCAGACGCAGCCGTCGACCGGGGCCACCGGGTCGGTTGGCTGGCGAGGCACCGGGTCGGGAAATGTCGGTATCCAGTTGCCGAGCAGCTCCAATCTGCCGAAGTGGGGACGATTAGGCAGTGGTCGGAACTCGCCCGGTCCCACAATCGGGTAGAACTGCTTGGGGTTGCCGACCCTGCCTAGCAGACGTCCCGAAGCGGCATGACGTGGCGCAGTATGGGATCGTCGCCCTTGCCACGCCTCTTCGACCGCTATATAACCCCGCGTCCCGTTGAGGGAGGGCCTGGACGGCCACGGCAGGGCATGCCCAAAGCGTCCGCCCCGGATCGACCGATCCCAACTGCGATTTACCCGAGGAACATGAAATGCCCAAGATGAAGACCAAGAGCGGCGCCAAGAAGCGCTTCAAGCTCACCGGCAGCGGCAAGGTGAAGATGTATCCTTCCCAGCGCCGGCACCGCCAGATCAGCCGTCCGAAGAAAATGAAGCGCCAGGCGCGCGGACCCGAAGTGATGAGCGCCGCGGACACGCCCGGCGTGAAGCGCTTCTACCTGCCGAACGGCTGAGGAGGTCCCATGGCACGCGTAAAGAGAGGCGTCACCACTCACGCCCGTCACAAGAAGATGGTGGAACAGGCCGCCGGCTATCGCGGCCGGGCGAAGACCAATTTCCGGATCGCCATCGAGAAGGTCGAGAAGGGCCTGCGTTACGCCTACCGCGACCGGCGCAATCGCAAGCGCGCCTTCCGCGGCCTGTGGATCCAGCGCATCAACGCCGGCGCCCGCGAACATGGGCTGACCTATTCCCAGTTCATCAACGGCATCAAGCGCGCCGGCATCGACATGGACCGCAAGGTCCTGGCCGATCTTGCCTACAGCGAGCCCGCGGCCTTCGACGCCATCGTCAAGCAGGCCCTGGCGGCCCTCGGCAAGGTCGCCGGATAGGGAGCCGGAGGCGCTCTTGAGCCGGCTTGGGCGGGCGGCGGCGTTCTTCGCCTTCGCCCTGCTCGCCGCCTGCGGCGGCTATGGCGACGACATCACCGCGGTGAAGCAGGCCGAGGCCACGCCCGGCACCAGCAATGACGCCTGGGTCGACGAGATCGCCGGCGCCCGGGGCCATGTCGAATGGTCGGCGGGCAAGGACAGCGCCTACAACAATCCCGACATCGTGGCCGTGCTGGCCAAGATCGACCGGCCTTCGGCCAACGGCGAGAGCCACAAGATCGAGCTTCATTTCATCCATAACCGGCAGACCCAGAAGGTCGCCCTCGACAATGTGGTGGTCGACGGCAAGACCCAGGGTCTGCTCGGCGGCGCGCTCAATCTGATGTTGCTGCAACTTCAATGATTGCCCTATAGTCGCGGCTCGCCATGCTGGAACAGCGATTTAGCAGTGGATTCCTTGCAGTTCGGCGGCCCTGCCTGGACCGCGGCCGGAGGATTTGAGCGACCGACGGACGCGGGACTTCGATGGAACGGAAATGGGGCCGCAACGAGCGGCCCTTTTCATTTGCGGGATGTGGACGCGATGGAGCAGTTGGAAGAAGTACGCAAGAAATGGCTGGCCGCGGCCGTCGAGGCCGGCTCGCCCGAGGCGCTCGACAAGGTCCGCGTCGAGGCGCTGGGCAAGAAGGGTGAGATCACCCAGCTCCTGAAGGGGCTCGCCGGCCTTGGTGCCGATGCCAGGCGCGAGGCGGGCCAGCGCCTCAACGCGGTCAAGGAGTCCGTCGCCGAGGCCATCGAGGCGCGCAAAGCCTCGCTCGACGAATTGGCGCTCGACGCTCGGCTCGCCGGCGAACGGGTGGACGTGACCTTGCCTCCCCGACCCGAGGCGGAGGGCCGCATCCATCCGGTGAGCCAGACGATCGACGAGATCGTCGCCATCTTCGGCGAGATGGGTTTCCGGGTCGCCGAGGGTCCGGACATCGAGGACGATTTCCACAACTTCACGGCCCTCAACATCCCGCCGGACCATCCGGCAAGGGCGATGCACGACACCTTCTATCTGCCTGAGCGGGCCGACGGCTCGCGCCTCGTCCTGCGCACCCACACCTCGCCGGTCCAGGTGCGCCACATGCAGAAGCATAAGCCGCCGGTCCGGGCCATCGCGCCGGGGCGTACATATCGCAACGATAGCGACATGACCCATTCGCCCATGTTCCATCAGGTGGAGGGCCTGGTGGTGGACGAGACCACCCATATGGGCCATCTGAAAGGCTGCCTGATCGATTTCTGCCGCGCCTATTTCGGCGTCGCCGAGCTGCCGGTGCGTTTCCGTCCCAGCTTCTTCCCCTTCACCGAGCCCTCGGCGGAGCTCGACATCGGCTGCTCGCGGGCAGGCGGCGAGCTGCGCCTCGGCGCGGGCGACGACTGGCTCGAGATACTCGGCTGCGGCATGGTCCATCCCAAGGTGCTGGAGATGTGCGGCGTCGATCCGACGCGCTACCAGGGCTTCGCCTTCGGCATGGGGATCGAGCGCATCGCCATGCTGAAATACGGCATTCCCGACCTGCGCACCTTCTATGAAGCCGACCTGCGCTGGCTCCGGCACTACGGATTCCTCGCCCTCGACATCCTCAACCTGGTGGGGGGGATCGGGCGATGAAGTTCACTCTCTCCTGGCTGAAGGAGCACCTCGACACGTCCGCCGGGCCGGCGGAGATCGCGGTCAAGCTGACCGCGCTTGGCCTGGAAGTCGAAAGGGTCGAGGACCGCGGCCGCGACTTGGCGCCCTTCGTGGTCGGCCATGTGGTGGAGGCGAAACCGCACCCCAACGCCGATCGCCTGAGGGTCTGCATCGTCGAGACCGGCCAGGGACGCGTCCAGGTGATCTGCGGCGCGCCCAACGCACGCAGCGGCATGAAGGGCGTGTTCGCCCCGGTCGGCAGTCACATTCCCGGCACGGGCCTCGAGCTGAAGGCGGGGCTCATCCGCGGCGTCGAATCCAACGGCATGCTTCTCTCCATGCGCGAGATGGGCCTGGGCCAGGAGCATGACGGGATCGTCGATCTGCCCGCCGAGGCCGCGGTGGGCTCGCCCGCGGCCGCGATCATGGGGTTGGACGATCCGCTGTTCGATATCGCCGTGACGCCCGACCGGGCCGATTGCCTCGGCGTTGCCGGCATCGCCCGCGATCTTGCCGCGGCCCAGATCGGGCGGTTCACGCCGCGGGACCTGTCGCCTGTGCCAGGAAGCTTCGAAAGCCCAATCCGGTGGCTCCGCGATTTCCCGGCCGATGCGCAAGACGCCTGTCCTATGGTCGCGGGGCGTTATTTCCGCGGCCTGAGGAACGGCCCCAGCCCGCGCTGGCTCCAGGATCGCCTGACGGCGATCGGGCTCCGGCCGATCTCGGCCCTTGTCGACATCACCAACTATGTGACTTTCGATCTGGGCCGGCCGCTTCACGTCTACGACGCCAAGAAACTGGACGGCGATCTCACCATGCGCCTGGCGCGCGCGGGCGAGGAGATTCTGGCCCTCGACGGCAAGACCTATCGCCTCGATCCGGACATGGTGGTTATCGCGGACTCAAGCGCCGTGCACAGCATGGGCGGCGTCATGGGGGGCGAAGTCTCAGGCTGCTCAGCGGAGACCACCGACATGTTCCTCGAGGTGGCGCTCTTCGACCGGGCGCGGGTTGCTTCGACCGGCCGGCGCCTCGGCCTTGAGAGCGACGCGCGCTATCGCTTCGAGCGTGGCGTCGATCCCCTGTCGGCCACCTGGGGCGCGGAAGTGGCGGCACGCCTGGTGCTGGAAATCTGCGGCGGCGAGGCAAGCCGGCCTGTCGTCGCCGGACGGCTGCCGGAGTTCCGCCGTGAGCTGACCTTGCGCCAGGAGCGGATCATGGGCCTCGGCGGAGTCGAGGTGCCGCCGGCCGAGGCGAAGCGCATTCTTCTGGCGCTCGGCTTCGAGGTCGAAGAGCAGGCCAGGACCCTCGAAGTCATCGTGCCCAGCTGGCGCGCCGACGTCGAAGGCGAGGCCGACCTGGTGGAGGAGGTCCTGAGGGTATGGGGCTTCGACCGAATCCCGGCCGTCTCGCTGCCGCGCCTGGAGGCCCTGCCCGCCTCGCCGACCACGCCGGCCCAGCGCCGCGCCGTCCATGCCAGGCGCCTGTTGGCCGAACGAGGCCTGATGGAGGCCGTGACCTTCTCCTTCCTCAGGAAGGATTGGGCAACGCTGTTCGGCGGCGGATCAGACGCGCTGACGCTCGCCAATCCCATCAGTGCCGATCTCGATCAGATGCGGCCATCGCTCTTGCCCAATCTGCTGGCGGCGGCGGCGCGCAACGCCGCGCGGGGTTATCCCGATGCGGGCCTGTTCGAGGTCGGGCCGCGCTACGAGGGCGACCGGCCGGAAGACCAGCGCCTGACGGCGGCGGGGGTGCGCGTCGGCCTGGCCGCGCCGCGGCAATGGACGGGGGCCACCCGCAATGCCGATGTCTTCGATGCCAAGGCCGATGCGCTGGCCGTGCTGACCGCGCTGGGCGCACCGGTGGAGAACTTACAGACCACTGCCGACCCGCCGCACTGGTTCCATCCCGGGCGCGCCGGCGTGCTGCGCCTGGGCGCCACGGTGCTGGCGGTGTTCGGCGAGCTGCATCCGCGCGCGCTGAAGGCGCTCGACCTCAAGGGTCCGGCCACCGGGTTCGAGATCGATCTCGACCGGATTCCCCAGCCGCGTGCCAAGGCCGGGCCCGGCCGGACGCTGCTGAAGGCCTCGCCCTTCCAGCCCATCGAGCGCGACTTCGCCTTCGTGGTGGCAAGCGAGGTGCCGGCGGAGAAGCTGGTCCGCGCCGCGCGCAGCGCCGACAAGGCCTTGATCGCAGCGGTCTCGATCTTCGATCAGTTCGCCGGACCGGCCCTGGGCGAAGGCCGCAAGTCCATCGCCATTTCGGTCACTCTCCAGCCCACGGAGAAAACCCTGACCGAAGCGGAGATAGAGGCCGTGGCGGCCAGGATCGTCGCCGCCGTCAACAAAGCCACCGGCGGAACGCTCAGGAGCTGATCTCTAGCGCCTGATCGTCTCAAGCCAAGTCGGCTTGAGACGTGAATCAGTCGCTACATCTATGAATTAGAGCAAGATTCACCGACTAGGTTGATTCAACCTAGTCGGATCTTGCTCTAGGGGCCTGGTCAGCAGCGCCAGCACCTTTTCACCGGCGGCCAGGCGATCCTTGGGCGAAGCCAGCCCCAGGGCGTGCTCACCCAGCAGGTGGAGATAGAACAGTCGGGCCCGCGTCCGTGCTTCGGCAGCAGCGAACCCCAGGCCTGCGAATTCGCCGGCGATGAATGCAAGCCGCGTCTCGTCCACGCGTTCGAGAGCGGCCCGCGCATGATCGTCGGTCAGCGCCCAGCCACGCATGGCCGGATCGAGACTGCCGCCGCCCTCCGCGGCCACGGTCGCCATCAGGGCCTGAAGCCGGGCGCGCGGACCGCCGGGATGGGATCGCAGGCGCTCGATCAAGGGGGCGGTCGCGCGCTCTTCCCACTGGGCGATCAGGGCAGCGAGCAAGGCTGGCCGGTCGCGGAAATGCCAATAGAAGCTGCCCTTGGTGACGCCCAGGTCCCGGGCTAGCGCCTCGACGGCCACGGCCGCCGGGCCGCTTCTGGCAAGGCGCTTTGCCGCGGCTCTCAGCCAATCCTCGGCGGTGCGGTCGGGTGCGGTTTGCACTTCAATACGCTAGCGTATGTTAAGTCTAGCAGCAAGAAGTTGCTTACCATACTTATGCGTATGTATTCCTGTCAGGTGTAATCCAGATGCGCCCGCTCGAGCACGACTCGAACCGCCGCCGGCCCCGCGGTTGCGTGCGCCCCGACTCTTCCCTATGTTCCCGCACCCCCACAGAACGGCCGCCATGTTCGACCAGAAGCACATCCGCAATTTCGCGATCATCGCCCATATCGATCACGGCAAGTCGACCCTGGCCGATCGCCTGATCCAGGCCTGCGGCGGCCTCTCGGCACGCGAGATGAAGGAGCAGGTGCTCGACAGCATGGACATCGAGCGCGAGCGGGGTATCACCATCAAGGCCCAGACCGTGCGCCTGATGTACAAGGCCGCCGACGGCGAGACCTATGCCCTCAACCTGATGGATACGCCCGGCCATGTGGACTTCGCCTATGAGGTGAGCCGGAGCTTGGCCGCCTGCGAGGGCTCGCTCCTGGTGGTCGATGCGACCCAGGGCGTGGAAGCCCAGACCCTCGCCAACGTCTACCAGGCGCTAGACAACCACCATGAGATCATCCCGATCCTGAACAAGATCGACCTGCCGGCGGCCGAGCCCGAGCAGGTCCGCCGCCAGATCGAGGACGTGATCGGCCTCGATGCCTCGGACGCGGTTCTCATCTCCGCCAAGACCGGCCAGGGCATCCCCGAGGTGCTGGAGGCCCTGGTGAAGCGCCTCCCCCCGCCGACGGGCGAGGAGAACGCGCCGCTCCAGGCGCTGCTCATCGACAGCTGGTATGACGCCTATCTGGGGGTGATCACCCTGGTGCGGGTGAAGCAGGGACGCGTGGCACCCGGGATGAAGCTGCGCATGGTGTCGACCGGCGCGGTGCACGAGGTCGATCAGGTCGGCGTCTTCACCCCCAAGCATGAAAAGGTCGCGGCCCTGGGGCCCGGCGAGATCGGCTTCATCACCGCCGGCATCAAGGAAGTGGCCGATTGCCAGATCGGCGACACGCTGGTCGAAGACCGCCGGCCCGTGCCTGCGCTTCCCGGTTTCAAGCCCAGCGTGCCGGTCGTCTTCTGCGGCTTGTTCCCGACCGACGCGGCGGATTTCGAGCAGCTGCGGGAGAGCCTGGCCAAGCTTCGCCTCAACGATGCGAGCTTCCATTTCGAGCCGGAGAGCTCGGCCGCACTCGGCTTCGGATTCCGTTGCGGGTTCCTGGGACTCCTCCATCTCGAGATCATCCAGGAGCGCCTGGAGCGCGAGTTCGATCTCGACCTCATCACCACCGCGCCCAGCGTCGTCTATCGCGTGCACCTGACCGACGGCTCCATGCGCGAGCTGCACAACCCGGCCGACATGCCCGATCCGGTGCGCATCGACCATATCGAGGAGCCCTGGATCCGCGCGACCATCCTGGTGCCCGACGAGCATCTGGGCTCGATCCTGAAGCTCTGCGAGGAGCGCCGGGGCATCCAAAAGGAGCTGACCTACGCCGGCAGCCGCGCGATGCTCGTCTATCGCCTGCCGCTGAACGAAGTGGTGTTCGATTTCTACGACCGCCTGAAGTCGGTGTCGCGCGGCTATGCCAGTTTCGACTATCACCTCGACGGCTATGAGCTGGGCGACCTGGTGAAGCTCACCATCCTGGTGAACGGGGAAGTGGTCGACGCGCTGTCCATGGTCGTCCATCGCAGTGCGGCCGAGACCCGCGGGCGGGCTCTGTGCACCCGGCTGAAAGACCTGATCCCGCGCCAGCTGTTCAAGATCGCGATCCAGGCGGCGATCGGCGGCAAGGTGATCGCGCGCGAGACCGTATCGGCCCTGCGCAAGGACGTGACGGCCAAATGCTATGGCGGCGACGTGTCGCGCAAACGCAAGCTTCTGGACAAGCAGAAGGAAGGTAAGAAGCGGATGCGCCAGTATGGCAATGTCGAGATTCCCCAGTCGGCCTTCATCGCCGCCCTGAAGATCGACAGCGACTGATCCCTAATGCCCGAAGCGCCGGCGCTTGCGCGAGCGCCGGAACAAGATCACGAGAACGATGCCCGCCACGCCCAGCACCAGCCAGACCGGCTGGAGCAGGATGGGGAAGATGCCGTCGTTCCAGAGCGGCCGCCAGACATGACGCTCGATCCCGGCCTGGAGCAGGCCGAGACTGTTGGGAGATAGCTCGTACCAGAGCTTGCCGGTCGGGGTCGCCGTCCAATGGCCGCTCGCGACCCAGCGAAGAACGTCGTGCCCGAGCAGAGCCAGGGCAGCCAGGATCAGCAGCCAGCCGATGACGCGCAGAACCACCACTTTTGCCCATCCCCTGGAGCCCGATCGTCTCAAGCCCGCTCGGCTTGAGACGTGAATCAGGCTCTCATTCTAGCATGTGGAGCAAGATTCATGGGACAGCTCGAGAGAAGCTGACCCGATCTTGCTCCAGAGTGGGCAGCCGGCGAACAAGGCGCCGTCAATAGCATATCGCAGGTGGGCCGTCAGCCCAGGCCGCCTCAGGGCCGCCTGTCGAACTTGCGCCCAAGCTCGCGACAAGTTGACTTACCTGCCTCGCTATAATTTAGTAACTACCGGCATCTTTCGACGAAGCGGAGCCCGCGGATGACTACCTCGAAGCCTTCCCCCTGCCCCATGGACAGCCTTCTGCGCCTGTTGACCGGACCCTGGACGACCTATGTCCTCTGGGTGCTGCGCAGCAATGGGCCGACGCGCTTCGGCGAGCTGAAGCGCCGGGTCCCCGGCGTCTCGGCCAAGATGCTGACCGAGCGCTTGCGCATGCTGGAGCGGGCCCGGGTCATCTACCGGCACTACGAACCGACGATCCCGCCCCAGGTGACCTATGGTCTGGCGCCACGCGGCGAAGAGCTTCGCGACATTCTCGATCGCCTGAGCGAAGTCGCGCGACGCTGGCAGGCCGAAGACCAGCGGCCGGTGGCGAGCGCCGCCGAGTAGGGATCGAGCCATCGCCGGGCGCCCGAAAAAGGCGCCGGTTGCGTGTCCATCGACCCTTGGCTAGTTTGCCGCCCTTCCGGGAGGGGTGGCCGAGTGGTTTAAGGCACACGCTTGGAAAGCGTGCGTGCGGGAAACCGTACCGCGGGTTCGAATCCCGCCCCCTCCGCCATTGCTCTGGGGTCCGTACCGGACACATGGGTAACGGATTATACCGGAGACATAGGTAACACTTTTGGCCCGAAGGGATTTGCTAGAGGTTCGAGCCTGCAAGTCTCGTCGTCGAAGTATCCCAGATCGTAAGTCATAAAGCTGACGAGCCAGATGTGGTCGTCGGTTTGCTTGATGTCGACGGTTTGGCCGGCGAAGACGGTGCTGAGACTGATCTTTCGCCGTTTGTAGCAGATGCGCCCGCAGGTCGTGAGGGTAACGATCTCGCCGAGTGGCTTATCGCGATTGTCCCCTCAGATCGTCGGTGCGACTCGAGCAGTTCATCGAAGACATCGCCGAACCATGCCTCGAACACGTTGAGTTCGGGATCGGTGATCGGCACAGGGTCGGGCCAACCATCCGTGACTCTCCACGCCTCAAGGTCGTGCTTCGGTGGCAGGCCGATACGAGGCCAAGGCTCGATCGGAATGCAGAGGTCATCGGGCAAGATCCCCAGCCTGGCGCGCAGTCGGCACATCCCGACAGGATCGCGCCGAGCGTCACCGGAATGAACGGCCAATCTCTATCCCGCAGCATCCTGCCTCCTCCCGGCCGTCTCGCGGCGTTGGCGTATGGCCTCGCTTTTCCCTCGCCGTCCTCGCCCTCCTCCCGTCCCTGCTTTCAACAGCAGGCGCTCCGACCGACGCATACTTGAGCTCGCGCGGTTGGTGCGGCTGGCACACACACCTCCACAACCGCGGACTGCCAGTGATAGACTAACCTACGGGGGTGCGTGGGGCACAGCGATGCAGCGGCGCCGTGACCTCCTTGGATGGCTTCGTGCCGGTGCGCTGGGCGCTGGCATTCCGTGGAGATCGGAAGCGATGACACCGGACGAGATCAAACGTCATGTGCAGGAGTATCGAAAGAAGGCCCTTGAGGGGTTTCCGTTCAAGCTAATTGAGACGACCGGTGACCAAGCACTTACGAAATGGCAGGAGTTGAAATCGGCAGGTCACGGGATCCCGGTGGTTCTTGGGGGTGATGACGAGATGCACCCCTTCGACAATCTGCTTACGCCCTTCGGGCCCAACGGGCAGAACGGTCCACCGCCTCATTCAGTCGAAGACATCCTGCATGCCGCCGCAAGCATCAGGTTTCCCGTCGATCTCGCCAAGCGCAAGAAGACCGAGTCGGAAGCTGCCGTCGCACGGCTCAAAGCTAACCTTGCGACAAATCCCAACATGCCCCTTCCGCAAATAATCGAGACGAGGAATGGAGCGATGCGCACCTATACGAGAGAAGAGACTATCGCCACGATGGAGGCCGCGCCTCACGATCCGCCACTTGGGGAGTGGCCCGCGGCACCTGACCCGTCCGCCGGACTTTCGGTCGCCCATAATCTCCTTACCGGCAAGCCACTTCCCAAGGTTTATATCGGTCTAGCATCGACAGATGATTGGACGGCCATTCCGGCATTCTTGCGCTGGGGCGGATGGAATGACTGTCCACGACCGGAATATCATGTCGCAGCATTGAGAACGTGGCGCGATCGCTACGGTGCAGAGTTGGTCGGTATCAGCTCCGACACCATTAATTTGCGAGTAGCGACTAAGCCGAAAACGCGCGAGGAAGCACTCGCTCTGGCTCGCGATCAATACATCTATTGCGCAGACATCATCGATCAGGGCGTGGGGACGTACAGTGCGCTCGCCGCCGATCTCATAGCAGGCGACTGGTGGTATTTCTGGTGGGATTGAGGTCTGCATTAGTTGTTGGTCCGCTGTGGGGCTGCGTGCGCCGAATTCGCTCCAGGTTACAGCTTTCTCGCCCAGCCCGGTGATTATAGGGTTATGGCGTAGACGTAGTGCTCATCATCGTCGGTCGTGGCCCGCCACCCACCAATTGTTCCGATATCCGCCCAGCCGCCGGCCCAGTCAGCCCGCTCAGACGAGCCTAATGCGAATTCGCCGGGACCTCCGCGCCCCGGCAGCCGACGAGGAAATCAAGGTCTGCCCCGCGATCCGCCTGCAGAACGTGACGGCGGTAAAGGCCGATATAGCCGCCCGACACATCGGGTGCCGGGACCCAGGCCTGACGCCGTCGCGCCAGCTCTGCCTCGTCCACCTCGAGCACCAGGCGGCGGCCTGCCACGTCCAGCTCGATCATGTCGCCTTCCGCCACGAGCGCGAGCGGACCGCCCACTGCAGCTTCGGGGGCCACGTGCAATACCACCGTGCCGAAGGCGGTCCCCGACATGCGCGCGTCCGAAATGCGCACCATGTCGGTCACGCCGGCCGCGAGCAGTTTCGGGGGCAAGCCCATGTTGCCGACCTCCGCCATACCGGGATAGCCGCGGGGCCCGCATTGGCGCAGCACCATCACGCTGTCGGCGGTGATGTCGAGGTCGGGATCCATGATGCGGCGCTTGTAGTCGTTGATCGAATGGAAAACGACGGCCCGGCCGCGGTGCTGCATCAGCCCCGGCGTCGCGGCGGAGGGTTTCAACACGGCGCCATCCGGCGCCAGATTGCCGCGCAACACCGCGATGCCCCCCTCCTGGGTGAGTGGCGCATCGAAGCTGCGGATGACCTCGGGCAGGAAGTTTTCGGCTTCGCGGACGTTCTGCCAGATCGACTGGCCGGTCACCGTGAGCGCGTCGCGGTCAATCAGCCCGCGTTCGGCGAGGGCGCGCAGGACCACCGGCAGGCCGCCGGCATAGCAGAACTCCTCCATCAGGAACCGGCCGGATGGTTGCAGATCGACGATGGTCGGCACGCCGCGACCGAGCCTGTCCCAGTCATCGAGCCCGAGCGGCACGCCGACGCGCCCGGCGATGGCAATCAGATGCAGCACGGCGTTGGTCGAGCCGCCGATCGCGCCGTTGGTGCGAATGGCGTTGTGGAAGGAAGACGGCCGCAGGATCGACGATAGCCGCAGGTCCTCTTCCACCATCCGCACGATGCGCCGGCCGGTGAGCTGCGCCAGAGCGGCGCGGCGCGAATCCACCGCCGGGAAGGCCGCGTTTCCTGGCAGTGCGAGGCCGAGTGCCTCTACCATCGAGGCCATCGTGGAGGCAGTGCCCATGGTCATGCAGCTGCCGGCGGAGCGGGCCATGCCGGCTTCGGCGTCCATGAAATCGTGGATGGTCATCTGTCCGGCCTTCACGGCCTCGCTGTAGCGCCATACGGCGGTGCCGGACCCGACCGTTTCGCCGCGCACGCGGCCGTTCAGCATCGGCCCGCCCGAAAGCACGATGGTGGGCAGGTCGCAGGACGCAGCCCCCATCACCAATGCAGGCGTGGTCTTGTCGCAGCCGACCAGCAGGACCACGCCGTCGATCGGGTTGGCGCGGATCGACTCCTCCACGTCCATCGAGGCGAGGTTGCGAAACAGCATCGCCGTCGGCCGCAGATTGGATTCACCCAGCGACATGACGGGGAATTCCACCGGCACGCCCCCCGCCTCCGACACGCCGCGCTTCACGCGCTCGGCCAGGCCCCTGAGATGCGCGTTGCAGGGCGTGAGCTCCGACCAGGTGTTGCAGATGCCGATGACCGGCCGGCCATCGAAGGAATCGTCCGCGATGCCCTGATTCTTCATCCAGCTGCGATGCATGATCGCATCCTTGCTGCTGCCGCCAAACCAGGCCTGCGAACGGAGCGGCTTCTTTGTCACGGGTAAGTCTCCTTTATTTGCCGATGCCCAGCATCAACCCGCCAATGAGGTAGCGCTGGAACAAAAGATAGGCGGCCATCGCCGGCACGGCGCTGACCAACGAGCCCGCGAGCAGCACGGGAATGTCGAGCACGCGGCCCGACTGCAGCACGGCGAGCCCCACGGTGATGGTCCTGACCGACGGCTCCTGCAGGAAGATCAGCGCGACGAGCAGGTCATCCCAGATCTGGATGAATTGCAGCACGCCCACGGCGAGCAGAGCCGGTATGCAGAGCGGCAGGATGATCCTGAGGAACATCAGCCAATACGGCACGCCGTCCATCTGCGCCGCCTCCACGAGCTCGTCCGGGAGATCGCGCATGAAGGCCGTCAGCAGGAAGCAGCCGAACGGCACGCCGAGCGCTGCGTAGGTAATGATCACCGACAGCATGTTGTCGGCGAGGTTGAAGGCCGCGAAGTTGATGAACTCCGTGAGAATGATCGACTGCATGGGGATCATCATGCTGGCCGCCACCGCGCCCAGCAGCGGGCCACCCAGCGGCATGCGCAGCTTGGTGAGCGCGAACGCGGCGAGCATGCTCACCACCAGGATCAGCGCCACCGACCCGATGGTGACGATCGTGGAATTGAGCAGCTGCTGCCCCACGGGGAGATGATCGAGCAGCACCCGCCAGTTGCGCATGCCAAAATGCGATCCGCCCGTCTCGTCCTGGAACGTCATCGCACCGCGGCCGATGACGTAGAATGGGAACAGCATGACGACGAGCACGGGCAGCATGAGCAGCCCCGCGAGACGTCGCCCGGTGGGGCCGAAGAGGCGCCGCATCGCCTAGCTCCACGCCTTCAAGTGGCGCAAGATCACACCCAGCCCGCGTCCACGATGAAGTTTTGCGCCGTGCACATGCGGCTGTCGGAGGCCGCGAGCCACAACACCATGCGTGCGAGATCCGCCGGCATCAGCCTGTCGGGCAGGCACTGCCGTTCGGCGATCTGCCGCTCGCCAGTCTCGTCCAGCCACAGCTCGACCTGGCGCTTGGTCATGACCCAGCCCGGCACCACGCAGTTGACGCGGATGCGCTCGGGCCCGAGTTCGCGCGCCAATCCCTTGGTCAGGCCGCCGATCGCGGCCTTGGCCGTGACATAGGCGATGTAGCCGGCTTCGCCGGCCATCCAGCTGATCGAGCCGAAGCAGATTATGGAGCCGCCGCCCGCATTGCGCATCGCCGGCCGCACCGCTTGCGCGGCGAAGAACTGGTGGCGGAGGTTGGTGTCCATCCGGTTCTGCCAGTAGTCGGGCGTGACCGATTCGACCTTGTGCCGATCGTCATTGCCCGCGTTGTTGACCAAGGCAGCCGGGGCGCCATTGCGCCCGATGGCATGGCCGATCGCGGCCTTGAGCGCGTCGAGATCGGTCAGGTCGCAATGGGCGAAATCGGGCCGCGTCGCGCCGGACGCGGCGATGCGGGCAACCAGTGCGTCACCCGCGTCGCGTTGCAGGTCGAGGAAGGTGACCCTCGCCTCCTGCGCCGCGAAATGCTCGACGATGCTCTCACCGATACCCGAGGCGCCGCCGGTGACGATGACATGCCGCCCGCGCAGGCTCGGATAATGCGCATCCATCCCGTCCATGATCGCTCTCTCCGCCACCTGTCGGATCCCTCCCGTTGCCATCGATTCCAGTTGACAGCGAGGGCATCCCATTAAAACATATGATATGACTTTGCCAAGCGTCCCGTATGCGATGCAGGACCGGAGGCAGCCGTCCGACCAAGAAGCGTAACCACAAAGGGGAGGTTTCTCATGACCGGATTTCGGGTTTCATGGCGTCGGTCCCTGCTCGGGGCCGTTATGGGTGCGGCCGCGCTCTGCGGCTGGGGTGCCGCGGATCGGGCGGACGCCGGCGACATCACCATCTGGCACAATTACGGCACAGAGGTGAACGCGACCGCGCTCAGCGCCGTCGTCGATGCCTTCAGCAAGGAGCACCCGGACATCAAGGTGAACCTTGTCAGCCAGCCGGCCGACAACTACTTCGCGCTCCTGACCGCGGCGTCCATCGCCCACAAGGCGCCGGACATCGCCGTGATGTGGACCGGCCTGTTCGCCCTCAAATACGCGCATCTGCTCGCCGACCTGCGCCCGCTTCTGCCGGCACAGCCGCTCTCCGAGATGAAAGGGCTGGAGTGGGCGTCGGAAGGCTTCGATATCCACAAGCAGCTCTACGTCCTGCCTCTCGAAGACCAGTTCTATATCGGCTTCTACAACAACGCGCTGTTCAAGAAGGCTGGAATTTCCGCGCCTCCGCGCGACTGGGCGGAGCTGGCCGATGCATGCACCAAACTGCGGGCGGTGGGCGTCACGCCGCTGCTCTACGGCAGCGATTCGCAGGCTCTGAGTTCGGAATTTTATCCGTTCTACGACCTCAGCTACCTGATGGCCGGGATCTATCCGGTGGATGCCTGGACCGGATTTGCCAACGGCAAGATCCCGTGGACCTCACCGCAGATCGAGGCGGAGATCCAGAAATGGTCCGACCTGCACACGAACGGCTGCACCAACTCTGACGTGCTGACGGCGACTGACATCCTGACGAGCTTCAATCAGGGCAAGGCCGCGATGATCGTGGACGGCAACTGGAACCTGCAGCAGCTCTACGACAAGCTCGGCCCCGATCTCGGCGTGTTCCCGCTCCCCTATTCCGATGCGCCGCAGAAGGGCATCGTGCAGATGCCGGGCGACGGCCTCTCCCTCCTCAAGTCGTCCACCAACAAGGCGGATGCCGCGACCTTCCTGACCTTTCTCATGAGCGGCGAGGCGCAGCAGATTCTGTCCAAGACCGGCCTGATCCCTGGCCGCGAGGGCTATGCCGCGAGCAACCCGCTCTACGCCGGGCTGCTGGCCCTGTCGTCGCAGGGATTCACCAAGTACCCGATGATCGACAACGTGATTCAGGGTGAGCTGGTGGATACCGGCCAGCGCGTGCTCAATGCTGCCTTCGGCGGACAGATGAAGGTTTCCGATGCGATGCAGAAGATGCAGGACACCTGGAACAACCTGCCGGCCGACGAGAAGAAGTGACCGGCGCATTTTCCGCCGAAGTGGGCACCGGTTCGGCGCAGAACATGCGACCAAACCAAGGAATCTAGGGCATGGTCCGATTCATCGTGAACGGACCGTGCTCTAGACCGGCCTTCGTCGCCAGCTCATGACCGCCTACGCCCAGGCAGATCGGCGCCGGTTCCAGCAAAACCGGCGGCGAGCTGCGCTGATCTTCGTCACGCCACTGCTGATCCTGTGGGGCCTGTTCCTGATCCTGCCGATCCTGGAGGCGGCGTGGTACAGCCTGACCGATTGGGACGGACTCGACTCAACCTGGAACGGCGGCGCCAACTATCTGACGCTCCTGCGCAGCGCCGATTTCGGCAGCGTTGTCTTCAACAACCTGCTGCTGCTGCTGTCGGTGCCCGTGGCCGTCGCCATTCCGTTCTGCATCGCCCTGCTGATCGCGGCCGAGCCGCCCGGCTGGCGCTGGGCGCGGGCGCTCATCTTCCTGCCGGCGACACTGTCCTGGGTGGTCACTGGCATCGTGTGGCTGCGCTTTTTCGCGGGCAACGGCATTCTCAATACGCTGCTGCGCATCGCCGGCCTTGGCGCGTTGCAGACGGATATGCTGGGCGACGTACACACCGCGATCATCCCGGTGGCGCTCACCTTCATATGGTCGCAGGTGGGGCCGAACACTTTGATTTTCCTTATCGGCTTCGGCAACATCGATCCCCATATCCTGGAGGCGGCGACGATCGACGGGGCGGGGTTGTGGCGCTCGGTGTGGCATATCGTGCTGCCGCTGATGACGCGCATCTTCGTCTTCGTCACTATCATCACGCTGATCGCGGCGTTCACCGCGCTGTTCAGCCTCATCTTCGTGATGACCGGCGGCGGCCCCGGGTTCAGCACGACGACGATGGAGTTCTACATCTATCGCCTCGCCTTCTCCGAGACCAATTTCGGCATGGGGGCGGCGGTGGGCATCGTGTTGCTCTTCGTCATCGCCTGCGTCTCGCTACCGCTCATGGCGCTCTATCGCCGGACGGCGGCATCATGACGGAGGTCATCCCGATCCGTGCGCGATCGCTGGTCGATCGCGTGGTTCAGATCATCGGCCGCGAGATCGTGGGTGGCCGTTTCGCGCCGGGCGATTCGCTCCCCAACGAGACCGAATGGTGTGCCCGGCTGCAAGTGAGCCGCAGCGTGTTGCGCGAGGCGCTGCGGGTGCTGGTGAGCAAGAACCTGATCGAAATCCGCACCCGCGCCGGCGGCCGCGTCCAGGACATGTCGGCCTGGAACCTGCTTGACCCGGATGTCCTGGACTGGCGCAGCCAGGGCGGGGATCAGCGCCGCTTCGCGGCCGAGCTGTTCGAACTGCGCCGGGTCGTGGAGCCCGCGGCGGCGGCGTTGGCCGCGGCGCGCGCCACGCCAGAACAACGGCGCGAGCTGCAACAGGCCTGCGAGGAGATGGCCGCGGCCGGCGAGGATATCGAGAAGTTCTTCGCCCCGGACGTGCGTTTTCATCGCATCATCGCGACGGCGGTTGGCAACTCCCTGTTCCGGTCGCTGTCGAACATGGTCACGGTCGTGCTCGACCTTACGCTGCGCATGGCGCTTGAGGCGCCCGACGGCCAGCAGCAGTCCCTGCCGCTGCATCGGCGCGTGGCGGAGGCGATCGCGCGGGGCGACGGACCTGCGGCCGCCGCCGCCATGCTGCACCTCGTCGACAGCGCGGAACGTGACGTGACGGAGGCCCTGGCGGCGGGGCGCGGAAGCCTGTCGCCGCACACGCCGCCGTTGCGGGCAACCAGGAAATCAACCAGGAGCAAAACATGACCGATCTCGCGGCGCTGCGCGGCACCTTCTTCACGGCCTTGCTGTCGGACTGCCTGGATGCGGTGGGGCGCATGCACCAGGCGATGCCTTCCCACATCCGGCCGCTCGACGAGCAATGCGTCATGGTCGGCCGCGCAAGAACCGGCGCCTATATGGAGGTCTATCACGTCGAGCCGGGGATCAACCCCTATGAGCTTGAAATGGATCTCATAGACAGCCTGAAGCCGGGCGAGATCCCGATTTTTGCCTGCAGCAATCCGGCGCGCGTGGCCCCCTGGGGTGAGCTTCTGTCCACCGCTGCGCAGGTGCGTGGCGCCGCAGGGGCGGTGATGGATGGGTGCGTGCGCGACATCAAGGCCATCCGCGCCATGGGATTCCCGGTCTTTCACGGCGGCATCGCGCCTCTGGACAGCAAGGGACGGGCGCGGGTGATGGCCATCGATATCCCGGTCGAATGCGCCGGAGTCGCGGTCGCCCCGGGCGACCTGGTGTTCGGCGACGGCGATGGTCTGATAGTGGTTCCGCAAGCGGTGGAGAAGGAAGTCCTAAGCCTCGCGCAAGAAAAACTGCGCGGCGAGCGGGACACTCTGGCCGACTTGCGGGGCGGCGCCACCCTTCGTCAGGTATTCGATCGGTACGGAATTCTGTAGCCGGGTTCTTTCCATGATGCCCCGTTGGCGGTCACCAAGCCCTCGAGGGCTGAAGCCCGAAGGTTAGTGTGGATCGGCAGCGCGCAACCGCTTCGCCAGCGCCTGCAGGAGTTTCCACGCCAGCGCGCCGTTTCTTTCAATCAGCGGGCGGAATTCCCAGAACGTGAGTCCGTAGCACACCAGGTCGGTCGCGGCGGTCACCGTCGCCGACCGGGGCCCGCCGTCGATCAGCGCGATCTCTCCGAAATGGTCGCCCGCGCCGAGAGTGGCCAGCTGGACTCCCTTGCTCGAAACCGTGGCCTCCCCGGACTCGATGAGGAAGAACGCGGCACCCCCTGAGCCCTCCATGATGACGGTCTCGCCTTTGGCGAAGCGGCGCTCCTTGAGCAGCCGGGCGACTTGCTCCGACTGCCGGCGGTCCATATCGGCGAAGAGCTGCACGCGTCCGAGGGCGGCCACTGGGTTGCGCGGGAGCGGGCCTGGCGGCGTTGCGCTTCGTGCCTTGCCGGTAGTGACCGCGCGGCATTGCAGAAGATAGAGCGTGCCATCCTGGATCGCCCACTCGATGTCGCGCCGCGGGCCATAGGCCTTCTCGCATTGCAGGGCAAGTTCGCTCAAGGCGGCGAGATGGGCATCGGCAAGGCAGAGCTGGTTCACCTGCCCGGCCGGCACCTGATCCTCGAAGGTACCCCCGTTCGGAAGCGAACGCACTGCGATGCGTTTGCGCCCGGCCTTGCGCTCCAGCACGTCGCCGGACCGGTGAAGGCGGAAATGATCAGGAACTACGAGGCCGGCAACCACGGCTTCGCCGAGGCCCCAGCTCGCTTCGATCAGGCGTTCGTCGACCCCGGTCACCGGATGCTCGGTGAACATGACTCCCGCGACTGTGGGGTTGAGAAGTGTCTGAACGACGACGCCGACGCTGGGACGGGTGAACAGCCCGACTTTCTGCCGATAGGTGATGGCCGAGTCCGAATTCGCAGACCACCAGACTTCGCGGACGGCGCCCGGAACGTCGGCCGCCGAATGGACGTTCAGGACCGTCAGGTGCTGGCCCGCGAAGCTCGCCGCCGCGCCGTCTTCGTCAACAGCGGAGGACCGGACGGCAAACGGTGGCGAGAGGGCAACGACGGCTTTCGCCAATCTTTCAATGGCGTATTCCTCGCCGGAAGCGACGGCCTCGACCATGTCGCCCGAGAGCGCCACGCCGGGCGGAACCGCGAGACCGTGTCTTGCGGCCTCGCCAAGCCCCACCGCCTTCGACCCATAGAGTGAGGTCTCGCGCGCCTTCTTGAAGGGGACGATCTTTTTCAACTGAGCACGGCGACTTCGCCGGCATCCCCATCCACCCGGACGAGCATGCCGTCGGCAATGCGCTCGGTCGCATCGCGGGTGCCGACGACGCCGGGAATGCCGTACTCGCGCGAAACGATCGCCGCATGGGAAAGCAGACCGCCATTGTCGGTGACGATTCCGCCAAGGAGAGGGAGCAGAATGTTGAAGGCTTCGGTCGTGGACTCGGTGACGAGCACGTCGCCTTTGGCGATGCGGCCGAAATCGGAGGGGCTGGAGACTCGGCGGGCAGGCCCTTCATA
>Ga0265313_10000619_pt1 | contig 36762 bp, 35 predicted proteins | sample 4123metaG_FD_203122 | JGI IMG/M metagenome (GOLD analysis project Ga0265313, IMG submission 203122) | Rhizosphere microbial communities from Carex aquatilis grown in University of Washington, Seatle, WA, United States - 4-1-23 metaG | ecosystem: Host-associated > Plants > Roots > Rhizosphere >... | reverse complement strand
CCGCGAAGTGAAGTCGGTGCGTGCCCTTGGCGTCGAGGTTTGTGTCGTTATCGGCGGCGGCAACATCTTCCGCGGCGTTTCCGGCGCCTCCACCGGCATGGAACGGGCGGCAGCCGACAACATGGGTATGCTGGCTACCGTCATCAACGCGCTTTCGGTGCAGAGCGCCCTTGAGAAAGAGGGCGTGGAGACCCGGGTGCAGTCGGCCATCGTCATGCCGACCATCTGCGAGTCCTATATTCGCCGCCGCGCCATTCGCCATCTGGAGAAGGGAAGGGTGGTGATCTTCGCCGCCGGGACCGGCAATCCGTTCTTCACCACCGATACCGCCGCCGCTTTGCGCGCCGTGGAAATGGGCTGCGACGCCCTGCTCAAGGCGACCCAGGTGGACGGGGTCTATTCCGCCGATCCCAAGAAGGTTAAGGATGCCACCCGGTTCGACCGGCTGACCTTCAACGACGTTCTGGCCAAGGATCTGGCGGTGATGGATACCGCCGCCATAGCATTGTGCCGGGAAAACAGGGTTCCCATCGTGGTGTTCGACCTCCACCGTCCCGGCGCCTTTGGCGAAGTGGTATCAGGCCAGGGATTGTTCACCATTATCGCGAACGAATAAGAAAAAGGGGGTTTTATCCGTGTCCGCTCCGACCAACTGGAACGATCTCAGGAAGGATATCGGCCGCCGCATGGACAGTGCCGTCGAGGTCCTCAAGAAGGAATTCTCCGGCCTGCGCTCCGGCCGCGCGTCCACCAATCTTCTCGACCCGGTGGTGGTCGAGGCCTATGGCCAGACCATGCCGCTCAGCCAGTGCGCTACCGTCGGCGTGCCCGAGCCGCGCATGCTGACCGTGCAGGTCTGGGATAAGAGCCAGGTTAAGGCGGTGGAAAAGGCCATCGCCAATGCCGGTCTCGGGCTCAATCCCCAGGCCGACGGGCAGTTGATCCGTGTGCCGATTCCCGCCCTGAACGAGGAGCGCCGCAAGGAGCTGCAGAAGGTCGGTGGTAAATATGCCGAGCAGGCCCGCATTTCCGTGCGCAATGTCCGGCGGGACGGCATGGACACGCTGAAAAAGATGGAGAAGGACGGTCACATCTCCGAGGACGAGATCAAGAAGCACGAAAAAGAGACTCAGAGCCTGACCGACGATACCATCAAGAAGATCGATGAGCTTCTGGCTCATAAAGAAAAGGAAATCATGCAGGTCTAGCCCGTGATGGAGCCCGCCGCCACCACAGCCGATCCGCCGCCGCCGCCGGTTCACGTCGCCATCATTATGGATGGCAACGGACGCTGGGCCAAGGCGCGGGGATTGCCGCGCACCGCCGGTCACAAGCGCGGTGCTGAATCGGTGCGTCGCACCGTTGAGGCTGCGCGCGAGCTTGGCGTGTCCTATCTGACGCTCTACGGCTTCTCCTCGGAGAACTGGAAGCGGCCAGCCGGCGAGGTGGCGGACCTGATGGGGTTGTTGCGCCTTTATCTCCGCAACGAAATCAACACCCTTCACAAGAACGGCATTCGCCTGCGGATCATCGGCGACCGGGCCCGCCTGGGGCCGGACATCGTCCGTCTGATCGAGGACGGTGAGGCCAAGACCGCGGCCAATGCCGCGCTGACCTTGGTTCTGGCGCTGTCCTATGGCGGGCGCCAGGAATTGGTGGAGGCGACCCGCCGTCTGGCCCAGGACGCCGCTGAAGGCCGGATCGATCCCGCCGCCATCGACGAGGCGTGCCTGAGCGGGCGGCTGTTCACATCCGGCATTCCCGATCCCGACCTTATCATCCGCACCAGCGGGGAACAGCGCATCAGCAACTTCCTGCTGTGGCAGGGCGCTTATGCCGAACTGGTCTTCATCGATACACTGTGGCCGGAATTCGGGCGGACCGAATTGGAGGCCGCCATTCGTGACTTCCATGGCCGTGATCGCCGCTATGGCACGGCCAGGTAAGGGCGGCTGAGTGCTCAAAACCCGTGCCCTTTCCGCCCTCGTCCTGGCCCCGCCGGCGCTTCTGGCCGCCTGGATCGGTGGTTTTGCCTTCGCCGCCCTGGTGGCGGTGGCGGCTGCGCTCGGCTGCTGGGAATGGCACCGGATGATCGATAGCGGCCGCTTCGGTCTCGGAGGCCGTATCGCGGCCCTGGGCTGCCTGATCGCTGTACCGGTGGCGGTGATCTGGCCGGTGGCGGCGGTCCTGATCGTCATGCTGACTGCGGTGGCCGGCTTCTTTCCCGGCGAGCGCTCCTGGCCGGTGGCCGGCGTGCTTTATGCGGGCTTGCCGGCGGTGGCGCTGGTCTGGCTGCGGGCGGATCCTGGCGATGGCGGCGCGGTGGTATGTTGGCTGCTGCTGGTGGTATGGTCCACGGATGTCGGCGCCTATGCCTTCGGGCGAATCATCGGCGGGCCATTGCTGCTGCCGTCGGTCAGTCCGAAGAAGACCTGGGCCGGCTTGCTCGGCGGGATGCTGTGTGCGGCCCTGGCCGGTGGCGGGGTGGTCTGGGTCCTGGACCGCGATGCCGTTGTGGTGGTGGCCCTGGTCAGCGCCTTGACCGCCGTGGTCGCCCAGATCGGCGATCTGTTCGAGTCCTGGGTAAAGCGGCGCTGGGGCGTCAAGGATTCGAGCAATATCATTCCCGGGCACGGCGGCGTGCTCGATCGTATCGACGGCTTGCTGGCTGCTGCCGCAGCCGCCGCTCTGCTCACCCTGGCCCGTGGCCAGGCTGTATTGATTTGGTAGGGAAGGGGCCGTGATGAGCGCAAGGCGTGGTGTCACTATTCTGGGATCGACCGGGTCCATCGGCTGCAATACCGTGGAGTTGGTCGAGGCACGACCTGACCTTTACCGGGTCGAGGCTCTGGTCGCCAATTCCCGTGTCGATATCCTGGCCGATCAGGCCAAACGGCTGAAGGCCCGGCTGGCTGTGGTCGCCGATGAATCGGCCTATGGCGCCCTAAAGGAAGCCCTGGTCGGCACCGGGGTCGAGGTTGCTGCCGGGGCTGCGGCGGTGGTTGCCGCCGCCGAGCTGCCCGCCGATTGGGTTATGGCCGCCATCGTCGGGGCCGCCGGTCTGGCGCCCACCCTGGCGGCAGTGCGCCGCGGCGCGGTGGTGGGGCTGGCCAACAAGGAATGCCTAGTCTGCGCCGGCCAACTGATGATGGCCGAGGTGGAAAAGCACAAAGCTACGCTGTTGCCGGTGGATTCCGAGCATTCTGCCATCTTCCAGGTGTTCGAGTTCGACCAGCACGACAAGATCGAAAAAATCATCCTTACCGCCTCGGGTGGGCCGTTCCGTACCAAGAGCCGGGACTTCATGGCCGATGTCACCCCCGAGCAGGCGGTGGCTCACCCCAATTGGTCAATGGGGGCTAAGATTTCGGTGGATTCGGCTTCCATGTTCAACAAGGGCCTGGAACTGATCGAGGCGCATCACCTCTTCGCCATGCCCGAGGACAAGATCGACATCGTCGTCCACCCCCAATCGGTGATCCACTCGCTGGTGGCCTATGCCGACGGCTCGGTGCTGGCGCAGTTGGGTTCACCCGATATGCGGACCCCCATCGCCTACGCCTTGGGCTGGCCCAACCGTATCGATGCGCCGGTGCCGCGCCTCGATCTAGCCGCCTTCGCCACCCTGACCTTCGAAAACCCCGATCCGGTCCGCTTTCCCTCGCTGCGATTGGCGCGCGAGGCCCTGCGGGCCGGTGGTTCCGCCGCTGCCGTGCTGAACGCCGCCAACGAGGTGGCGGTTGCCTCCTTCCTCGGGCGCCGTATCGGCTTCCTTGACATCGCCACGGTGGTGGAAAAGACCGTCGAGGGGGTCGAGCACTGTGAGCTTACCTCCATCGAGGATGTTCTCGCCCAGGACCGGATTGCGCGGCAATACGCATCCGGCCTCATCAGTCGCGCCTCCTGACCCCGGGGAACCATGGAACTTTCCGCCTTGCTTCATACGGTCCTCCACGGCGTCTGGTACTACGTGGTGATCTTCCTGCTGATTCTGACCGTCGTGGTGTTCATCCACGAAGCCGGCCATTTCATGGTGGCGCGGTGGAATGGCGTCAAGGTGGATGTCTTTTCCATCGGCTTCGGCCCCGAGGTCTGGGGGTGGACCGACGTCAAGACCGGTACACGCTGGCGACTCAGCCTGATTCCCCTGGGCGGCTACGTGAAATTCTTCGGTGATGCCGACGCCTCTTCGACCATCAGCGACGAGCGCGCCATGACCGAGGAGGAAAAGGCGGTCGCCTTCCAGCACAAGCGGGTGGGGCAGCGCGCCGCCGTGGTCTTTGCTGGTCCGGCGGCTAACTTCGTCTTTGCCATCCTCGGCCTCGCCGTCATGTTCATGGTGCTGGGCCAGCCGGTGACTCAGCCGGTGGTGGGCAGTGTCCATCCCGGCACCGCCGCAGAGGCGGCCGGCATGGTCGCGGGCGACCGTATCCTGGCAATCAATGGCCAGCCGGTGACGCGCTTCCAGGATATTCAGCGCATCGTCCGCCTGGATATCGAGCATCCGCTGGAGATCAGCCTAGATCGCGCCGGCCAGCGTATCGAGCTGACCGCCACCCCCCGGGTGATCCAGCGCAAGGGCATGTTCGGCGATATGGAAAAGGTGCCGGTGCTGGGCATCAGCAATGATCCCGCCAGCACCACCATCGTTCGCCATGGCCCGGTTTCCGCCCTTGGCGAATCCCTGCACGAGACGGAAAGCATGGTCCGTTCGACCTTCATCGGTATCGGACAGATGATTAACGGTACCCGTGACACCGACGAATTGGGTGGGCCGATCCGGATTGCCAAAGGAGCAGGCGAAGCGGCGCAGCTGGGGGTATCCAGCGTAGTCTTCTACACTATTCTGCTGTCCCTCAATCTGGGGCTGATCAATCTCTTCCCCATTCCGGTGCTGGATGGCGGCCATCTTCTTTTTTATGGAATCGAAGCGATCCTTGGGCGCCCCTTGGGTGAGCGGGTCCAAGAATATGGTTTCCGAATCGGGCTGTTTCTGGTATTGGCCTTGATGGTCTTCGCCACCCGAAACGACATCGTCGCTTTGCCGATTTGGGATGTGGTGAAGCGGCTGTTTTCGTGACCCGGGTCCTTGAACGGCGCCACGGACTCGTAGGGGGGGCCTTGATGCGTTTCGTGCTGTGGACCACTGTCTTGGTGGGGCTTATCTCGGCGTGGTCGCCGACGATGGCCCAGGAAGGGGGGCGCTTGCGCTCCATCCAGGTCCAGGGAACCCAGCGCATCGAGGTCGAGACCGTCAAATCCTACATGGCTATCGCGGAAGGCGACGCCTATGATCCCGACCGGATCAACCGCTCGCTCAAGGCACTGTTCAATACCGGATTGTTTTCCGATGTCACCATCCGGCGTGACGGCGATCAGTTGATTGTCCGGGTGGTCGAAAATCCGATCATTAATCGCATTGCCTATGAGGGTAACAAGCGCATCAAGGATGAGCAGCTTCAGACCGAAGCCCAGCTCAAGCCCCGGACGGTTTACACGCGGACCAAGGTCCAGGCCGACGTTAAGCGCATCCTCGAGCTTTACCGCCGCAACGGCCGCTTCGCCGCCACGGTCGAACCCAAGATCATCCAACTGGAACAGAATCGGGTCGATCTGGTCTATGAGATCAGCGAGGGCCAGCCCACCTATGTGCGGCGCATCGCCTTTGTCGGCAATCGGCGCTATGACGAGGACCGGCTGCGCGAGATTCTGCAAACCAAGGAGGAGCGCTGGTATCGCTTCCTGACCTCCGACGACACCTATGATCCTGACCGGGTGACATATGACCGCGAATTGCTGCGCCGCTTCTATTTGAAGCGCGGATTCGCCGATTTCCGGGTGACCTCGGCCATTGCCGAACTGACGCCTAATCGGGAAGGCTTTTTCATCACCTATACCATCGAGGAAGGTGAGCGTTACAAGTTCGGCAAGTCCACCATCAAGGCCGGCCTGAAGGATCTCAAAGTCGAGGAGCTGCAGCCCCTGGTGGTCAGCCAGGAAGGCGACTGGTACAACGCCGACGAAGTGGAAAACATCGTCCAGAAATTGACCGACGCGGTCGGCACCAAGGGCTACGCCTTTGTCGATATCCGTCCGCAGGTCAATCGCAATCGCGACACCAAGATCATCGATGTCACCTATGACATCCAGGAAGGACCACGCGTATTCGTCGAGCGTATCGACATCACCGGCAATGTCCGCACCCTGGATAAAGTGATCCGGCGCGAATTCCGGCTGGTGGAGGGCGACGCTTTCAACACCGCCAAGCTGCGCCGGTCGCGTCAGCGCCTCAAGGACCTGAACTTCTTCGAAAAGGCCGAGGTCACCAATGTTCCGTCCGACACCGCGCCGGACCGCACGGTGATCAAGGTCGATGTGCAGGAGAAGTCCACCGGCGAACTGACCTTCGGTGTCGGCTGGTCGACACAAAGCGGCCCCATGATCCAGGCCAGTCTGCGCGAGCGCAATCTGCTCGGCCGTGGTCAGGATCTCCGACTCAGCGCCGGTGTCGGTACCAAGAGCACCTCCATCGATCTGTCGTTCACCGAGCCCTATTTCCTGGATCGCGATATCGGGGCTGGGTTCGATCTCTTCGCCAACAACACCAAGTTGACCACCGAGAGCAACTATCAGGCCAGCAGCATCGGTGGGGATGTCAGGATTGCCTACCAGCTCAGCGAGCCGTTGAGCCAGAACTGGAGCTATGTCCTGAAGCAGGACACGGTGAAAGGTATCACCACCACCTCGCCCTATATCCTCGAGCAGCTTGGCTCGAGGATGACCTCCATGGTCGGAACGGGGCTAACCTATGACAAGCGCGACAGCAAGGCCGATCCCACGGAAGGCTATATCCTTAGGGGGCTGGTCGAAGGTGCCGGGCTCGGCGGCGATGTGCACTTCCTGCGCGGGACCATCAATGCTGGCCAGTATTATACCTTGGCTGATCAGGTCATCCTCGGCCTGACGGCCCGGGGCGGTTATATCTACGGCCTGAATGAAAGAGTCCGCATCACGGATCGCTATATGGTCGGCGGCGACACGCTGCGGGGCTTTGCCACCGGCGGTATCAGCCCGCGCGATAAGAATACCGGCGATGCCATTGGCGGCGTGTGGATGGCGACCGCATCATCCCAGGTCAAATTCCCCATTGGACTGCCAGAGGAATTCGGCGTGCTGGGCGAGGCCTTTACCGATATGGGCGCCATCGGTCCTACCGACGTGACCAATCCCAGCGATATCAATCAGTCCAGCACTCCGCGCGCATCGGTCGGTATCGGCGCGTCCTGGAAGTCGCCCATGGGCCCGGTTTCCCTTGATCTGGGCTTCCCCGTCCTCAAGCAAGGCTTCGACAAGACCGAGCTTGTGAAGTTCAATTTCGGTACCAAGTTCTGACGGCTCTTCAATGTGACCCCAATCGGATCGGGACGATGAATCTGCACAGGCTAGGAAGGGGTGGTATGGGGGGCGGGGCTGTCGCTTGGCTGATATGCCGCGTCTGCGTCGTGCTCGCTCTGGTCCTGAGCGGTTCGCCTGCCGTGGCACAGGTGGCAAAGCAGACTGCCGGGGCCGCCAGCATCATCATCGTCGATGTGCAGCAGGCGCAGCGCGACTCGGTGGCCGGTAAGTCCCTAATGGTGCAACGCGACAAGTACCAGCAGAGCTTCCAGAACGATTTCAATACTGCTCGTCTGCAGTTGCAGGGCGCCGATCAGGATCTGGCGAAGCAAAAGGCCACTCTGTCTCCCGAGGCCTATGACCAGAAAGCCAAGGCGCTGGAACAGCAGGTCATCGCCTTTCAGCGCCGGACCCAGGTCGCCGTTCGCGCTCTGGAAAAATCGACCGAATTGGCCGCTGCGGAGCTGATGAACAACATCCTTGGGATCACCGGCGAAATTGCGGGCGAGATGGGTGCCACCCTGGTCCTGCCCAAGCAACAGGTGGTCTTGCACGAACCCCGCATGGACGTGACGGCCCAGGTGATCGAGCGCTTGAACCGTAAGCTGCCGAGCATCAATTTCCCAGAGCCGGTCATGGACGACGGCTCTGGACAGACGCCTGCGGCAAAGACCGGAAAGAAGTAGTCGCCATGGCCGATCCGAGGTTCTTTTCCGTCGCCGGGCCGTTTACCCTGGAAGTTCTTGCCGAGATCGCCGGCGCCACTCCAGCGGGGCATCCGGCTCCGGGAGCGGTCTTCACCGACGTTGCTCCGCTGGATGAGGCCGGTTCCGGTCACGTCTCCTTTCTGGACAACAAAAAGTACACGGCCGTCTTTTCCACCAGCAAGGCTGGATTGTGCATCGTCGCGCCGGAGATGGCGGTGAAGGCGCCGGCCGGAATGGCCCTGCTGCTGTCTCCCGATCCCTATCGTGCCTTCGCTAAGGTCTCCCAGGCTTTCCATCCACTGCCGGCTCCGGAGCCCTGGGTGGCGCCCACCGCCTGGATTGACACGGCGGCTAAGGTCGGCGAAGGCTGCAGGATCGAGCCCGGCGCCTTTATCGGTGCCGGTGCGGAAATCGGCAAGCGCTGCCGGGTCGGGGTGAATGCCGTTATCGGTGCCGGGGTGGTGCTCGGCGATGACTGCGTCATCGGCGCTACGGCAAGCTTGTCTCACGCCCTGGTCGGCAGTCGCGTCAACATCTATCCCGGCGTCCGCATCGGCCAGGACGGTTTCGGCTTCGCCATGGGGCCGCAGGGACATCTTAAGGTGCCGCAGCTCGGCCGTGTGATCATCGGCAATAACGTCGAGATCGGCGCGAATACCACCATCGACCGGGGCGCCGGACCCGATACCATCATTGGTGACGGCTGCATGATAGACAATCTGGTGCAGATTGGGCACAACGTGCACTTGGGGCGTGGTTGCGTCATCGTGGCCCAGTCTGGCGTTTCCGGCTCGACCAAGCTGGGCGATTTCGTCGCGGTCGGAGGGCAGGCAGGAATCACTGGCCATCTCAAGATCGGTACGGGCGCCAGGGTCGGAGCTCAGGCCGGGGTGATGCGTGACGTTGCGGCTGGCGAGACCGTCGGCGGATCGCCAGCGGTGCCCATGGTGGATTGGCTGCGCCAGTCGGCCATCCTGGGCAAGATGGCGCGCAAGAAGGGGTAAGGCTGCGCCGGTTCAAGCGACCGGGGCCGCGAGGGATCGATAAGGCAGGATTGGATATGGATACAAGCGTCACAGACCAGGGTAAGGTCATCGACATCGGGCGGATCATCCAGATGATCCCCCATCGCTACCCGTTTCTCATGGTGGATCGGGTGGTCAATGTGGTGGCCAATGAAAGCGCCACGGGCATCAAGAATGTTACTATCAACGAGCCATTCTTTCAGGGCCATTTTCCGTCGCGTCCGGTTTTCCCTGGGGTGCTGATCGTCGAATCCATGGCCCAGACCGCGGCGGTGCTGGTGGTTGAGACCCTGGGGCCGTCGGCCGAGGGCAAGCTGGTCTACTTCATGAGCGTCGAGAACTGCCGATTCCGCAAGCCGGTGGGGCCGGGTGACCAGTTGTTGATCCATGTCACCAAGGAACGCAGTCGCGGCAATGTCTGGAAGTTCCGGGGCGAGGCCAAGGTCGGCGAGACTTTGGTGGCGGAAGCAACCTACGCCGCCATGATTTTGGACGAGTAATGACCAACATTCACCCCACCGCCGTCATCGATCCCAAGGCCCGAATCTCGGAGTCCGCCATTATCGGTCCCTTCTGCGTGGTCGGACCGGAGGTCGAGGTTGGCGAGTCCGTCGAGTTGGTCTCCCATGTCGTGGTTGCCGGCAGGACCACTGTCGGGTCCGGGACCCGCATCTTTCCCTTTGCCTCCATCGGTCACCGGCCGCAGGACCTCAAGTATAAGGGCGAGCCTTCGACCCTGGAAATAGGGTCCAACAACCAGATTCGTGAGCACGTCACCATGAATCCCGGTACCGAAGGTGGCGGAATGGTGACCCGGGTCGGCAATGATTGCCTGTTCATGGCCAGCGCCCATGTGGCCCACGACTGCATCCTGGGCGATCACGTCATTATGGCCAATAACGCCACCCTGGCCGGCCATGTGACCGTGGGCGAATATGCCTTCCTCGGCGGCCTATCGGCGGTGCATCAGTTCGTGCGCATCGGCAAGCACGCCATGATCGGAGGCATGTCCGGCGTCGAGGCCGACGTGATTCCCTTCGGTATGGTGATCGGGAACCGGGCCTATCTCAACGGCCTGAACATTGTCGGCCTCAAACGGCGGGGTTTCTCCCGCGACGAGGTCCATACCCTCCGTAATGCTTATCGTCTGCTGTTTGCCCCTGAGGGCACCTTACAGGAGCGGCTATCCGACGTGGAGGAGCAGTTCAAGGACAACGCCGTGGTGATGGAGATCGTGGAGTTTATCCGTTCGGATTCCTCCCGGTCACTGAGCACGCCGAAGTTCAGCGGCGATGGCGGCTAAGCTCGGGATCGTGGCCGGCGGCGGTCCCTTGCCGGGACTTGTCGCCGCCGCCTGCCGGGCCAATGACCGGCCTTTTCATATTCTTGCCCTCAGAGGCCATGCCGACCCGGCCGTGATCGGTGATGCCCCCCAGGATTGGATTCGCATGGGCGAGGCCGGGACCGGCTTCGACAAATTGCGCCGCGCCGGTGTCACCGAAGTGGTGATGATCGGTCCGGTGCGCCGTCCCAGCCTGACCGAATTGGCCCCCGATTTTCGCACCGCCCGCTTTTTCGCCCGGGTCGGGCTCAAGGCGCTGGGCGATGACGGCCTGCTGCGGGCTGTGGCGACAGAGATGGAGGCGGAAGGCTTTCGGGTGGTCGGCATTGACGAGGTACTCGATGACTGCCTGGCCACCGCAGGACCCTACGGCGCCTGCCGTCCCGATGCGCAAGCCGAGGTCGATATCGTGCGTGGGATTGCCGTCGCCCAAGGATTGGGCGTGCTGGATGTCGGGCAGGCGGTGATCGTCCAACAGGGAATCGTGCTGGGCGTCGAGGCCATCGAGGGAACCGACAACCTGCTGCGGCGATGCGCCGATTTGTCGCGGGAAGGCCCCGGCGGGGTTCTGGTCAAGCTGCGCAAGCCCGGCCAGGACCGCCGTATCGACCTTCCGACCATCGGCACGACCACCGTGGCTCTGGCTGCGCAATCGGGCCTGCGCGGCATCGCGGTGGAGGCCGGCGCCTCCCTGGTCCTCGGGCGGACGGCAGTGGCCGTCGAGGCCGACCGGCTGGGGCTGTTCGTGGTCGGGATCGACCTCTCGCCATGAGCGGGCCGGCTCCGCTGATCTACCTCATTGCCGGTGAGCCTTCCGGGGATCTGTTAGGCGGGCGGTTGATGGCGGCTTTAACCGAGATCAGCGGCGGCACCGTGCGTTTTGCCGGGATCGGGGGCGAAGCCATGCGGGAGGAGGGGCTGGCCAGCCTGTTTCCCATGACGGAATTGTCGGTGATGGGGCTGGTCGAGGTGTTGCCGCGTATCCCGCATATCCTGCGGCGGGTTGGGCAAACCCTGAACGACATCGAAACAAAGGCGCCCGATGTGGTGCTGACTATCGACTCCTGGGGCTTCAACGGCCGTATCCACAAGGCCTTGACGGCGCGCGGATCGCGGATCGGGCGGGTTCACTACGTCGCTCCCATGGTCTGGGCGTGGAAGTCGGGGAGGACAAAGTCTCTGGCCAAGGTGCTGGACCTTCTCCTGACCCTGCTGCCGAACGAACCTGCCTGGTTCGAGAAAGAGGGGCTGCGTTCTCTCCATGTCGGCCATCCGGTGGTCGAGGGTGGGGCGGGCAGGGGGGATGGTGCGGCCTTCCGGCAAAGGCATGGGATATCTCTGACGGCACCGTTGCTGTGCATTCTTCCGGGAAGCCGCCATTCCGAGACCGGCAAGCTGCTGCCGGTCTTTAAGCAGACCGTGGCCCTGCTGGCCCGGCGTCATCCCGAGTTGAAGTTGGTGGTGCCGACGGTGGAGACCGTGGCCGAGGAAGTGGAACGGGCGGTCAATGATTGGGCTCTACCCGCCGTGGTGGTGCGGGGCGCCGTGGAAAAATTCGACGCCTTCGCCGCCGCCGATGTGGCCCTGGCCGCCTCCGGAACCGTAGCGCTGGAACTGGCGATGGCGGGGCTGGCCTCGGTTATCACCTACAAGGTGTCGCGGCTTTCGGCCTTCGTGGCCACGCGATTTCTTGGGCTCAGCCTCAAATTTGCCACCTTGATCAATATCCTGGTCGATCAGCCAGTAGTGCCAGAACTGCTGCAGGAGCGTTGCAATCCCCAGTCCCTGGCCGAGGCGGTGGAGCGGCTGCTGCTTGATACCGGGGCGCGGGCCACCCAGGTGGAGGGAGCCCGGCGTGCCCTGGAAATCCTTGGCTTCGGTGGGGAAAGCCCCAGCCGCCGGGCGGCCGAAAGCGTCTTGACCTTTATCCGGGAGAGAAAAGCATGACACAGCCCAGCACGGCCGGTTGGCGGCTGCTTCACACCATGATCCGGGTCGGCGATCTTGGTCGCTCCATCGATTTCTATACTCGCCTGCTTGGCATGACTTTGCTGCGGCGTACCGACTATCCCGAGGGACGATTCACCCTGGCTTTCCTTGGCTATGGTGCCGAGAAGGATCATACCGTTCTCGAACTGACCCATAACTGGGATACGGCTGCCTATGAACCGGGGACCGGATTTGGCCATCTGGCCATCGGGGTCGGCGATATCCATGGCGCTTGTGCCACGCTGGCGGCGGAAGGAGCCAAGATCGTGCGTGAGCCCGCTCCCATGAAGCATGGCTCTACCGTCATCGCTTTTGTCGAAGACCCCGATGGCTATAAGATCGAACTTATACAAATCTCATATTCCGGTACGTAACAGATTGTAACAGCCCCCACATTGATGCTAGGTTCCGACAGGTTTTGATCGTCGGATTGTTGATCCCCTGGGAGTTGGTTGGCCGTCGTGGCCGGCGTTGGGGCCCAGTGGCCAATAAGAGGGGCTGGCGTATATGTGGTTTTCAGCTGCGACCGTGGGCGACGGTGCCCTCGTCCTCCTGTCTCTTGCTGGCTCAGTCTTTCTTATCCTCTGCCTCCGGCATGTTCTTCGCTTTCGCGAGGAGAAGCGGCCGCCAGAGGTTCAGGTGATGCCGCCGCTTTCGGTGATCAAGCCGCTTTGCGGCGCCGAACCACGGCTTTACCAGTGCCTGCGATCATTTTGCGATCAAGACTATCCCGATTATCAGATCATTTTCGGCGTGCGCGAGTCCGGCGACCCCTCCGTGGCCATCGTCGAACGCTTGATGGCGGAGTATCCTGGCCGCGACATCTCCTTGGTCTGCGATGCTCGCCTTCACGGAGCCAATCTCAAGATCAGCAATGTCATGAATATCCTGCCCCATTGCCGGCACGACACGCTGCTGATTTCCGACAGCGACGTGGAGGTCGGGTCCGACTGCTTCCGCCACGTGGTAGCTGCCATGACCGATCCCAAGGTTGGGGCTGTCTCCTGCATTTACAAGGGTGTGGGCAACGGCAATCTGGTGTCGCGCTTGGGCGCGATGAACATCAACGAGTGGATCGTTCCTTCGATTCTATTGGACCGGGCATTGAACGGCATAGATGCCAGCCTCGGGCCCGTCATGGCACTGCGCCGCCCGGCGCTGGACGCCATCGGCGGATTTGCCGCCGTCGCCAATTATCTGGCCGAGGACCACGAGATCGGCGAATTGTTGATCAAGGCCGGCTGGAAAGTAAGGCTGAGTGATTACACCATCGATACGATGGTTGAGGAGCGGGACCTTGCCTCCCTGTTCGCCCATGAAGTTCGTTGGGCCCATACGGTTCGCGCCGTGCGGCCGATCGATCACATCCTCTCGCTGGTGACCTGCGTGCTGCCGCTGCTGGCGGTGTTGGTCTTGCTGCACCCCACATGGTGGGGTGGTGGGTTGCTGGCCACCTATCTGGCCCTGCGTCTGTCGCTGCATGGTGCCGTGCGCAAGCGCTTGACCCTGACCACTCCCGGCCATATCTGGCTGGTTCCGGTTCGCGAGGCGCTATGTTTCGCGGTGTGGTTCTATTCGCTGTTCAGCCGGGCAGTGGTCTGGCGCGGCCAGCCTTTCCGCCTTTTGGCCGGTGGCCGTCTGGTTCCGGTGGATGGCGGTTCGGCCGACGATAACCGCGTGATTCCGCCGGTCTATGTAGTCAGCGCCGCCGCTAATTCCAACCATGGACCCAAATCGGTTCGGGCGCGGGTGGAATAGAGCTTCTTGCGATCGCGGCCCTTGACCCGGCGGCCATTCTCGTCGCGCTCCGGCGGCGGCGGGAACAGCCCGAAATTGATGTTCATGGGCTGGTAGGTTTCCGCATTGGCCCCTCCGGTGACATGGGCCAGCAAGGCTCCCAATGCGGTGGTCCCCGGCGGCGGCGGTAAAGGCCGCTCTAAGAGTTCGGCGGCAGCGAACAACCCGGACAACAGCCCGATGGAAGCGCTTTCCACATAGCCTTCGCAGCCGGTGACCTGACCGGCAAGGCGCAGCCTTGGCTGCGCCTTGAGACGCAGGCTGCCATCCAGAACCCGGGGCCCGTTGACGAAGGTGTTGCGATGGACGCCGCCCAGGCGGGCGAACTCGGCGCTCTCCAGGCCGGGAATGGCGCGGAAGACGCGGGCCTGCTCGCCGTGGCGAAGCTTGGTCTGAAAGCCCACCAGATTGAACAAAGTGCCCAGGGCGTTGTCCTGTCGCAACTGAACCACGGCGAAAGGCTTGGGGCCATGGGGGTTGGTCAACCCCACCGGCTTCATCGGCCCGAAGGCCAGGGTATCCTTGCCGCGCTCGGCCATGACCTCGATGGGCAGGCAGCCCTCGAAATAGGGAGTGTCCTTCTCCCAATCATGGAAGGCCATCTTTTCGCCGGCCACCAGGGCTTCAACGAAGGCGTAATATTGTTCCTTGGACAGCGGGCAGTTGATGTAGTCCGAGCCGGTTCCCTTGTCGTAGCGCGACTGGAACCAGGCCTTGGAGAAGTCGATGCTGTCCTTGGTGACGATGGGGGCGATGGCGTCGAAGAAGGCCAGCGAGCCTTCGCCGGTCAGTGCCAGCAAGGCCTCGGCCATGGCGGGCGAGGTCAGGGGACCGGTGGCGATGATCGTATTGCCCCATTCGGCGGGTGGCAAGCCGGCCACTTCCTCGCGGACAATGGTGATGAGCGGATGGGCCGCCAAAGCGGTCTGCACTCCGGCGGAAAAGCCATCGCGGTCCACGGCGAGCGCACCACCGGCGGGAACCTTGTGGATATCGGCCTGGGTCAGGATCAGCGAACCCGCCCGGCGCATCTCCTCGTGCAGCAGGCCGACGGCGTTATAATCGGCGTCGTCGGACCGCAGGGAATTGGAACAAACCAGTTCCGCCAAGCCATCGCCCTGATGCGCCGGGGTGGGGCGCAACGGGCGCATCTCGTGGATGACCACCGGGATCTTGGCCTGTGCGAGCTGCCAGGCGGCTTCCGACCCGGCCAGCCCGCCGCCGATAACGTGAACGATGCGGGACATGGCCAGGGAGATAGACCGAAGCTGCCGGTCTGTCCAGTCTTTGCGGTCCCTATTTTACGTGATTGGCTACGGAAAGCTGGGTCAGCCACGCAACATTGCCGCCGGTCAGGGCGTTGCCGCCAGTGACCGCCTTCTTGGCTGCGCTGGAGCTGGAGGCGCCGCCGGCCTTATCGGGCATATCCATGGGACCGAAAGTTGTGGCGGCGAAGGCACTGGCAGGACCGGTCTTCGCCGGGCGAGTGGAGTGGCTGGCCGAATTATCCTTGCGATTAAGCAGGATGTGGCTTGGGGCGCCAGTCAGGGCTTGCATGTTCATTCTCCGAAGGAGAGGGGGCCTGCCTCCAGAATTGCACAACGCGTGCCAGTGCTAATGGCTTGATATGTAACGACTCAGGCCTAGGGAAGGCTGGGCAATTCCTGCCTGGGAAGGGGCTGCAATGGACGTTTCTTCCGAGCGCGAGATGCTGTATAAGCTCCCCGCCACCACCCCTTCGAGTGGGAAAGTAACACACCATGGCCAAGACCTATTACGTTGTCGGCGGCGAATATGCCGATACCAGCTTCACCGTCATCGCCCCCGGTCATACCGAGGATCGTTTCGGTCCCTTTGATGAGCATGAGGCCCATATCTGCTGGCGGGCGATTACCGGCAAGAGTGTCGATAACGCCATGGCCCGCTACTTCATCCGCTCCAGCGAGGAAGATGTCCAGAACGAGGCTTGGTATGTTGTCGGCGGTGAATATTCCGATACCGATTTCCAGACTATCGCTCCCGGCCGCAAGCTTGAGGTGCAAGGTCCGTTCGAGCGCAAGGAAGCGTTGGCGAAATGGCGCGAAATGACGGGGAAAACCGTCGATTGCGCCATGACCCGCTTTGATCTGTGCACCGGAGAAGAGGTTCGGGCGCTGGGATTGATTTGAATCGATCTAAAATGGGCTCTGGCCTTTCGTGCCGGATCAGGCTATCTGGATATCCCTATTGGGATTGAGGGAGTTCGCTCGATGTCGCATTACCCGAACAAGTACCACGCCTTCCTTTGTGTTCAACGCCGGCCCGAAGGCCATCCGCGCGGCTGCTGCACCAGCAAGGGCGGCGGGGCGGCCATGTTCGAGCGGCTGGCAGCCAAGGTCAGCGAGAAGAATCTTTGGGAAGCCGGTGTGAGCATCGCGTCGTCAAGCTGCCTGGGCTTTTGCAAGGCCGGTCCGCTGATGGTGGTCTATCCCCAGGGCATCTGGTACAAGCTGGAAACCATGGCCGACGTGGATGAAGTGGTGGAATCCCACTTCGCCAACCACACGCCGGTCGAGCGCCTGATCGTTACGCCGAGCAAATAATCGTTTCAGGGCTTGGGCTTCGTGGTCAGGCAGTCCCTGATCAGACCAAAGAATACCCTGGGCTCGGCGCTGCCTTCGTAGCGCCAGCCCAGATGGGCATCGCAGGTAAGGCAGCTGGCCAGACGCCAGAGATAGCCACGGAACCACGTGAACAGGCCTGAAGCCTCACCCCGTGTTCCTGCTCCGGGGACCTCGCGGAAGCACAGAACCCGAAACACCAGGCCGGCCGGGTTGAAGAACACGTGCTCATGCCCGCCGTTCAGACTCATCTCCCATTGGCCCCGGGTCACCAGGGCACCGCAGCGGGCACAATAATAGTCAATATCCCGTTCCCAGGCGGTCGTTTCGGTCTCATTGCTCGGGGAGTCGCGGGGCATTCGCGACCCGCTTACCCCACGATTCGGGCGAGGTAGTCGCCATAGGCTACGGTAAGGCCGTCCTTGAACGGGGTGGACGCCCGCCAGCCCAGGGCCGAAAGCTTCGAGTCGTCCATGACCTTTCGCGGCATGCCGTCGGGCTTGGACGTGTCGAAGACAAAGTCTCCCCGGTATCCCACCACCTCGGCGATGGCTTCGGCCAGTTGGCGGATGCTCACCTCATTGCCGCTGGCGACATTGATGATGGCTTCGTCGGAATAGTGGTTGATCAGGAAAATCAGGGCGTCGCCCAGATCCTCGGAATAGAGGAATTCGCGGATCGGCGATCCGCTCCCCCACAACTCCACCGAGGGCAGGTTTTCCATCTTGGCGGCGTGAATCTTCATGATCAGCGCCGGAATGACGTGGCCCTGGGTAAGGTCGTAACGATCACCCAGTCCGTAAAGTCCGGTGGGCAGCACCGCCAGGAAGTCACAGCCGTACTGACGGCGATAGGCCTGGCACATCTTGATGCCTGCGATCTTGGCCACCGCGTACCACTCGTTGGTAGGCTCCAGCGGCCCCGCCAGCAATTGCTCCTCGGCCACCGGCTGCGGCGCCAGACGGGGATAGACGCAGGAGGACCCCAGGAACAGCAGCTTGCTCACCCCGGCGCGCCAGGCGCCATGGATGATGTTGGTCTCGATGGCGAGGTTGTCGTAGAGGAATTCCGCCGGCCGGGTGCTGTTGGCCAGGATGCCGCCCACGGTGGCGGCGGCGATGAACACCACGTCGGGGCGGTTGGCCGTCATCCAATCCTCGACCTCCGACTGGCGGCGGAGATCGAGGCTGGCGCGATCGATGCTCAGCACCTCGCAATCCTCGCGCTGGAGGCGGCGCGAAATAGCACCGCCGGCCATGCCGGCATGGCCGGCAACCCAGACCTTGCGACCTTGCAGCGAGAAAAGCGGGGAGCTGACCATACTCAGTCGGTCCGCTGGATCAGGTGGAAGCCGAAGGGAGTCTCAACGACGCCGCTGATTTCGCCCGAGGCCAGGGCAAAGGCGGCCACTTCGAATTCCGGCACCATGGCACCCTGGGGGAAGAAGCCGAGATCGCCGCCGTCTTCGGACGAGGGACAGTCGGAATACTGCCGGGCCAACTGCTCGAAATCGGCGCCTTCCTTGATCTCGGCCAGAATCTCGGAAATGGCGGACAGCGCCTCTTCCTTGCTGCGGGTGGCCTGGGAGCGCATGGCGCCCTTGTACATCAGAAGAATATGGGCGGCGCGAATCTGGGACGACATGGACAACTCCGATAAAGGGAAGACCGCACTCTAACAGGTGTGTCGCGGCCATTGGAATGGTAACAATGGCGTATTCAAACAAGGGGGGACAGGAATGAGCATCGAAATGATCGCCGTTGTTTCCGGCATCCTGGTGGTCGGTCTCGCCATTGCAGCCAAGCTGGCCATCGGCCGCGCCCTGGCGGCAAAGCCGGTGCGGGTCGAGAGCAACGAAGATCCCATTCGCTGATCCTCGTCGGGCTCGCGAAGGGTCACTTCCCCCGGGTCAGCTCATGAATCAGAATGGCGGCGGTGGCGGCGACGTTGAGCGACTGGACGCGGCCGCTGCCGGGAATGGTGGCGATGTCGTCGCAAGCGGCCTGGGTGGCGGGCGGCAGGCCGTGTTCCTCATTGCCGAGAATGATGGCCACCGGCTTGCCCGGTTTGGCCAGCACTTCGGCCAGGGGCTGACCGCTGCCGAGCGCGGTGCCGACGATGCGGTACGAGTCCCGCAGCCGCTTCAGGGCGGGGACGAATTTCACCGCGCGATGCAGGTTGACCCATTCCAGCCCGCCTTCGGAGACCCGCAGTGCCGCCTCGCTGGGGCCGGCCTGACCGGGATGGTCCGAAATCACCAGATGCTCCAAGCCAAAGAAGGCCATGGTGCGGGCGATGGCGCCGAGATTATGGGGATTGCCGATGCCGTCGAGAAGCACCAGCGGCGCCCGGCTGGCCGCCCAGGTCTTGGCCTCCAGCGGATCGAGGACGGGCAGGGGCCGCGGCCGCGCCACCGCCAGGATACCGCCATGCAGCGGCGTACCGGCGATGCGGGTCAGTTCGTCGGCGGCGACCATGCGATAGGGCTTGCGCCGCTCGGCCATGATCTTGCACATCTCGCCCGCCTGGGCCTTCATGCGCTCGTCGTAGAACAGCCGCTCGGCTCGGTCGGGATCGCGGGCGAACAGCGCCTGGACGGCGGGCAGGCCGGCGACCTTTTCCAGGTCAGGCTCCGGCCGGCGGGGCGGGGCCTTCTTGTGCGAAAGCGGCGGTCGTGCCATTGCTGGGGGCCTTCAAGACTTCGGGACCTGTGTTGTGCCTCGGCTGATCGTCTTCAACAAGCCCTATGACGTGCTGACCCAGTTCAGCGACCGCGAAAGCGGCCGGGCGACCCTCAAGGACTATATCGACGTTCCCGGGGTTTACCCCGCCGGCCGGCTGGATCGCGATTCGGAAGGGTTGCTGGTGCTCAGCGATTCCGGCCCGCTGATCGCCCGCATTTCCGACCCCAAACACAAAATGGCCAAGACCTATTGGGCGCAGGTCGAGGGTATCCCTACCGAAGCGGCGCTGGCGGCCCTGGAGCAAGGCGTGATGCTGAAGGACGGCCCGACCCTGCCGGCCAAGGCCCGGCTGATGGCCGAGCCGGAGGGGCTGTGGCCACGCGATCCGCCGATCCGTTTTCGCGCAGCCATTCCCACTGCCTGGATCGAACTGACCATCCGCGAGGGCCGCAACCGGCAGGTCCGGCGTATGACGGCGGCGGTGGGCTTCCCCACCCTCCGCCTGATCCGCTGGGCGGTGGGGGAGTGGACCCTGGCCGGGCTGGAGCCGGGGAAATGGCGGGAGGTCAGGGTTTGACCGCAATGACCAAGTTCGAGATTGTGTGCGGGATTGCGACAGTGGGGGTTTGGCGGCCTTTGGTTAGGATTTCGACTTGGCGGGAGACCCAGTCGAATAATCCGCCAATACGGATATCGGGATCGTCGCCGCCGGCTTTGCCGCGCAGCCCCTCCACCAAAGCCTTGGTAAAGGCGCCATTGTTCCAATCCTTGCTTTCCAGCGAGGATTGCATCGGCCGTGAGGCGGCGAACAGCACGGTTCCCGCCTCGGAATAGACCATCTGGTTGATAAAGCTGGTGATGTCGGCGGGAGAAACACGCTTGCCCTCGGTGATGGCTCCTGCGCGGCAGGCGTCGAGGAACATGAAGCGGAGTCCCTTGGTCTCGGCAAGACGATTACGAATCTCCTCGCCCGAGACAGCCGTGTCCTCCAGGTTGGATGGATCACTTTCGGGGGTCAGGAAATAGAATCGACCTCTGCTGTCACTGGTGCCATGGCCGGCAAGAAAGACCATGCCGACATCGTTGGTGGTGACGCTTCGTTGTAGCCAGCTGAGGCCGTCCAGCACTGCCTGACGCGAGGCTTGGCCATCCGGAATGGCGCGTGGCGTGATTTTACCGTAGAGGTGGTTCTGCTGCGTCATCATGGCATCGACGAAATCCATGGCGTCCTTGGGCGGAAAGGCGAGGGGCCCACCGACGGCCTCGGGATAACGGGGGCCGATGCCGACAGCCAAGATGTAGAGGTCGCGCTTGCGCAGGTTCGCTGCCGGATCATCATTCGGCAAAGTAACGGTGGCGCTGGCCGGCGCGCTGACACCGTGGCGGTTATGGGCCACAACCTCCAACCTGGCCTCGGTGCCGGTTGGGAAGGCGAGGGGGATACTGCCCGTGGCGCTGCCGTCGGCCTCGCCGGCAACGGGAAAATCTCCCTGCCAGACGCCGTTGCTGGTGATGCGTAGATGCGTTGGGGGAGCATCGGCTGCGGCGCGAATTCGATAGCTCAGGACCCCTTGGCGAGTCTCCAGAATGTTATCCGTGCCCAACGGGGCGATCGCCACAACCGGCGGCAGCAGGGCGGAAATGCCGGCGGGGGAAGCCGACTCGGGAACTGCGCCGCGCGGGGCGGGGTTGCCGGCTTCGGCGCGGGCCAGGGCCTTGTCCTCGTCCAACGTATGGAGGATCAGCGACACCACGTCGGGACGGTAGAAGCGGTCGCGGAAACGGCTGGCGGGAAAGAAGTCGGCGGCCTGTCCCTGGCCGCGATTGACATGCCAGCCGATCAAATCTTCGCCCCCCACCGAGGCGGCGTAATAGCCTGAGGGCGTCCAGGCTACCCAGCGCTCACCGTCGGCATGGGGAAACAGGCTGAGCAGATGGGTGCCGTCGCTCATGCGGTACCAGCGGATGGTGCCATCACCGAGAGCGGACACCGCCAGTCGGCCATCGCCGCTGATATTGACCGCCCAGGAAACCGCGCCGGGACTGATTTCCGTCGGCCATAGCGGTTTGGCCTCCCGGTCGAACAGTCGAAGCGACCAATCGCTACCCAAGAGGGCACGGTTGCCATTCAGGGCGATGGCGCGTGAATCCTCCCCGGCGTCCAGGGCGAGGACCTGCCCATTGAGGGTGGGGGAAGGCCTGTTTTTCCACTTCGCCGTCTCCATGCCCTCGGCGCTGGTGATTGGCGGGGCGAGGTCGGGGGCATCCGCCGCCGTCAGCTGCCGCTGGGGAGCGTCAAACACCCAGTACTTAGGTGAGTGGTAGACGCCAAAGCCAATGCGACTGCCATCGGTGGACAGTCTCAGGCTGATGTCTCGGAAATCCAGCGTGCCCGGCAGACGTTGCTTGGTCCGGTTAAATTGAGAGTCTAGGATCAGCACTTGCGGGTCCTGAGAGACGATGACGGTGCCGATGTTCGGATGGGGGAGTATGCCCATCGTGGTGCTAGCGATGGATGTCTGGTAATCGACGAAGGTGCCCGTCTTTCCCTCGCGCCAATTCCACACCCTCAAATATGATTCGTTGTTGGCATTGCTATAGCGGCCTGACGCCATCAGGCCGCGGCCATCCGGCGACCACGCCACGCTATGGAGGTCTCGATCAGCATCGGTGTCGTCGGTAAAGCCGCGGAGGCTCAGGTCGGAGGCCGCGCGCAATTCCACCTTTGCGGTGTCGGCAAAGCCGATGGCTAGGTTTGATCCATCGGGCGAGAAGGCCAGGGAAAAAGGCTCCTTTCCCCCTTCCGTCTTGCGTTTGACCAGTAGGTGCAGGTCGGGATCATAAAGGCGGACATTCCCGTCATCGGAAACCGTGGCGAGACGACCATCCTGGGCGAAGACAAGACCGTAGACGGTGTCACCGTATTCGGCGTCGGTTGCCGCCTCCCCCCATTTTCCGCTGCGCCAAACTCGGATGCCCGCCTTGCCACCCAACCCGGCTGCGAGATGGGTGCCAAGCGGTGAGAACATTAAATGGCTGGCGACATCGGGGAGACCATCCAGTGTCCGCACCAGCGATCCGTCGGCGGTGGAAAAAATATAAACGTAGTCGGGGCTTCCTTTGGGGCCGGTAAAGCCTCCGACTGCCGCCCATAGGCCATCGGGCGAAAGGGCGGCGGCATAGAGACGTCCAATGTCGTCTGGCCCAATGGGCGGGCGCAGGGTGCGGATGAGGGTAAGGTCGGGCAGGGACCACAGCCGCGCCGTCTTATCGTCGGAGGCGGTCAGCAGCAACTTACCGTTTGCCGACAGCGATCCGCGATTGATCATCGCGGTATGCATGCCGGTTTCGATGCGCAGGATGGGCGCATCCGCCTCCGCCGCCGTCATAATTTTGGCTGCCGATGCGGCAGGCGTGCGGGCAATGGCGGGTGGATGGCGCGTCGGATCATCAATGCAGGACCATGGCTTGGTGGATACCCGCATCAGGGTACAAGACTTGGGGGTTTGTGCAATCCCAAAGGTTGGGATTCAGGCCAAGGCCGTCCGCCGCGATTTTGCCACGATCCCGTCCGTGATCCCGCCACACTCGGCCGCCATCTTGGGTCTCGGAAGCGGTTGGCGCCCGGCCGGTTTCAATCCCCCAAGCGCGGCGCGTCGAGCGAGATCATGACAGACAAAGTTGAAGCGGTGAGCAGCGTGCGGATTGCCGATCAGCGGCAGCCGCCGGCGCCCCAGGTGGCCAAGGTCGAGGATGCCGAGGCGTTGCGCCGTCGGCGGGCTCAGATCGCCGCCTATATCTAGGGTTTTGCCGTTTTCCGGCTACCACCCGGGCTAACACTGGCGTTTCCCCCCGGAATCACCACCGTATATTTAGGTGGCGGTCATTTCCAGGCCACCACTCCTATCCAGGCTGATGGCGGTGTCGCTTCCGGTCTGATCCATGGAGGTCTTGGCCGGAGCCGGCTCCCAGGTCACTTCGGCGCGGCGGTTGCGCTGTTCCTTGACATTGTTCTTGGTGGGAACCGCCAACTTTTCCTTGCCGAAGCCGACGACTTCGACCGTGGTGGCCTCGACGCCCAGCTTCTTGAGCTGATCGGCCACCGCCTGCGCCCGCTTGATGGACAGCGTCTTGTTGTAGGGCTTGCCGCCCACGGTATCGGTATAGCCGGCGACATGGATGATGGCGGGCTTGGCCGCCTTGAGGGCCGGCGCGGCCTCATGGAGAATCTGCATGGCAGAGGCGGTGATCTCGGCCTTGTTGTAGTCGAACAGCACCACCAGCGGCTGGGGCAGGGCAGGAGCCTCCGCCACCTGTGGCGGGGCCGGCGGCTTCAGCTTCGGCTCGGTGGCGAGGAAGGCATTCTTGCATTCGGTGTCGGTGTCGCGCTCCCACTCCTCCTCGACCCAGCAGTCGAAGGAGGCCTGGGCCTTGGCGGATTCGGCCGGTACCCGCTCGCGGGCGCCCTTGTCGAAATCGTCCATCAGGGTGGCGCGGGCGGTGTCCAGTTCCGGCAGCACGCCGCTGGGCATATCCCAGGTACCGGGATTTTCAGGCGGGACCACCTCGCCGGTGGCGGCGCGGTCGGCCTTGGCGGCGAAAATGGCGGCATGGCGCCAGTCGTATTCCTCCAGCGCCTCGTGCTTTGCGGTCTGCCGGTATTCCTCGAACAGGGCCTTGGTGAAGGGTGTCCCGACGGTTGGAGCCGGAGCGGCCAGGGTATCCTGCACGTCGGAGACCTGCATGGGCGTGGCGCAGGCGGATACGGCGGCAAGAGCCACCAGGGCAGTCAATACGCGGACGATCTTCATGGCCGGGTTCCGTCGAGCAAGGAGCGGACTCGTGACGAAGGGGCCACGAGCACCATTCCAATTTTGCAAGAACAGACTCAATTGTAAAGCAATTTGACAGCAGTCGATTTCGATCCGGTAAAGTAAGGAAATCTTTACCTTGGCAATTCGCTTAAGAATGCTTCGATTTCTTCAGTTACCGTCTTTACAGTGTTGGATTCAGTCCGGCGGAAAAATCAGCCCCCATCAATGGGTTAGCGTCAAAGCTTGGGGTGGCGGCCCAGGATGGTTTTCAGGTATTTTCCGGTATAGCTTTCCGCGCACTTGACCACGTCTTCCGGCTTTCCTTCCGCCACGATCCGACCGCCACCGTCGCCACCCTCGGGGCCGAGATCGATGATCCAATCGGCGGTCTTGATGACTTCCAGGTTATGTTCGATCACCACGATGGTATTGCCGGCCTCCACCAGGGCCTGGATGACTTCCAGCAGCTTGCGCACATCCTCGAAATGCAGGCCGGTGGTGGGTTCGTCGAGGATATAGAGGGTGCGGCCGGTGGAGCGCCGCGACAGTTCCTTGGCCAGCTTGACTCGCTGGGCTTCGCCGCCGGACAGGGTAGTGGCCTGCTGGCCGAGATGGATGTAGTCGAGGCCGACCCGTTGCAGGGTCACCATCTTGTCGCGGATGGCGGGAACCGCCTTGAAGAAGTCGGCGGCCTCCTCGACGGTCATGTCGAGAACGTCGGCTATGCTCTTGCCGCGAAAGGTTATTTCCAAGGTCTCGCGGTTATAGCGTTTGCCCTTGCAGACGTCGCACTGGACATAGACGTCGGGCAGGAAGTGCATCTCGATCTTGATGACGCCGTCGCCCTGGCAGGCCTCGCAGCGGCCGCCCTTGACGTTGAAGGAGAAGCGCCCCGGCTTGTAGCCGCGCACCTTGGATTCCGGCAGTTCGGTGAACCAGTCACGGATGGGGGTGAATGCACCGGTATAGGTGGCGGGATTGGAGCGCGGCGTGCGGCCGATGGGGCTCTGATCGATGTCGATGATCTTGTCGAGATGGCCGATGCCGTCGATGCGGTCATAGGGCGTGGGCTGCTCGCGGGCGCCCATCAGACGCCGGGCCAGGGCTTTGTACAGGGTTTCGATCACCAGGGTGGACTTGCCGCCGCCGGATACGCCGGTGACGCAGGTCAGGGTGCCCAGCGGAATGTCGACGGTGATATCCTTGAGGTTGTTGCCACGCGCGCCCACCACCGTGAGCGTCTTGCCATTGCCCTTGCGGCGGCGTGCCGGCAGGGGAATCTGATCGAGGCCGGTGAGGTAGCGGCCGGTCATGCTGGCCGGGTCGGCCATGACCTGTTCCGGCGTGCCGGCGGAGACCACCTCGCCGCCATGGATGCCGGCGCCCGGCCCCATATCCACCAGATGATCGGCGGTGCGGATGGCGTCCTCGTCATGCTCGACCACGATGACGGTATTGCCGATATCGCGCAGGCGGCGCAGCGTGGCGAGCAGGCGGTCATTGTCGCGCTGGTGCAGGCCGATGGAGGGTTCGTCCAGGACATAGAGCACGCCGGTAAGGCCCGAGCCGATCTGGCTGGCCAGACGGATGCGCTGGCTTTCTCCGCCCGACAGCGAGCCGGAGCCACGGGCCAGGGTCAGGTATTCCAGCCCCACATCCACCAGGAATCCCAGGCGGTCGTTGATCTCGCGCAGGATGCGCCGTGCGATCTCCTGATCCTTGGGCCGCAGATGTTGATGCAGTTCGGCGAACCAGTCCCGCGCCTTGAGGATGGAGAAGTCGGTGGACTCCGAAATATGCAGGCCCCGAATCTTGACCGCCAGGGCCTCGGGCTTGAGGCGGGCGCCGCCGCAGGATTCGCAGGGCGCCGTGCCCTGGAAGCGCGATAACTCCTCCCGGATCCAAGAGGAATCGGTCTCGCGGTAACGGCGGGCCATGTTGGGAATGACGCCTTCGAACGACTTCTCGGTGTGGTAGCCGCGAAAGCCGTCCTCGTAGGCGATGCGAATCTCCTCCTTGCCCGAGCCATGGAGGATGACCTCGCGGACATGCTCCGGCAGCTTCTTCCACGGCGTTTCCAGGCTGACCTTGTAATGTTCGGCCAGGCCTTGCAGGGTCTGGACGTAGTATTGCGAGGTGGAGCCGGCCCAGGGCGCGATGGCACCGTCACGCAAGGAAAGCTCCGGGTTCGGGATAACCAGTTCGGAATCGAAATAAAGCTTCACCCCCAAGCCGTCGCAAGCGGGGCAGGCGCCGAAGGGGTTATTGAACGAGAACAGCCGGGGCTCGATCTCCTCGATGGTGAATCCGGAGACCGGGCAGGCGAACTTGGCGGAAAACACCGTGCGCTCGCCGGTATCGGCGTTTTCGGCGATGCACAGCCCGTCGGCCAGGGCCAGGGCCGTCTCGATGGAATCGGCCAGACGGTTACCCAGGCCGGGTTTGACTACCAGCCGGTCGACCACCACCTCGATGTCGTGCTTTTTCTTCTTGTCCATGGCCGGCACGTCGTCGATCTCGTAGAGGGTGCCGTCCACCTTGACCCGCTGAAAGCCCTTCTTCTGCAACTCGGCGAGGTCCTTGCGGTATTCGCCCTTGCGTCCGCGCACGAAGGGGGCCAGCAGATAGAGGCGGACGCCTTCAGCCATGCACTCGACCCGGTCCACCATCTGGCTGACGGTCTGGCTTTCGATGGGCAGTCCGGTGGCCGGCGAGTGGGGAACACCGACCCGCGCCCACAGCAGGCGCATATAGTCGTAGATTTCGGTGACGGTGCCGACAGTGGAGCGGGGATTCTTCGAGGTGGTCTTCTGTTCGATGGAAATGGCCGGCGATAGGCCCTCGATGCTTTCCACATCGGGCTTTTGCATCAGTTCAAGGAACTGACGGGCATAGGCCGACAGGGATTCCACATAGCGCCTCTGGCCCTCGGCATAGATGGTGTCGAAGGCAAGCGACGACTTGCCCGAGCCCGACAGGCCGGTGATCACCACCAGCTTGTCGCGGGGTAGATCGATGTCGATGTTCTTGAGATTGTGCTCGCGGGCGCCACGCACCCGAATAAAGCCGCTCATGGGGTAGGAATCCTCGTCACCAAAGTCCGGACGCGGATGTTAGAGGGATTCGAGTTCCGGTTAAACCTTTACGCCGACATGGCCTCGATGCCATCGCTGGCGGGCTCGGCATGGACGACGACGCGGGAGATGCCTGCGACGGCATCGCGCAGCCGGTGCTCCAGCCGTACCGTGGACTGGTGCACCTGCCCGATGGGGGCGTCGTCTGGGTAGAGGCAGTGGAACGAGACGTAAAGCCCGTCCTCGCGCTCCTGGGCTTCCAGGTTGTGGATGGAGCTGACCAGGGCGTCGGCATTGGCTGCGCAGACCACGGCGTCGCGCACATCTTCCAGGCGGTCGCCATTGACCGGCGTCCCGGAAAAGCTGGTGGCCCGTCGGGGGTCAATATGGCTGTCGATGGTCAGATCGCTGCCCAGTTCGGCCGCCAGTTCGGCCTCAAGCTCGCTGGCGACGGCATGGGCGGCGACGATGGTCAGACTCTCATCCACTTCCATATCGAAGCTGAGATGCGGCTTGCCGTCGATGGTAGCAGCGGCCACGTGGTGAACGGACAATCCGCGCGCCGCGGCCAGAACCCGCACGGTTTCGGCGATACTTTCGTCGTCGAGGGCCAAAGGCTCGGCGATGACCACCGGCTGAACCTCGGGCAATTCGGCGGCCAGACGCTCGATGACCCTGCGGCGAACCGCCTCGACCTGCTCCAGATGAAGGGTGCGGCCGATCTTGATCACCACCTCGGCGAAGACGATGGGGCCGGCGGGGCGGGCCCGGACCAGCTCGACCCGGGCGACGCCGGGAACCGAGGCCACCTCCTCCTCCATCCGTTCGGCGATGCCCTGAGGGGCGGCATCCACCAGCACGTCAATGGTCCGGCTGCCCAGCCGCCAGCCGGCCAGAATGACGAAGCCTGCCACCGCCAGCGCAGCCACCGCGTCGCCCTGGGGCCAGCCCAACCAGACCAGACCCAGCCCGACCAGGACGGCGGCGGAACTGAGGATATCGGAGGAGAAATGCAGGGCGTCGGCTTCCAGCGCCTGACTGCCGGTTTCCTTGGCCACCTTGGAGAGGGCACGGGACCGGCCGATATCGATCCCGATGGAAGCGACGATGACCCCCACTGACCACCACGTGCTCTGGACCTCCACCGCATCGGATATCAGGCGGGTCACGGCCTCCTTGATGATCCAGGCGGCGGTGACGAACAGCAGCCCGGTCTCGATCAGGGCCGAGACGCTTTCCACCTTGCCGTGGCCATAGGGATGGCGCTCGTCGGCGGGCTGATCGCCGATGCGGACCGCGAACCATGTCAGAATGGCGGCGCCCATGTCGAGCAGGGAGTGGGCGGCTTCGGACAGGACGCCCAGGCTGCCGGTCATCAGCCCGACCACCAGCTTCATCAGGGTCATGGCTGCGCTGGCGAAGACCGAGCTGAGGGCGACGTTCTGCTTGCGCTCGCTGGCGGACAATGGCGGCTCCTAATGACATTCCTTACGGCCCAGACCTACAGGATGCAGTCGCGGGGGAAAAGTGAAAAGATGTTTAATTTGAACGGGTTGTGCGGGTTTGTGTGAGTTGCATTCTCAACCGGCCGAACGCCGGGGCTTGAACGCAAGGGATGGGGCGGTTATGGTCCCGTCGTCATTGGGGAGTAGCCGCCCTCGGGTTCAGAGGGGGGCGCGCCAACAGACTCGGGCGTCTTTGCCCGTGGCGCGTCCGGACGTCGGTCGGATGGTTCTGACGGCGGATTGGCGAGACCTTTGGTCAGGCGTCCCTCGGCTGCGGGGTCGGGCGGGGCGCAAGACCATTGTGTCCACTGCCCGACTCCCCGACAGGATACACATGGAAGCCGTACTGATTTCCCTTGCCGTGGTTGCCGCCGCCGAGATCGGCGACAAGACCCAATTGCTGGCCCTGCTGCTGGCGGCGAAATTCCGCAAGCCGGCACCGGTAGTGGCCGGAATTGCCGTCGCCACCGTCCTCAATCACGGGATCGCTGCCGGACTCGGCGTCTGGGTGGCGGAATGGCTGGGGCCGGATCTGCTGCGCTGGATCGTGGGAATCTCGTTCCTCGGCATGGCAGCCTGGACCCTGGTGCCGGACAAGATGGACGACGAGCCCCGGATGTGGGACCGGGCAGGGCCGTTCGTGGCCACTGCCATCTCCTTCTTCCTGGTGGAGATCGGCGACAAGACCCAGATTGCTACCGTGGCCCTGGGCGCGCGCTTCAGCGATGTAGTCGCCGTGACCACCGGAACGACGCTGGGCATGCTAATCGCCGACGTGCCCGCGGTGTTCATCGGTGGTGCCATGGCCGGGCGGCTGCCGCTCAGGCTGGTCCGTGCAATTGCCGCAGCTCTGTTCGCAATCCTCGGTGTTTTGACGCTCACAAATCTCGGGGCAAAGCTGTTCGAGTGACAGCGCCTCTCTCATTGCGGATGTATTCGCGCGATGTAAGCGCGGATTGCGAACGGGTAATTCGTACTACCACGTAAATCCTCCTCAGGCCCGCCTCATTTCCTTTGGTGCCGGCTCCCCATATCTATATCTTTTGGGGGAGATTGGGGGGCCAATTGGGGTAATGCGCATGAAAGTTCGGACTTTCTTCATTGTCGCTATTTCAGCGGCGTCGGTGGTTGGCTTGATTCAATCTGCCAATCTTCTATGGGATGCCGCGGCGCTCTATCGGGGGACCCAGAGAGCGGGGCAGTACAGCGAGGGGCTCGGTGCCATTGCCCTGGCGGCGGAGAAGATGGCGCTTGAGCGGGGTGAGATCAATCTCGCCCTGGGGGCCGAGGCAGCCGCCGACGCGACCATCCGCGAGAAGATTACCAAGATGGCCTCCACCACCCGGCAGGCCATGGACCGCGCCTTGTCCCTGGCGAAGAATCTGGAAACCACCCGCAACGGCGAGGATATCCTTGCCATTCTGGAGGACAATAACCGCAAGGTCGAGGCTCTGCGGACGGCCACCGGGGCGGCCATCTCGCGGCCCAAGGCCGAGCGCGATCCCGTCCTGGTGAGGACCTATTCGGGGACCGTCACCGCCATGGTCGACCGGTTGAATGTCCTGATGGACGGCCTGCAGAAGGACATCAATACCTATGACAACGATACCGCCGACATGGTGGCTATCGCCCGAGCGGCCATGGATATGCGGGTCTGGGCGGGATTACGCTCGATCACCAGCACCGGCCTGATTGCCAGCAAGGCGCCGGCATCGGGGGAGACCCTGGAAAAGCTCGCTGATTACGCCGGCCGCGCCGATGGGTACTGGCGCCGGGTCAATTTCCTGGTGGATCAGGCCGGTCGGCCGCCGCGTCTGGCCGAGGCCCTGAAAATTGCCGAGAGCGGCTATGTGGTTCCGGCGAACGACCTGTTCCCCAAGATCGCCCAGGCCGCGCGTACCGATGGTGCCTATCCCCTGGAAACGGCGGCGTGGCGGGCCAAGATAGTGCCCATGCTGGGCACCATCGTCCAGATGCGTGACGCAGCTATCGAAAGCGCGGTGGAGGTCGCCGCGACCAGGCAGACCGGGGCGGCATCCAGGCTGGCTCTCGCGATCCTTCTATTCGTGGCGAATATCGGGGTCTGTGCCGTCGGCGCCGTTGCTTTCAGCCGGCGGGTTCTGACTCCGCTGTCGAACCTGACCGAAGTGGTCAGCCTTCTGGCGGCAGGCGATCCCAAGGTCATGGTGACGGGGGTCGACCGCCAGGACGAATTGGGCCGCATGGCGCAAGCGATCGAGACCTTGCGGCAAGGCGCTGAAAGCGCAGCCGTCCTGGCGATTGAGAAGACCGCCCAGGATGAGGACCGTCAGCGCCGGGCCTCACGCATCGAGGCGGTTTGCGCCGCCTTTGATGAGGAAAGCCGCCTGCTGCTCGATACCATGGCGGAATCGGCGGCGGATGCTTTGTCCCAGGCGCGCTCCACCGAGGCCATCGCCGTAGGTATCCGCGAGCGCGCTGCTCAGGCCGCCGCCACGGCGTCAGACACCTCATCCAGCGTCCAGACCGTCTCGGACGCCGCCGAGCGGCTGGCGCTTTCGGTTTCGACCATCGGCAATCAAGTGGCCCAGGCCAGCCATATTTCCAGCCGGGCGGTAAGCGAGGCTGACGAGGCCAAGACTCGTATCGCCGGTCTGGCTGATGCCTCGTCGCGGATCGGCGACATCGTCCGGCTGATCAACGACATCGCCGCCCAGACCAATCTGCTGGCCCTAAATGCCACCATCGAGGCTGCCCGGGCTGGAGATGCCGGCAAGGGTTTCGCCGTGGTGGCGGGGGAGGTCAAAGGATTGGCAACCCAGACGGCCAGGGCGACCGAGGAAATCGGAAATCAGATCGGCGCCATCCAGTCCATGACAGTCGAAGCGGTCCACTGCATAGAGGACGTGGCCAACACCATCAACCAGATGAACGAGATATCGGGCCGGGTGGCGATGGCGGTGGAGGAGCAGGGACACACCACCGCCGAGATCGCGCACAATGTCCACGACGCCGCCGATGGCACCGGGCGGGTGTCGGCCACCGTGGCCGAGGTCTCCGCGGTCATGGTTCAGACGGTGGAGGCCTCGCAGACCATGGTCACCAGTGTCGAGGCTTTTGGCAGCCGGGCGCAGTCGCTTGCCGGTGGCGTGTCCCGCTTCCTTGACGAGGTTCGTCAGGCCTGAGAAAAATGCCCCTTCGCGGTGGATGTCCGCGAGGGGGCTTTCTATTCTTTGGCGGAGAGGGTATTGCCGCCCTCTAAAAGGGGATTTCGTCGTCGAGATCGGCCGGCGGCTCCCATGCCTGACCGCCACCCTGGCGACCACCCCCGCCACCGCCACCCCCGCCGCTGCTCTGGCGGGGCGCCTCGTCGTAGCCGCCACCACCACCACCGCCATAACCACCGCCGCCGCCGCCTTCGCGGCCGCCCAGCAGGGTCAGCTCACCCTTGAAACGGCCGATCACCACTTCGGTGGAATACTTTTCCTGGCCCGATTGGTCGGTCCATTTCCGGGTCTGCAGGGCGCCTTCGATATAGACGGAACTGCCCTTCTTCAGATAGCGCTCGGCGATATCGGCCAGGTTGGGATTGAAGATCACCACCCGGTGCCACTCTGTCTTTTCCTTACGTTCGCCGGTAGCCCGGTCTTTCCAGTTTTCCGAGGTGGCGATGTTGAGATTGACGATCTTCGATCCGTCCTGCGACGTCCGCACTTCGGGGTCGCGCCCGAGATTTCCGACCAGAATGACCTTGTTGACGCTGCCAGCCATGGCGCTGTCGCTCCCCTCGTGGATTCAGGCGCGGAACTCTACTGCATGGCCGGGACGTGCGGAAGCCCCTAATGCCGAGCTTTGGATTGCGGTGCCGGCAACATCCTGCCCAGCAGGGAGTTCAGCGCCTTGGCAAAGGTACCAGCCCCCCGGCGGTGCATGCTGAGCGCGATTTCCATTCCCTGAGCCAGCTTGAAGACCATGGTGAGGTTTTCTTCGTCGGCCTCGGGGCGGACGCTCCAGCGCTCGATGGCCATGACCGGCTGGGGCGTGGCGCCGGGGGCGGAGGGCTGGGCGGGATCGGGATTGGACAGCCGGCGGGCCTGCTCCAGCCAGGAGGCGAGAATGGCGAGCTGATCGAGCGGCAGCATCACCACAGATTCGTCGCCGGCTTCATCCAGCAGCACCAGCCGGATTTCGTCGCCGGTGTCAGAGGCTCGAGCGGAAACCACCTGTTTGGCCGCGATCACCTTCTTCATGCCGTCATCCGTCCCTCCCGTTTTCACTCCGCATTATGACAGAGCAGAGGGGAGAGTTCATCCGTGCCCTTGCGGTTGTCGCACTGCACGATATCTGGTAGGTTGCGCCACCGTGGCAGTCTAGCCACCGCAATTTATGGCCGGTCCCCCCGACCGTGCCTGAAGCGAAACCGACGGGAAGATTTCGTTGACCACACCGCCCGTGTCGCCGCAGTTCGATATCGCTCCGGTTACCATCGAAGACGAGATGAAGCGTTCCTACCTCGATTACGCCATGAGCGTGATCGTGAGCCGGGCTCTTCCCGACGTCCGCGACGGCTTGAAGCCGGTGCACCGCCGCATTCTCTTCGCCATGAAAGAGTCCGGCTACGACTACAACAAGCCCTTCCGCAAATCGGCCCGCATCGTCGGTGACGTCATGGGTAAGTATCACCCCCATGGCGATTCGGCGATCTATGACGCCATGGTCCGCATGGCGCAGCTCTTTTCCATGCGTCTGCCGCTCATCGACGGCCAGGGCAATTTTGGCTCCATGGACGGAGACCCGGCGGCGGCCATGCGCTATACCGAAGCGCGCATGGCGCGTTCGGCCCATTTCCTGCTGGAAGACATCGACAAGGAAACCGTCAACTTCCAGCCCAATTACGACGATTCCACCGTCGAGCCGACGGTCCTGCCTGCGCGCTATCCCAATCTGCTGGTCAATGGCGCCGGCGGCATCGCCGTGGGCATGGCCACCAATATCCCGCCCCATAACCTGGGGGAGGTGATCGACGCCTGCTGCGCCGTCATGGACAATCCCGACGTGACGCCGGAACAGCTGATGGAAATTGTTCCGGGTCCGGATTTCCCCACCGGCGGCACCATTCTCGGCCGGTCCGGCATCCGCGCTGCCCAGCTGACCGGGCGGGGTTCGGTCATCATGCGCGGCCGCGTCCATATCGAGGAAATCCGCAAGGACCGCGAAGCCATTATCGTCACCGAGATGCCCTATCAGGTGAACAAGGCTCGTATGCTCGAGCAGATCGCCGAGCTGGTCCGCGACAAGAAGATCGAGGGTATCTCGGACCTGCGTGACGAATCCGACCGCGACGGCGTGCGGGTGGTCGTCGAAGTCAAACGCGACGCCATCGCCGATGTGGTGCTGGCCCAGCTTTACCGCTTCACCCCGCTTCAGACCAGCTTCGGCGTCAATACCCTGGCCTTGAACGGCGGTCGGCCCGAGATGATGACCCTGAAGGACATCCTCGTGGCCTTCATCGCCTTCCGCGAGGAGGTGATCACCCGCCGCACCATTTTCGAGCTGGGCAAGGCCCGCGACCGGGCCCACGTCTTGGCCGGCTTGGCCATCGCCGTCGCCAATATCGACGAGGTGATCAAGCTGATTCGCGCCGCTCCCGATCCGGCCGACGCACGTGAGCAGCTGATGACCCGCGACTGGCCGGTGGGAGACGTGGAGCCGCTGATCCGACTGATCGACGAGCCGGGCAGGGGGATCACCGACGGCAAGTACAAGCTGTCCGAGATCCAGGCTAAAGCCATCCTCGATCTGCGCCTGCACCGCCTGACCGGGCTGGAGCGGGACAAGATCGGCGACGAACTGCGCGAGATCGGCCGCCAGATCGTGGAGTTTCTGGAAATCCTGTCGTCCCGCACCCGTCTGTTCGAGGTGATGCGCGAGGAACTGCTCGATATCCGGGCGCAGTTCGCCACTCCGCGCCGCACTACCATCGAGGAGAACGAGTTCGAGGCCGATATCGAGGACCTGATCGCCCGCGAGGACATGGTTGTGACGGTGACCAACACCGGCTACATCAAGCGGGTGCCGCTGTCGGCCTATCGCGCCCAGAAGCGCGGCGGCAAGGGGCGGTCCGGCATGAACATCAAGGAGGAGGATTTCCTCAGCCAGGTGTTCGTGGTCAATACCCATACCCCGGTGCTGTTCTTTTCCTCCACCGGCATCGCCTACAAGCTCAAGGTCTACCGCCTGCCGCTGGGCACCCCCCAGGCGCGCGGCAAGGCCATGGTCAATATCCTGCCGCTGGACGACGGGGAGACCATCTCCACCGTCATGCCGCTGCCCGAGGATGAGGCGAGCTGGGGTGATCTGCACGTGATGTTCGTGACCTCCAGCGGCGATGTGCGGCGCAATCCTCTATCGGATTTCACCGAAGTCCGCGCCAATGGCAAGATCGCCATGAAGCTGGGCGATGGTGAGCGGCTGATTTCGGTGCAGACCTGCTCGGCCGAAAGCGATGACGTGCTGCTGGCCACCCGCCAGGGCAAGGCTATCCGCTTCGCGGTCCAGGAAGTGCGCGAGTTCAAGAGCCGCGATTCCACCGGCGTGCGAGGCATCCGGCTGGACAAGGACGACGAGGTCATGTCCATGTCGATCCTGCGCCATGTGAATTACGATTCCGAGACCCGCGACGCCTTTCTGCGTGGCGAGCTGGGGGCGGAACAGTCGGAAAAGATGGCCTCCGAGCAGCAGTTCATCCTGACTGTGACCGAGAACGGCTTCGGTAAGCGGACGTCGGCCTTCGAATACCGCATCACCGGCCGCGGCGGTTCAGGCATCGCCAATCTGGACATGACGGCCAAGACCGGGCTGGTGGTGGCGTCCTTCCCCGTCAATGACGAGGACGACATCATGCTGGTCAGTGACGGCGGCAAATTGATCCGTATGCCGGTGAACGACATCCGTATCGTTGGGCGCAAGACCCAGGGCGTCACCCTGCTGCGTACCGCCGAGGACGAGCGGGTAGTGTCGGCGGCACGGTTGTGCGACATCGCCTCGTCGGGCGAGGATGGCGATCTGCCAGAGGATGAGACTGACAATCCCGAAGCTCCGGCGGGAGGCGAGGATGACTAAGCGTGTTGGCCTGTATCCGGGAACCTTCGACCCGGTAACCAACGGCCATCTCGACATTGTGACCCGCGCCACGCGGGTGGTGGATCACCTGATCGTCGCTGTGGCGGCCAATGCCGGCAAGGGGCCATTGTTCACCCTGGAAGAGCGGGTGGCTATGGTTGAGGCAGATATGGCCGATCTGGCGCAGTCCACCGGGACCACCATCGAGGTCCGGTCGTTCGATACCCTGTTGGTGGACTTTACCCGCGATTGCGGCGCGAATCTGATCGTTCGCGGTTTGCGCGCCGTATCGGATTTCGAGTACGAATTCCAGATGGCGGGCATGAATGCCCGGCTGTCGCCCGACATAGAGACCATCTTCCTTATGGCCTCCGAGCGCTGCCAGTTCATTTCATCGCGTTTCGTCAAGGAAATCGGCCGTCTCGGCGGTGACATCTCCCAGTTCGTCACCCCCAGGGTCAAGGCGAATCTGGACGAGAAATTCGGCTTCTAAGCAGAGGAGGGGCCTTGTGGACCTCGAAAACACCCTTTATCTCGACCTCAAGGACGGGCGCGTCACCATCGAGCTGCGCCCTGATCTCGCTCCCAATCACGTGGCACGCATCAAGGAACTGGCCAGGGCCAAGTTCTATGACGGCCTCAAGTTCCATCGCGTGATCGACGGTTTCATGGCCCAGACCGGTTGCCCCAAGGGCACCGGCACCGGCGGGTCGGGCTCCAACCTCAAGG